>ERZ761584.457-NODE-457-length-12711-cov-4.367731_pt1 | contig 12711 bp, 15 predicted proteins | sample MGYA00512168_ERZ761584 | MGnify/ENA primary metagenome ERZ761584 (study PRJEB28899, sample SAMN03785564) | bioreactor sludge metagenome | biome: EBPR Sludge; feature: EBPR Bioreactor; material: 0.22µm filtered reactor supernatant | place: Saint Lucia: Queensland...
CCATGACGCAGGTGACAGAAAGATTCTCGAAGACGCCGGCATACCGACCGAGAAGGCCGACAAAGACGTGGCGTCAGGCATCAATCAGCTTTATGACGGTTTCAACCGGGGCAAGGTGTTAATCAATCGGCGCTGCACGAATCTGATTGACGAGATTTACTCCTACCAGTGGAAAGAGTCGAGCACGAAAGATGAACCGGTCAAAGAGAAAGACCACGCAATCGACGCGGCGCGATACCTGTACAAACGGTTCAGGCAAAAGCGGATAGTGTACGCAAGCCCTTTATGATTGACAAAGTGTCGCGCATGGTTTATAGGGGCAAACGTGTTTGATAAACGGCATATTTTAGCGGAGCACCCTGACCGGAAGTACAAGCGCAAGCTGAAATTCATACGGGACGCAGCAGACGGCGACCTTGACAAAGGTAAATGGTCAATGATTGGCAAGCAGCCGTCAAAGTCAAAAGCCACCACGGGGAAAACAGACCACTACCTTATCCGATTTGAAAAAGAGTCAGAGCACAGCTTCCAAGAAAGCCTGATTCTCGCGCATTCTTTCCAATACACGAAAGTAATTCTTGATTCATACCTTGCCCTTTTTGCTGGAGTTAAAAAAACAATTACTTGGCAGAACACAAGCAAAGAGGCGCAAGACTACTACAACAAAAACTTTGACGGCGAGGGTACAGGCGTTCAGGATTGGCTTTCTGATTGGTTCTGTGGAGCCATGATAACAGCGCGCACCCCTATCATAACCGCGTCACCTGCTAAAGTCGAATATCCCTATGCCTCACTTTTGCCACGGGAAAATATGCGAAACTGGCATGTGTCCGGCGGTGTTTTCAACTTCCTGACGTTCGATTCTACTTATACAAAAGTCTCAGGTATTAACATTGAGCAAAAGCCGTCTATATGGGTGATGACACCGGAGAAGGTCGGCGAATATGACCCTGGCAATGGATGTGCGGCGTTTCTCGAAGCTGACAACGTATTGAATGTTGTACCTGCTGTGGACGTGTGGTTTTTTGGGGGCAAGTCGATTCTCGGCGCGCTTGCATCGCTAGACCTCAACCTGATGAATCTTGACCGCGAGATGAGAAAGGTCATCAGGAATCAAGCCGGGATGAATTTCTTTGTCACTGATGAAAGCGTCGATTTGTCTAAGCTATCTGAAAGGACATGGATAAAGCAGCCGGCAGGGGCGGACAGAGTAAAGCCATTTTGGGCAAATTATCAGGCTGGTTCTCTTGGCGATGCGTTTACCTATGGCGGCGGCCTCGTTCGCAGCATCTATGAAATCTCACGCCTGAGACGCCAAAAAGACGACGTAGCCGAATCAGGCATTGCGAAGACTATCGACTTTACGAATACAAAAGCCGTCCTGAACCATATCGCCAACACCATGGAGCAGGCTTTCCCCAAGGTCATTGAATTGATGGCCGGTTACGAAGGCAACAACATGACGGCAGAGCTTAAAATCAGCCGCGAGTTCGACACTACCAGCGCAGAGGCTGAGATTGACCGTCTACTGAAAGAGCTATCTGCGGGCATGGGGCAGACGGTTGATAGCCACCTGAAAAAGCAATATCGCGACAAATACACTCAAATACCCGAAAAACTTAAACCACAATCAGACGCCGAAATCGAAAATTACGAGGCAAATAAACTGAAGGCAATGACCGACGCACTCACCGATAATGAACCATCACACGACCACGAAAACGAAGAACAGGAGAAAAAATGAGCAACGCAATTGACGACGGCGATGTAGACCAAAGCCTCGCTGAAGAAATTCAGGAGGGGGCCGACGCAGTAGAGGCAGAGAAGGCCAAAGAAGCGGCCAAGAAGCAGGTAAAGGCAGCGCCGGCTAAAGCAGCGGGCGGATTTCAAAAGGCCGCAAACCCGCATGAATCAACGTACAACGGTGCAAACCTTTGGACGCTGTCATATGATCAGTGGTTTGACATCCTTACAGGTCTGGCAAAGAACAACCAGAAAGCAACCGGCACAGATAAAAAGTCATGGGCCTTTGACGGCGTTCGTCTATGGACATCTTCATGGGACGAGAAATACGCGATGCTTGAGGCGCTTGTAAAATAATGGCTTTCGAGTTCAACGAAGAAAAGCAGGTCTACATCGTCAACGGTGCAGAAATCCCCAAAGCGGCGTACGAAGCGGTGCATTCAGAAGGCGCTAACGGGACAAACCGCAGAGTAAAGCAGATGCTTTCTACTCTCTACCCTGACCAAGACCCCAAAGAGTTTGAGAAAATGACCATTCGGGATGTTGCTGAGTTCATCGGCAATGACCGGGCGGCAATTCTCAAAAAGGCGCAAGAAAAGCCAGCCGAGACGCCGAAGCCTACAAATGGTGAAGACGTGCCAGATATCAAGCTGGTATTGGCTCAGAAAGAGGCCGAGCTTGAAAAGACCTTTGCACAGAAGCTTGCCGATCTGAAAAAGAAATCAGCAATCGACGAGCTTCGTCAGACCGCAATTAGTTTAGGCTTGCGTGAAGACCTGCGAGACCCTGACGTTTTCGCGGCGTTCGTTCGCAAGCGTTACGCGGTAGACGACGCTTCCCTAAGTGCTGAGCGTGTCCGATGGTTGGACGCACAAAAAGATCAGGTGGCTATTGGTTCAGATGGTAAAGAGGCCACAGCCGAAACATTGGCAAAGGCTCTCGCACAAGCGGAGCCAAACAGCTTTGTCACCCGTAGGATTCAGCCCGGCCCGGCTGGTAAAATTTCACCCGGCATTGGCGCGACGAGTTACAAGGACATCCCAACAGAACAACTGTTGGCGATGGATGAATAAATTCTTGACAGCATGAATCTGGCGGTATATCAGATACCGCCTTTCAAGCAATAACCGCGCGCGCTGCGGTCTAAGCGCTCCACCGGCTGAGACAAGCCGGCACCACTTACCGGACGGTAAGCCCACAACACAACTTTTAGGAGAATAACCTATGCCAAGCATAATTGATGTGCTGTCAACGGTTGAGTCGCCGGTTAAAGCAGGTCTTATCAAGCGCGCCATCGAGGTGTCGCCTGTTCTGAACTACCTTAACTTCGAGCAACTGAACAGCATCAACCACAGAATGTTTCAAGAAGGCGCACTGCCCCGCGCTGCAAACCGCGATTACAACACCGCATTCGCAGAAGGCACAGTCGCACCTGACGAACCGATCAATATCCAAATGACAGACTTTGGTACGCGCATTGCGCTTGACCCTGTTCTGAAAATGGAGCCAACCCGCTTTGATGGGGAGTATCGGGCTAAGGTTCGCGCGCAAGTCGCTCGATCTATGGGGCTTGACTTCAAAATCAAGCTTCTCGGCACCGATCAAGCAGAGACCAGCGGCCTCAACCGCGGTGTTTACCAATGGGCGAAATACTGGGACAGCTCAACAAACGACGTTCGCCTTTCAATGGGCACGAACGGTTTGAAACTGAGCGCAACCGGTGGTATGACCCTGTTCTTGACTCACCTTCAAAAGCTTTGGGTGCGAGTCCGCCCGACGTTTTTCATGGCTGATTCAACTACCTTGATTACCATCGCGCAGCAGCTTCGCTCGACCGCTTCGACTGAGACATACGCAAATGAGTTCGCGTGGGAAACGGTAACCGTAAACGGCAAGCCGCGACCACAGCTTAACTTTCGCGGAGTTCCGTTCATCGACGCAGGCGAGGATGCAGCACGTGCGCAGATCATGCCGTACACGGAAACCGAAGGCAGCGGCACAACCGCATCTTCTGTTATCGCGGTCAATTCGGACAGTGAAAACTTCACAGTTATTCACCGCTTCCCGGATTTGATGCTCGTTCGCGAGTTTGTCGGTTCATCAGATCAGGACGCTATTTCGGTTCACATGCCTATGGCATTTGAGGCCCGTCACGAGCGTTCAGTAGGCCGCATCGCCGGCATTCTGGCAGAATAAGGAGACAATATATGATACTTCAATTCGCAAGAGATAACGGTCTGATTCTCGACGCTGGCTCTGCGGCAATTACCGCCGACGGAGCCGGGTCAGTCGCATATATCGACCTTGGCACGAACTGGGCGAGCTTCCCTTTGGTGATGGCACAGCTGAACATTACGGCTATTGACTCAACCACAGGAGATGAGGACTACCTGATCAAGCTCCAGTTTTCAGACTCTACGGCGTTTACCATCGTTCGCGGTGATGCAAACCTGTTCCTTGACGGTACAGATGCACCAACACCGGGCGCGTACTTTATCGCGTCCGTACCCCGTGCACGATATGTGCGCCTTTACGTCGATGTTACCGGGACAACCCCTAGCGTAACATTTGGCGGCAAAGCGTATCTGAACACCTTCCCGGGGTCGTAATGAGATATCGGGCAGACATTGACGCAAACGCGCTGATCTGGAAAGTTGGCGACAAACCCGACGTTCGCGGTGTAATAACTGCGGACGCGGCTGTACCTGCTCTTTTGGGTGTCACTGTGAGGCTTTACGCACCTTCAGGGGTGATTGTCTCAGAGCGGGTAGCTGATTACACATCAGCCACCGGCGCATTTAAGTTGATTCTGCCCGCCATTTTAACCGAACGCAAAGAAGGTTTGGTTTATGTGTCGGCGCTAGAAGATTCGACATATACACGAACCCTTACGGCTGAAATCTCAGCTTCCGCATCATCGGCAGAATTGACCGGCTCGACCGGTACGCTACCGGCTGCGGGGTTCTGCCTCATTGAAAGCGAATGGTGTCAGTACACGCTTTCAGGTTCTACATTGACTTTCGTAAACAGGGGTGTATTCAACACCACGGCGGCAATTCATGCCATTTCGGCGGTGGTTAAGTTCGCAGCGTGCAAAGAGACCTGTACGCCTGACTACCCGTTCACCGTGCGCGACGTGATGGAGTTGTGGACGCCGATATGAGGCTGACTTATTGCACCATTGAAAACGTAAACACTCGTGCGACAGACGAGGGACAAACAGCATGGCTCGGCCTATCTGAGACACAAAAAAAAGAAATCCTTTTTCGCGCTACTGACGATATCAAGGCCGCGCATAAACAGCAAGATCAAGGCGGCGTCCCTTGGGGGTTCGCGTACCTTCGAGAAGCGGCGGAGTCGAGATGCCTTTTTTTAGCGCGCGTCTACAGATTGAAAGACGTAAAAGAGAGGGCTGAGTATTTAGGCGCGGATTCTCAAAACGACGGCGTATTGTCGCTTTCTTCATTCTCTCAAGTCGGCCTTGACCCGGTTACAGAGTCGCAGCTAAAAGCCGTAACCCGGAGCATGGCTCTGAATGAGGAGTTTGTGCGCGGGTGAAAACAGCCGAGACGGTTATCAGGGCAAAGCGGATTGAGCTAGGCCAGAAGATCGGGCAGATTATGCGCGACTATGACCACTTAAATGACGCTGAGTTCATCCTGTCAAAGAACCCGGCAGAGGTGCGGCGCGTGGTCAATGCGTACCGTGAAAAGCTTCTCATGCCTATTTACAAGTTCTTCTTAGGTGATGGCCGGGCATATTCACAGATCGACCAATTGATATGGCAAGCACAGGCTGACTTTGACGATGCTCTTAAAGCTTTTGATGTCACGCCAAAGAAAGCCCGCACGGAGAAGCTTTTGACGGCGATTAGGAGCGAGTACACGAACCGCGTTTTAGGGCAGGTCGAAAACACCTTTAAGGACATCATTACAAAGTCTATTCAGTTTCAGACTCTGGCGCGTTCTGCGCAATTGGCCACCACAGCGCAGGCCAATCTTTCAAACGTCTTTCGGGCTGTGACGATAGATGGCAAGACATATGACGGAACGAAAATCGACAACCTTTGGCAGATGATGACCGAACGCTATGGCCGTTCGGATACTGTCCGCTATTCCCGCAACGGTGCCGGGTATAATTTCCCGATGCGCTCATATATCGATATGAGAACGCAGACGACAGCCGGCGAAGTGTCGCGCATGGTTTCGGCGGTAGAGGCAAGCGTAAACGAGATTTACACAGGAAGAATATCACGACATGGCGCGGTCGATTCGTGTTCTTTTTGGGAAGGCAAGATTGTCTTTTATTCTCAGGTTGCGAAAGACGCGTTTCTACAATTACACCCTGAATACTCCGAAGCGCAAGCATGGCCGACGCTTCAGCAGGTCGAAGCGGATAAGACGCATATCTTCAGGCCGAATTGTAAACATAGAATCTTGCCATATCCGATCAATCTGATGAGCGAGAAACGCGCGCGGGCAGATATCGAAAAGAACACTATGCCGCGGATACCTGAGAAAGTAAACGAGGCAAAAATCGTAGAAAAGAACCTTGAGAGGGCAGCGTGAAGGTTGAGGCTTTCAAGATCGGCGACTCTGACAAGGGAGTCACAGGCATCCAGTCAACCGGCACTTATACTCTTTACTCATGGGTGATTAAGGCCACACAGAAAGCAGTCAAGGGCGGCGCACTGATGGTATATGACGCCACTATCACAGCCTTTGAGCCACTGCCAGAAGACGCCGTTTTCGAGCTTGAGAATAAGTGGTACAAGGTATCATCACCAGCCGTGGGTATGCTTGGCATGTACCGCCATTTTGTCACAGAGACATCGAGGCCGCATCTATGAATGAGGCCAAAATCATAGCGGCACTTCAAGAGAAGTATAAGGCGGCGTTGAAGACTGCTGCTCTCACGATAAACACTCTTTCCGATGCGGCGACACCTGTATGGCGCGGCAATCTTCGCGACTCTAAGACCGTTCGTGTCAATGGGTGGAATGAAGTAGATGTGATAACCGGCAACGCATCGACCGGCAGCTATGTCCATATTCAATACGGCGTCGATCAATCGGGGAAAGAGTTTACCCGCAACCACGAAGGCAACCCAGAATCAGGCTACAAAGACCTTTCACAAGGCGGCGCAGACGGTGGCGGTACAGGTGAGCGCGCGCAATATCAAAGGCAGTACAGAAAGAAGCGCAAAGACGGCACGCTCCAGCCATCAGCGGCGAAATGGTATCACAGAGTAATTCAAGACCCTGAGTCGATGAATGAAGTCTTGCGGGTATTTGTGCAGAGGTTCAAGCGATGATTGCCGTATTCGATAGCCTTGTCGATGCGCATAAAGCGGACGGCTTTCCGATATCCATAGCCTATGGCCCTGATTCGATGAAAAAGGCAAACATAGAGGCGCTGGTAAAACAGAAAGGGGTTGTCAGATATATGCAACCGGCCCCGCTCGCCATAGAAAACGAGCTGAGAAATTCTACCAATGGCGATGTAAAAACCGTTCAGGCGTTCGCGCTGGTATTTGCAAAGAGTGCAAGAGAATGTGTAAAGGGTTTAGAAGATTGGTTCATCCGTGTCGGGTTTGTTTCTCAGACGGGGATTGTCGGACATCCCGGCGTCGGGCCATGGACATATTCGACGCTTTCGCTGCTGGCATACAACCCGGTCGGCGGGCTTGAGCAATTCGCTCAGGAGTATGGAGAGGTATACGTAATCGAACAATTTGTGAGGATTTCAATTGCATGAAAGGCTTTGAAAGGCACAAAAGGAGAATAAACAATGGCAAACAATAAGCAAAACATTGTTTTCACCGAATACGACGTCAAACTTGACGGCATATCCGGTGGATACACAAAACAGGACACCACCGCCGTAACTATGGGGATGACGTACCGCGAGGTATCGGACACCGCACAATTCACCGGTTTGGTGGCCCTGAACAAGAGCGGCGCAGCACCTACGGTGAACGTCGAGTTCTATGAGACGAAATTCCCGCACCTGTTCAATAACATTGCAGGCCCGCAGGTATATCCGATCATTGACGGCGCAAAGCTGGCATGGGGTCTCGGTTCACGCTCTCTGGACATGTTCGACAGTTCGGTAGAATTGATTCTTCACCCCGTGGGTGTGGATGCAGATGACTTCTCGAATGATATCATGTTCTGGCAAGCTGTCCCAGACCTTTCACAGGTTCAGATCATGGGCAAGCGTGATGGTGGGCGTTCAATCGTGGTGCCTTTCCGCATCCTGCCAAACGAAGATGTCAGCGCAGACTTGACTTACGGTTTGTTCGGCGATCACTCGGCAGTAGAATCAGCACCCGATCAGGTGTTTATCACCACTGAACGTCTGAGCCGCGCACCGCACAAGCATCAGTCGGCGATGACGCTTACGAGTTCACGAGTCGTGAAGGTATACGCACACGCGGCATATTACACCGACTCTACGAACACAGGCGCGCTGAATGAGGCGGGGAATATCACAAGCACTGGCGCGACATTCAACATCGACGGCATTGCTGACGCCACGACATGGGCTGTCGGTGATTATTTCAAAATAGGCACTGAGGTTTTCCAGATCACAGCAAAGACAGCAGTTTCCGCGACTGAGATCGAGGCGACTGTTGTTCGTGGTGTATTCGGCACGACTCAGGCAGGCCACAACGACGACGCCGTGGCGACTAAGCTTTCAAACGTCTATGTCATCCCGGTCTCGCGCCGTGCTACGTGGGCAAGCTCAAGCACAGTTGATTTAACTGTGGGCGATTCAAACGCATCAGAAAACAAAGGTCTGATGACATGGGTGGCCGATGGTTCTTCAAACGTGACCGCGACAGTCTTGGCTGTGGCATCGCCGAACCTTGTGGTAACAACTACGACCTAATGAAAGTCGGACGGTTCACAATCAAGCCTCGTATCACCCTTGAAATCATGGGTGAATGCGATGCAGCATTACAGGCGGCAAAATCGACGTCAATTGAAAAAGACGCCGTAATGCACTTGAAAAGAATCGTCCGGCTTCTCACTACTTCAAAGATTGTTACGAAATGGGATTTGCGCCATATTGACGCAATCCTAAAAGCGGCGGGGTTCGTGGGTGAGGCTAAAGAGGCCAACCCCGACCCCGACTGGCTTTTGAACCTGACCGCTTGGCTAGGCGTTCACGTTCACAAGCTACCCTATGAAGTCGCAATCGGTTCAACTGCAAAAGAAGCGGCGCAGCTTGCAAAGGCTATTGCCCGCAAGATTATAGACGACGCGGTGCGGCTGTGGAGAATACAGCATGACCCTGAAGATGTGATTCGCGAGCTGACAGAAGACCTTCGAAAACTCGCTACAAATGAGACAGAAGAGACTGAGCTTTTAGAAACGAAGGGCCGGTCAGGTAAGACCATAGCACAGATGATGCGGGAGTCTTTGCAGGCATGAGAATAATCAAACGATTGATTCTGTGGTTTCTTATCGCGATAATGACGCCGGTTTACGTCTACCGCCGTTATAGGCGTATGAGAATTATTGGCCGGGCCATGGTCTACCGCATCGCCTATAAATACGCGCAATGGGTCGAGCAAGGGGCACAGCAAAATGACGGCATAGCAATCAATATGCCGTGTGGGTTTATCCAATACACTCGCCCGGTGACTCTCGAAAAGATAGCGGGGGCTTTGCGTGATCGTTGACGAACTAATTCTAAAGCTACAGGCCGACTTAACAGACGTTAAAAAGGCTCTAAAGCAATTAGAGGACGAAGGTAAAGAACGCGGGAAAAAGACCGGCCAAGGATTCGCCGACGCTTTTAATGCAATTTTGGGCGGCGCGCTGGCGGCCAAAGTCACAGGCTTTCTGCGGTCGTCAGTTGCCGAGTTTAACAAGCTCGAAAAGACGATGCTTGGCCTACAAGCCACAGCCAAGCTAACCGGCAACAGTTTTGACGCATTAAAAAAATCGGTTACAAGTCTTGCAAGCGATGGCGTTTTATCAATAGATCAAGCGTCAACGTCGATGAAAACCCTGATTGCTCAGGGCATACAGGCAGACAAAGCGTTTCAGCTTCTCGACGCTGCCAAGAAAGTTTCGTCATTTAATAACATAGTAGGCGATGCGGGTCAGGGGGTCGCTGACTTTGTTAAGTTTCTTCAGACAGGGTCTGCCGAATTGGCAGAGAACATGGACCCGTCGATCATCAAGGTCGTAAAGTCTTTAGGCGGCTATGCGAAGGTTTCGAGCGACGCCACGGCAAAGCAAAAGCTCATAAACGCCGTTATCGAGAAAGGCGGGAAGCTCGCAGGCGATTACGAGAAATTCCTCAACAGCGGCGCACAGGCTCAGGTCAGATTCGATGGTGCGTCATTGGCGTTGTCTCAGACATTGGGGCAGAAGCTCCAGCCGGCATATACAGCCGTGCTGAATGTGCTCACGAAAATCATTGAGACATTTACAGACCTGCTTTCAGGCGTAAGCAGTGCTACGGCAACATTTGGGGCGTTAGCTGTTGTTATCCCGATTGCTACTTTTGCACTCGGGAAATTCGCGGCGACTCTCGGTTTCTCATTTGCCGCAGCGCTTGGCCCGATTGGCCTTGTATTGGCTGGCGTCATGGCTGTTTCAGCTGCGATTGCTCAGCTAAACCGCGCGCCTTCGGTAGACGTAGCAGAAAAGCAATTCAAAGAGCGGCAAAAGTCAGTCGAAGGGCTGATGGCGAAAACCAAAGAGCTTGAAGCTCTGAACGTCAGAACGGCCAAGCAAGAGCGCGAGCTTGTAGAATCAAAAGAAGAGCTTCGCAAAAAAGCCAAAGAGCTTGGGATTGATTACGACAAGCTTATTGAGAAGGCCGGCGGGTATGCTGGGGCTCTAAAAGAGATTTCAAAGGCCGCGCGTCAACGGGCATACGATGAAGAAAACGCGCCTGTCCTCGCTAAGATTGCCAGCGTACAGAAACGCATCGATGAGCGCACGGCTTCAAAATTAAGCGCAATTGAGAGATATGGGCCGGCAGGTGTCTCGGCTGAACAAAATGAAATTATAGCACGGCTGATTGCCACAAAAGGTGAATTACAAGCCCAACTCATTACGCCCGCCACAGAAACAGCCACAGGAACGGGCGGGAAACCCACCACCGGAGGCGGGCCGGGTTCCCCTGAATTTCGTTTTATCCGCGCCCGTGATGAGCTACGAAAATTAGACCAAGAATATAAAGCATATATTGACCGAGTCGGTGCAAAGTCTCCCGAAGGACAAGAAGCACTCACAAAACTCGGCATCAGTCGCGGTGCATTGACTAACGAGCTGAAACAGGCGACAGCTGAATACATCGAAGATCGTACCGAGGCAGCATTATTCGCGGAGCAGCAAGCCTACCAAAAAGCCCGCGAAAACATCTTTGAGCTAGCCAATGCCGAGAAGCTAAGTAAAGAAGAAGTAGAGAAGCGTTTACAGAAAGCCAAAGAGGCAAACATTCGACGCAATGCGCAGATAGAGGCGCAATCGTTCGCAGCGACGCTACAGGGAGCGAATGCTGCGGCTGGCGGTTTTGCTCAGCTTATAGGTTCGCGCACAGCAGGTGGGGCTCTTTCAGGTATAGGAGCAACAGCATCGGGATTGTCTGGTCTTAAAGAGCTTTTCCCTGCTCTCGGCGCATTAGGTGGAGTCGGCGCAGGCATAGGCGCGGCAGGTGGCATAGTTTCAACATTAACAAGCCTATGGGACAAGTCTGATGAGGAAAGGGCGCGAGAAGCGGAGCAGCAAAAGAGACGCGACGAAGAGGCAAAGTCTATTCTTGAGCTTCAAGCGAACTACCAAAAAAACATGCTCGCATTGCAAGAGTCGCAAGCAAAGCTGCCATTCCAAAATCTAACACGACAGCTGCGACTTATTGATATTCAGGCATCCGCCGCCAAACTTTCTGGTGGAGATGCAGCGGCAATAGATGCCCAGAGATTAGAGCAGCGTCAGCAAGCTATGCGCGATGTCTTAGGTCAAGAAGCTGGTACAATTGGCCAAGGGCAATTATTCCAAGGCGTGCCAGCTACCCCAGAAGGTCTAACACAATTCATAAAAGATAGAGCTGCACAGGCGACAGCAGTCGCGCAATTCATGGCCTTGATACAGCAGATGAATGACCCGAGCATATCATCGGGTAGGCTTCGAGAAATACTCTCGCAGATGCAGTCTTATTCTGGGAAGATACCGCAAGAGCTATTGAATGCCGGCGTTTCTGGTTTATCTGGTTCTATTGATTATCTCTCTCAAATGGAAGCCGACTATGCGATGCGGCTATCGGATTTTCAAAGTGGGCCAACAAAACGCAAACAGGATTTATTATTCGGGTCAACAGTAAACTTACAGAACGCCAGATCAGGCGTTTCGGGTTTAGTGGGGCAAAATATCGGGGCTGTCTCAAGTTTAACGTCAGAAATAGCACGGGATACGTCAACCGCAGATGATCTATTGTCTGTCATTGAACAATCAAACCAAACACAACTCGAAATCGCAACCAACACAAAAAAGACCGCAGAGAACACGTCTCAGCTACTCCGCCCCGACCGTCAAAGGTCTTTCATCGACGTCGGCCAAGGATTCATTTCGTCACTCGGCCAAAGAATCAGCCCGTCAGGCGTGGGCATTGCCCGCAGTCTCTCACAGCAAGGGCTGTCTCTGCCGTCTGAAATCGGTCTTGCATCGACCACTTCGACGCTTGCTAAAACCCTACAGGAGCGCATGGCCGAAGCGATGGAGATGCAGGCACGAAACGGCGCACGGGCAAACGACCTGCTGTCTGGTATTCTGAGAGCCACCATAGAACTTTACCGCGTCATGGATGGCAACCCGGCCACCGTGTCAGGATTCGACAACGCTGCCGCCGATGCATGGTTAGCTGACCGAGAAAGGAGACGATTTTGACAGAAAAGCAATTTTTGCTTGCCTATGACCGCAAGCGCACATCGACTTTGACTCTGGAT
>ERZ761584.458-NODE-458-length-12696-cov-8.310735_pt1 | contig 12696 bp, 14 predicted proteins | sample MGYA00512168_ERZ761584 | MGnify/ENA primary metagenome ERZ761584 (study PRJEB28899, sample SAMN03785564) | bioreactor sludge metagenome | biome: EBPR Sludge; feature: EBPR Bioreactor; material: 0.22µm filtered reactor supernatant | place: Saint Lucia: Queensland...
GCTCGCTCGACGGCTCGTTTTTGCTCTCGCCGCCCGAGCTGCGCGCGCTGCGCGCCTGGCTCAGCGTTCGCGGCGACTCGGCGGGGCCGCTGTTCACCTCGCGCCAGCAGGGCCGCGGCTTGGACCGGCGCATGGTGTACGTGCTGTACCGCAGGTACTGCAAGGAAGCGGATATCCCGCGCGAAAAAGCCCTGTGGCACCCGCATTGTCTGAAGCACAGCATCGCCACCCACTTGATCGACAAGCTGGGCGTCGCGAAAACGCAGGCGTGGCTGGGGCACAAGGACATCAAATCGACGATGGTCTACGCCCAGATCCGCAGCGCGGAGATGGACGCGGCGGCGCGCGAAGTGTACGGCGAGCTCTAATTTTTACGGCCTCCATAAAAAGCGAATGCAAATCGAAACCTGGCACATCGAGCGCGTGACGCCGTACCTGCGCAACGCGCGCAAGATCCCGGAAAAGGCGATCGCCAAGGTGGCCACGTCGCTGGAACAGTTCGGCTGGAAGCAGCCGCTGGTAGTAGACGCCCAGGGAGTCGTCATCGTCGGGCACACGCGCCTGGCAGCCGCCAAGAAACTGGGCTGGAACGAGGTTCCCGTCCTGGTTGCGACCGACCTCACGCCCGCCCAGGTGAAGGCGTACCGGCTGATGGACAATCGCAGCCACGACGAGACGGACTGGGACCTGGACATCCTGCCGCTCGAAATGGCAGATCTGAAGCTGGACGGCATCGACCTGCAGCTAACCGGGTTCGACCTGCCTCAGATCGAGGGCTTCCTGCAGGCGGCGTCCGCAGGCGCCGACGCGGATGCGCCCGCGCCCGAGCCGCCCGCGAACCCGGTAACGCGGCCTGGCGACGTGTGGATACTGGGCGCGCACCGGCTGGTGTGTGGCGATAGCACGAACGCGGAGGATGTGAAGCTGGCGCTGAACGGGGCGAAGCCGCGGCTTATGGTGACTGATCCGCCGTATGGGGTGGAGTACGACCCAAAGTGGAGAGACGAGGCGGGAGTAGCTGGGCATGGCCCAAGATGGAAAAACAAAGGGACTGGCCTCGTAAGCAATGACAGTAAGGTGGACTGGGCCGACGCATACCTCCTCTTCCCTGGCGATGTGGCATACGTCTGGCACGCTGGCATCTACGCCGCCGACGTCGCCGAGGGTCTAACCGGCTCGGCTTTTGAAATCCGCGCGCAGATCATCTGGCGGAAGCAGCACTTCGTTTTCGGGCGGGGTGCTTACCACTGGGCACACGAACCCTGCTGGTACGCCGTCCGCAAAGGCGGCAAAGCGAACTGGACCGGCGACCGCAAGCAGACAACCGTGTGGGACGTAGCGAACCAGAACCCGATGGGCGGCAACAAAACGGAAAAGCCCACCGGCCACGGCACACAGAAGCCCGTCGAGCTCATGCGCCGCCCTATTGTGAACCACACCAAGCGCGGCGACGCGGTCTACGATCCGTTCCTCGGCAGCGGCACAACGTTGATTGCCGCCCAGGAACTCGAGCGAATCTGCTACGGGCTCGAAATCGACCCGCGCTACTGCGACGCGATCGTGCAGCGCTGGCAGACGTTCACGGGCAAAACGGCGGGCCTGGCCGAGGACGGACGCACGTTTGACCAGGTCGCCTACGATCGCACGGAAGCGATCGCGGCGTAATGGGCGCGAAGAAACCCGGCAAGGTTGGCAAACCCGGCAAGATCGGGCGACCCAAGCTGAGGATCAGCGTCGACGAGATCGAGAAGTTGGGCGCGCTGAACGCCACCCAGGAAGAGATTGCCGGGTGGTTCGGTTGCAGCCTGGCCACGATCGAAAAGCGGCTGCAGCAGCCGCGTTACCGCGAGGCGTATGAGCGCGGGCGAGCGCGGGGCCGCCTGAGCGTGCGGCGAGAGCAGATTGAGCTGATGAAGAAGGGGAGCGCCACGATGGCGATCTGGCTCGGCAAGCAGCTTCTCGGCCAGCGCGACGTGACCGCGAGCGAGGTGACCGGCGCGGGAGGCGGGCCGCAGGAACACAAAATCATCGTCGAATATGCCCGAATACCGCCTAAGACTCCCAGCGCCACACCAGGCGCAGGAGAAGGTGAGGAGTGAGGCCAAGCGTTTTAATGTCGTCTGCTGCGGCAGGCGCTGGGGAAAAACGACCGAGGGCATCGACCAGCTTATCCCGGTGGTCCTCGAAGGCTATCCGGCCGGGTGGTTTGCGCCCACCAACAAACAGCTTGAGCCGGCCTGGCGCGAGCTGGTCAACGTGCTGAAGACCGTAACCTTGCGCAAGCGTGAGGATCTGCACTCGCTCGATCTGATCACGGGCGGATCGGTCGAAATGTGGTCGATGGATAAAACTGATGTCGCCCGAGGACGCAAATATAAGCGTGTCGTGGTCGATGAGGCGGCGCACATCGCAAATCTACGAGATGCCTGGCAGCTCGTGATTCGCGCCACGCTGACGGATTACGAGGGCGATGCGTGGATGTTTTCCACGCCACGCGGCATGAACTATTTCAAGACGCTGTGGGATCGCGGCCAAGATCCGTTGCGGCCGACGTGGGCAAGCTGGCAGATGCCCACGGCGACGAACCCGTATATCCAGGCGGGCGAGATCGAGGAAGCGCGCAAGGACATGCACGAATTGGCGTTCAGCCAGGAGTACCTGGCGCAGTTCGTGAACTTCGAGGGCGCTGTGTTCCGGCGTGTGCAGGACGCGGCGACGGCAACGTGGCTCGACGAGCCGCGCGATGGCGCGGAGTACATCTTCGGGATCGACTGGGGCCGCTCACTGGACTACACCGTCGTGATGGTGGTGGACGCGCGGACTCGCAGCCAGGTTCACATGCAGCGCTGGTCAAGCGTTGACTACGCCGTACAGCGTCAACGGATACAGGCGATGTACAAGACCTGGCGGCCTGTGCTGGTGATCGCCGAGTCGAACTCGATGGGGCAACCCATCATCGAGCAGCTTTACCGGGATGGCGTGCCCGTGCAGCCGTTTTTGACGACGAACGCCAGCAAGACGCTCGCTATCGAGGGTTTGGGCCTGGCCTTCGAGCGCGGTGATATCGCCATCACGCCGCAGGCGCAGCTACTCGCCGAGTTGCAATCGTTCGCGGCAACGCGGCTGCCGAGTGGGCTGATGCGCTACGAAGCGCCAGCCGGCCAGCACGACGACTGCGTGATGGCACTGGCGATTGCTTGGAGCGCAATCGACGCGTACGGGCCGCGCGACCAGTTTGTGACCTACGAAGACCGCGAGTTCATCTCGCCCTACTGAGCGCATCGGAGAACACAGCATGACCGCGAAGGAAAAGCGCGCCGCGATCGACGCGTACGGCGAGCTGCACAAGCAGCAGAAGGAAATCGAGGGGCAACTTGCCATCCTGAAACCAAAGATCATGGCGTTGCTGCCTGCGAGTCACCCGCCCGGCGAGGCGTACATGGTTGAGGGCGACGAGTTCACGATCATCATCAAGGCGGCCGAGTGGAAGCGCGAAATCCTCGACATGTTCAAGCTGGTCCGGCGTGTCGGGCGCGAAGCCTTCCTCACGGCGTGCTCGTTTCCGTTGGGAGTGCTGGACAAGCTAATCCCCGACGAGGCCGAGCGCGCCAAGTATGTGAGTCGCGAGCAGACGGGGCCGCGCAAGCTGGAGGTGGTCAAAAAATTCAATGCAGCAAAATAAACAACCCGAACCCTGCGACATCCCCATCGCCGACGTCGTCGCGCACCTGCACGCCGACACGCGGCTATCGCCCGAGGCGCGGGCGCTTGCGCTCGAACGCGTCTGGGACGCGGAGCGCGATGAGCGCGCGCGACTGCGGGCTGCTCGAATTCGTTGCGGATGATGACGAGCTGGACATGATTTGACCCGCAGGCAGGGACGTCGCAACGGCATGCGCACTTGATATCGGACCCTGCCCCCGGGTGAGACCTTGGCCGAGCTGCCGCGAGGGACCGAAACTATCGCGAGACTGGCAGCCCGAGCGACGCCCGAGTCTTCAGTCCCGCGCGGGGCGCGCTCACCCTCCCGAAAAAATACATCAGAATTAGAACTACCTCCGAGACTGCATTTCCCCTTGGGCCGCGCGGATGAACCCCGTCGCGGCCCGCATTTTTTAGATGATCAAGGCACCCTTTCCATGGTTCGGCGGAAAAAGCCGCGAACACGGCGGCGATCCAAAGATGAGAATCGCCGTGTGCGGGTACGAGGGCGAGCACAAAACGCCGAGCGGCTGGCTTTGCCTGCCGTGGAAAGCGCCCGGCGGCTACGGCTCACAAGGAAAAGGGCGAGGGCGCGCAAATGCGGGTCTGGAGCGCATCTGGTTTAGTCCCCACTGCATCGCATAAATGGCAAGCAAGAAAAACACACCCGCCGCGATCGCCGAGGCGAAGCTCGCCGAGACGCTCCAGCAGGAGCGCTGGACGAACGCGTTGCTGCAGGAGTCGATCGCCGAGCTGCAGCTCGCGCTCGACGACCAGGGCTGGCAGCGCGTCATGATGGAGGGCCAGCGCGAGTTCGACGCGTCCGGCCGCCGCAAGATCGCGGAGTTTTCGCGGGTCATGTTCTTGAAAAACCCGCTGATCAACCGCGCAGTCACGCTGCAGGCGATGTACGTGTGGGCGCAAGGCGTCTCGGTCACGAGCGACGACGAGGAAACGCAGGCATTCATCGACGCGTTCTTCGCAGACGCGAAGAACCAGAGCGAATTCGGCCACCAGGCGCGAACGCTCAAAGAGCAGGACCTGCAGGTCTTCGGCAACCTGTTTTTCGCGCTGTTCACCGACGCGATCGAGGGCGCGACTCGCGTGCGCACGATTCCGGCTGACGAGATTGCAGATATCATCTGCGACCCTGACGACGCGAAACAGCCATGGCTCTACAAGCGCTGCTGGAGCCAGCCGGTGCTAAACGAGAACACCGGCGTGCTCACCAGCACGCCACGCACGGCGTATTACCCGGCCCTCGGCTATGAGCCTGATGAGCGCCGCGACGCGATCGCGGGCGCGCCCGTGATGTGGGACTCGCCCGTCTATCACGTCAAGGTGGGCGCGCTGAGCGACATGAAATTCGGAGTGCCCGAGACCTATCAGGCCATCGACTGGGCGCGCGCGTACAAGACGTTTTTGGAGAACTGGTTCTCCATCGTGAAGGCGTACTCGCGCTTCGCGTGGCAGGCGAGCGGGCAGGGCGGCCAGCAGCTCGTCGACCGGCTGAAAACGCGGCTGAACGCGAGCACGAGCACGGGCGGCGACACGAACCCGCCCGCGACGACGGCAAGCACGTTCATCGGCAGCGGCGTGAAGCTCGACCCGATCCGCACCGCAGGCGCGACGACGAGCGCGGAAGACGGCCGGCGCGGCTTACTAATGGTCTGCGCGGCCACGGGCTTACCCGAGACGTTCTTTGGCGACGTGAGCACGGGCAACCTCGCCACGGCCAAGAGCCTCGACCGGCCCACGGAACTGAAGTTCCGCGACCGGCAGGAGCTGTGGAAGTCAATCCTGATCACCATCCTCGAATATGCGATCGCGCGCAACCAGCGCGCCGCGAACGGGCGTTTGCGGATCGCGGGCGGCGAGAAAAAGCTACAGATCCGCGTGACGTTCCCGCCCATTCTAGAGCACGACATCCGCGAGCAGATCGGGGCCATTGTCCAAGGGGCGACGCTCGACGGCAAGACGCCGTCCGCGATCACGTGGAAAACTACCGCGCGCCTTGTCCTCGAAGCGCTCGGCGTCCAAGACGTAAACGCGGAGCTGGCAGCGCTCGAAGACGAGTGGGACGACGAGGATGCGGACGAGCAGCGGACACCCGCCGTCGCTGAGGCGCTGCGCGAGCTGCGCGCCGCGATCACGCGTTTGCACGAAGCCCGAATTGCAGCCTGAAAGGGGAACGAATGAAACCATTGACAAACGCGCAGCGCACACTGGTTGAAGATCACCTGTGGCTTGTCGGATGCATCACGAACACGATGCACGCCCGGCTGCCAGGCAGCGTCGAACGCGATGATGTCGAGCAGGCAGGGCGCATGGGCCTCATTGAGGCGGCGCAGCGCTTCGTCGAAGGCCGAAGCGCGTCATTCCCAACGTACGCGCGTTGGCGCATCAACGGCGCAATCCAAGATTACCTACGCAGCCTGGATGCTGCCTCAAAAGAGCATCGCAAGCAGATCACAGCGGGCGAGGCCAATGAAATTGTGGCGATTCGAATCGAGGACATGTACCGCCAGCCCCTCGTGGAAAGTCTGTCACCCGAGGACGCCAGTATCGCCGCGCAGATCAGCGCGCAAATCAGTACGCTGATCGACAGCCTCGCCGGGCGGCAACGTGAGATTGTGCGCGAGTACTACTTCCACGATCGAACGATGACTCAAATCGGTGCCGGTTTTGGCGTCAAGGAAGCCCGCATCAGCCAGGTCCACAGGAAAGCCATCGAGACGCTGCGCGAGCAGCCCGAGTTCGTCACGCGCAAAGCGGTGTTTCGTTTTGCGATGAACAGCGGCCTACTCAGCGCGCTGGTTTGCCTGTTGTTGGCGACGACAGGCGTGCAGGCTCAGACGCGGGTGACACCGTCTTCCCTTACGGGAACGCCCGGGCCCAGCCCGCGCGTGTGGGTGGTGTTAGCCGATGGCAAGCTAGCCGAGGCGGATTTGGAGAACATTCAGCTCGTAATAGCGGCGGATGGCAAGCCCATTCTGCGCGCCACTCAGGCTGCGCAGCCGACAGTGGTCAAAACGAAACACGTGTTGACTGCACCGCGCACCGATTACGTGTTGACAGGCGTGCTGGATTCCGTCCACCGCAACGGCCTGCTGCAGGCCGAAGGCGATGATTACTCCATCGTGACCGACAAGGGCGTGACAACCCTGCGATTTAACCCGAACGCGGTTCCGCAGGCGAAGGACATTGTACAGATCCGCGAAGTGAGGTAGATGCCGATTCACCCACTACTCGCGGCGCTGAAACGCTTGGACGAGGCGCTGGCCGTGTCCACGATGCTGCGCCACCGGCGCACGCACGAGCGTAAGTGCCGCCGCCTGGTTCGCCGGATTTTTCGCGAGCAAGGCGAGCAGATGATCGCGTCGGCGAAGCTGCTTCTGCTGCCGCCGTTCAACGGGTCGTGGGTCAATCGGCTGCTACGCGGAGTCTCGTACACGCACGAGGCCGCGTTCGCCGAGATGCTCGCCGCCGCGTACCAGCGCGGCCAGGCCGACGGGGAAACAGAGCTGCGCGAGGACGTGCAGCCGCCGCTGCCGCGCGACATGGGCCGCCGCGCGGCAGAGCGGATCGCGGGCATCGACGACACCACGCTGGGTCTGCTCCGCACGCTGATCGAGCAGGCCATTGGCGAGAACTGGGCGTACACGAAGCTGGCAAGCGCGATTCGCACGCTGTTTCGCGATTTTGGCCGCGCTGTGCCCCAGCGCCACCTGCGCGATCGCGCAGAGCTGATCGCGGTAACGGAAATCGGGCAGGCGTACATCGACGGCCAGTTGGATAACGCCGAGCGGCTGGCGCGCGGTGGCGCGCAGTTGGAAAAAAGCTGGCTGACGGTGGGCGATGACCGGGTGAGCGACGGCTGCAGGACGAACGCAGCCGCGGGGTGGATTCCGCTGGCGCAGACGTTTCCGAGCGGCCATGCCGGGCCGCTGCGCTTCCCTGGCTGCCGGTGCGCGCTCCAGACGCGGAGGCGGGTGGCGTGAAGCCGACGTGCGAATGCGGGACGTGCGAGAAATGCCTGCATCGCGCGCTTGTGCGCCGCCAGCGCATTCGCGAGCGCCTCGGGTGGCTGTCGAAGGAAGCGCGTGAAACGCGTTGGATGAGCAACTTCGCGAGCGTGTACTGGAGCGACGTGTATCGGCGCGGCGTGCGGTCGCTGCGTGTCAAGCCGTATCGAAACTGAAGGAGTTTTATGAAAATCCTGATTTTGTTTTTCGCCTCGTTTGTCACGGCTCACGCCCAGGTGTGCGTGCCCGTGCCCACGCCCGGAACCACGATCACGCAATCGAACCTCGACGAGCTGAAGAAGCGCGGCGTGCTCGCGCCCGGCGTGTCCGCGTTCGCGAGTCTGGAGGCGTTCGCTTTCGCGTTCGGCGGGAGCCTGCCATACATCCCGCAGAGTGCCAGTCAGCAGAAATTCTGGGCCGATTTCACGCCCGGCGCGGACTACGTGACCGTGGAAGGCGCGCTCGACACAAGCGACGTTGCGACCTGGTCTGAGTGGTCGATGACCGTGTACGGGCTTACCGCGGCACGATTCTACCAGGAGCGCGCCAAAGCGAAAGACCCGGTTTTCACGCGAATCCCGAGGTTCAAGCGCTTCACAGCCCAGCAAGGCGAAATGAACATGACGAGCGGCGTGGGCAAACCAGGCCCGCGGACCGTGACCGCGAGCGAAGCGCAATACCCGCTGGCGCGCTACCGCGATGACCCGTCCGGAGACGGCGGGAAGAGCTGGAGCTACGCGCAGAATCACATCCTGCGCTTCCACCCAGTCACGGGACAGGTCGAGGCCTGCGATTACCAGGAATATGGACGCGCGTTTCCGCTCGTGTACAAAGTGGATCCACCTGGCGGCGGCGCGTCGGGCGCGATCCGCGTGAAGGGCATGAGCGACGAGGCCTTCCTCGCCGCCGTGGGTGCGGCGCTATTCGGCGGCGGCACACCTACCGATCGCGTCAGTGCGATTCTGAAGAACCTGGAGGTGCAATAAACACATGACCGCCACATACGAAGGAATGGAACAGGACCTCGCCACAGGCGAGGCGATTGTGAACGGCATCCCCACCGGCTGGTACTTCGAGTGCCCGAAGCAGGTTGCACCTCTCCCCGACGACCCGGAAACGGGCCGCCACGTCGTCGAGCTGAACCCGTGGGCGTTTGCCACGCCCTCGACCGCGCAGCGCGTGCTGGAGACGATCTGGAAGCACACGCTTATGCCGTGTGAGATCTTTCACGGCGACCCGAACGAGCAATTTCCGATTACGGCGCCGATGCGCCACATCGGCGTGCAGGGTCAGCCGCGCCGCGTCGCGGTGAACGCGGGGCTCATCGCGTCGCAGATCGCGCGTACGACGGCGCGTGTGAGCGATGGTCAAGGTGGCACGAAAATCGTGCAGAACGCGAATCCGGCCATTGCGGAGGCTATCTGCTCGCTGCTTACGGAGATCGATGGCGCGCAAGCCGTAGAGTAGGCGCGGTCGGCTCCCCGCGCTGACGGAGAAGAACCAGCCAACCCAACCAGCTAAACATTTACGGTACTGCCCCTCTGGGCGGAAGGAAAAGTCATGTTCAAACGAGTACTCGAAGTTGGCCGAAAGATCAGCAAGGCCAACCGCGCCAAGCTCCACGCCGCGATGGAGAAGCTGCGCGAGCTGATCGACGAGGCGGTCGAGACGAACGCGGACGCGACCGAGGCGGACCGGAGCTACAGCGACAAGAAGAAGCTGCTGCGCGCCGCGATCAAGGCGAAGCTCGCGCCGATGCCCATCGCGGGCGTGGAGCTGCACTTCTACTGCTACATCCAGGACGTGTTCGACGCCTGGTGCGTGTTCACCACCGACGATGGCATGTTCCGCGTCGATTACGTGATCGGAAGCGACGGCGCAGTCACCCTCGGCGAGCCGCGCGAGGTCATCGCGCGCACTGTGTACGAGGACGCGCCGGTCAGCGAGGCGGCGGAAACCGCGCTGCTGGGCGATTGCGTGCCGCTGGTCGAGGCAGAGGCCGCCGTACCTCTATCCGAGGCCACCACGGCCACGCTCAAGCTCATCTCCCCAGGCTGGGGCAGCTCGGGCTACTACTCGCCCGCTGTGCTGAGAAACGCGGCCTCCAAGTTCACCAAGGGCCTGAAGATGTACTGGAATCACCAGACCGCGGCCGAAGAAAGCGCGCGTCCGGAGGGCAACCTCGATCACCTCGCGGGCGAGCTGCTCGAAGACGCCACATGGAACGACGCGGGGCCCACCGGGCCAGGCCTATATGCCAAGGCCAAGGTGTTCGAGCGCTTCGTGCCTCACGTCAAGGACCTCGCGCCGCATATCGGCGTGTCGATCCGCGCCGTCGGCACGGCAAAGCCCGGCGAGGCCGAAGGCCGCCGGGGGCCCGTCATCGAGACCATCGCGGGCGTCAAGAGCGTGGATTACGTCACCGTGCCGGGGCGCGGCGGCGAGATTTTGTCTTTATTCGAAGCCGCTGGGCGGAGGCCCGCGACTGAACCCACACAACCACAGGAGCAAGAAATGAACGAAGCCCAAGTGAAAGCTTTGCTCGAAGCGGAAATGAAGCCGCTGCGAGACGAGAACGCGGCCTCCAAGCAGGAAGCCGCGCGGCTGCGCGAGGCGCTCGCCTTGCGCGACGCGAAAGACTTTACAACGCGCAAGCTCGCCACCATCGACCTTCCCGCAGCCACCAAGGCGCGCCTGGCGGAATCGCTGCCGGCGCGAGCCACGCTGAAAGACGGCGTGCTCGACGAGGCCGCGTTCGGCGCGGTCGTCGAGGCGGCGGTTGCAGAGGAAGCGGCCTATCTGAAGAGTGTCGGAATCGGCTCGGGCCGCATCGTCGGCATGGGCGCGGCCGCCACCGAAGCGAAGACCGTCAAGACCGAAGACATCGCAGCGGCTTTCGTTGCGCTCGGCATGAGCGAGAGCGCCGCACAGTATGCCGCCGAAGGGAGGGCCGCCTAACCAGGCGCGGGGCATCCCGGATTTCTGGAGGCACAAAACACATGGCCGCTGCATCTTTGACCAACCAACACGCGCTGCATTGCGTTGCCGCGCAGTATGACTTCGCCGTCCATGGCGGCGCCGTCAGTGACATCCCGCTGCGAGTTTCCCTGCCCAAGGGCGCGATTGTCGTGAACGCTTTCGCTGAAGTGCTCACGGCTCCCACATCCGCCGATTCCACTGCCACCATTGCCATCAAGCTCGAAGCCGCCAACGACATCTTCACGGCGGCCGCGGTGAGCGGCGCGCCGTGGTCCACCACCGGCATGAAGCAGGCGATCCCCGACCTCGCCACCGTGGCCGACTACAAGAAGGCCACCGTGGATCGCGAAATCACGATGTCGATCGCCGTGCAGGCCTTGACGGCGGGCAAGTTCAACGTGTTTGTGTTCTACGTGCACAACACGGCTCAGTAACCTCGGAGAGCGCAAAACCCAACAAGAGCACCCAACACAGAGGAGAAAACGAGAAAACAATGGCAATCGAATTTCTGCAACTGATCGAAACCATGCGCGCCGAGGAAGCCGGTCTTGACCGGCTTTACGACAAAGACGAAGTGTCGCCGCGCAGTATCCGCAAGCGTGCCAACTATGGCGCGCTGCTGCTTGAGGCGACGAGCCTCATCAGCCGCGCCCGTGGCTCCGCGCTGGGTAAACACTATTTCCAGGAAGCAATGAAGACCAGCGATTTCCCGCTGCTCATGGCGGACGTGCTCGACCGGCAACTGTACGCCTCCTACATGGAGACCGCGCAGGCGTGGAGCGCCTATTGCCGCCGCTCGACCGTACCCGATTTCCGCGACGTGAAGCGTTTCGCGGTGGATGGGGCCGAAGGCCGGCTGCCGAGCGTTGGCGAGAAGGTGATCTACTCGCCGAACGTGCTCAGCGAAACGAAGTACAGCTACGCCGTCACGAAGTATGGCCGCACGCTGAACTGGTCCTGGGAATCGTTCATCAACGACGACCTGGACGTGCTCGGCTCCACGCCCGCGCGCCTCGGCAAGGCAGCGCGCCGCAGCGAAGACTACTTTGCGACCGGGCTCCACGTGGACAGCAATGGACCGCACGCGTCGCTGTACACCTCCGGCAACAAGAACATCATCAACACCACGAACGGCGCGGCCGGCACGAATCCCGTGCTCGGCGTGGCCGGACTCCAGGACGCCTTTACCGTCATGGGGCTACAACTCGACGCGGACAGCGAGCCCATCGGAATCGATGGCGTCATCCTCGAAGTGCCTCCGTCGCTGGAGGTGACCGCGCAGAATCTCCTGAACGCCACCCAGGTCATCGTGGGCGCGGACTCGGGCGCGCAGCGCATCGTTACCAGCAACTGGATGAAGGCGAAGGTCAGCCTCGTGGTGAACCCCTATATCCCCGTCATCGCCACCACCAACGGCAAAACTACCTGGTTCGTGCACGCGAACCCGACTTCTGGACGCCCGGCGATGGAGTTCGGCCTGCTGCGCGGCCACGAATCCCCCGAGCTGTTTATGAAGCTCCAGAACCAGGTCCGAGTGGGCGGTGCCGGATCGGGCTTCGATGGCAGCTTCGAAGACGACACGATTGCTTACAAAGTGCGCCACTGCTTCGGCGGCTCGCGCATCGACGGCAAAGCCACGGTCGGCTCGAACGGCTCCGGCTCGTAGTTCCTCAATCTCTCACCTGTAATCACCACCAAAGACGCACAGGGAGACGTGTGCGGCGGCGTCGAGTGTTCCTCCGAGCCGCGCCGCCGCGCCACGCTTTTTTACATTCGGAGGTCTGCATCACATGGTTGTCTCGCTGCGCGTGATTGCGCTCTGGCTCGCTCTCGCCGCGTCTGCTGGCGGGCTGCCGCCTGACGACGAGGGCAAGCTGAACAGGTTTGCTGATGCGTACAACGCGTACGTGTTGGCGCTTAAGCGCGGCGAGCGCAGCATCGACAAGTGGAAGCGCGTAGAACGCGCCTGGGAGCGACTCAAATGACGGCA
>ERZ761584.459-NODE-459-length-12634-cov-9.810875_pt1 | contig 12634 bp, 13 predicted proteins | sample MGYA00512168_ERZ761584 | MGnify/ENA primary metagenome ERZ761584 (study PRJEB28899, sample SAMN03785564) | bioreactor sludge metagenome | biome: EBPR Sludge; feature: EBPR Bioreactor; material: 0.22µm filtered reactor supernatant | place: Saint Lucia: Queensland...
AACGTTATCAAAGGGCCAGCCGCCGCCGCCGCCGCCGTTTTCGTCCGACCAGGCCATACGACGGTCAAAAAAATCATTATCCGGGTCAGTGATAGCCTTGAATTGTAATTCGTCTTGAGGATTGGCAATTCTGACTACCGCCAAGCGAAACGCACCGGCAGGCCAGGTTGGTTCACTGAGATTTAGACTGGTAAGAACTGCCGTGCCGTCAATAATTTGGAGAGCATTGGCAGAATCAAGATAAATCCCCACATACCGCCATTCTCCTGATGCTGGCTGGCTGGCTGCCAGGTCATAATTGGTGACGCCCTCGAAAAATTTATACGTACCGCTATAGGGGTAGTACCCGTCACTGACACTGATTACCAGGCCACCAGCCGGATAGACTGCCAAAGAGCCGAGAGTGCGGCTATCTGTCCAAAGCATCTGTCTCCCGCCCGGTTGCACGTCAATCGGGGTAGTTATGCTCCAATCCTGATTCCCGACCGGGATACTGCGTAAAAACTCGGCATCCTCCAACACTTGCGGCTGGACATCACCGGGCAAGTACCCGCACTTGACGCCCAGGTTGATTTGAGGATTAGGCACTTTAACACATCGAATCTGGCCCGGTACTGTCGCCCCTAAAGGAAAATACCAGACCACACGTGTGGATTTATCGGCCCAAACCGCATTCGGGTCAGGATTATAAAATGATCCGTACTGGTCGCAGATGACTCCTAACCAGGTTGGCAGAACATTTTGTTTGACGCCAAATAAATTCCTGAAGGTAAGTTGATTATCACGTAAACTGGTCATAATACACTACCGTCAATTAACACCACGCCTAATGCCGAAATATTAGCGGCGGTGTGTAGGCTGCTACCGGACACATCGCTAAAAGATGTCCCCTGGTTGCTCGAATAAATCAGCCGGGTTTGACTGCCGGTATTGCCAACTATCAGAATTTTATCAGGATTAGGCCACAGCACCTTTAGGCCGGTAGCATTAAGTCCCAGGCTGCTATTTTTGGTTGTCCATGCCGTGCCGCCGTTGATTGTCCTGAGTAAATCCTGAGCCGTATTGACCACACACCATATCTCATTATCATTGGTTGGATTGACATCTAAAGCGTTGACTACCGCCGCGCCTAGTGAGGCCGGGCTTATATCCTCATTGGTTAAATCAGCGACGGTATGCCGGATTATTTTAATATCTGTACCAAAGTCGCCATAGAAAAATACATAATCACTGGCCGCTGCCTTGACATTAACTGCCGTGCCGGAAAGTGGATTGTAAACCGTCTCAAATGTTGCCGGATCACCGGTCGTAGTGCGAATAACTACCGGTTGCGCCAACCCATCCTGTAAAGCCAGGTAGATATACTCGCCGGAAATAGCAACCGCGCTCACGTTGTCACCATAACAGCGCCGGGTATGCCACCCTCAGATTGAAACAAATCATACGGCCCACTTTCGGGCGGCGATTCAGCAATGTAAATACTATCAAAATAAATCTCGGTCATAAAATCATCAATTGACGGATCGCCGCCGATTCGAATCGAAACAGAAGTGACGGTCCCATTGGTAGAAATAGACCCCTCAACTATAAACCAGCCGGTATCCCCATCGGTAAATAAAATATCAGCCCCATTTTTTAGACACGTTCCCAATCCATCAACAACCATTCCTACTGACCACAAACTAAACGGATTCGTCGGCGGATTGCCTTTTACCCGACACCGAAAACTAAGCGGGTTGCCGATAGTAACGGGAATACTGACCCCGGTTTTGTCTGATTGGACATAATCGAAAGGTGTGACTGTACCATCGGCAAACATACAACCGGGGAATGGGCTGCCTTCACCACTAGCGAAGGCAAAATCAGTCGTAGAGAACCCTTCCGCTGAAGCACCAAATAAATAACTGGTCAATTCGTCACCTGCGTGTTACTCCATGCCAATGTCGAATCGGCGGTATAAAGCCAGGCCCGTTGTGGACTATCCCACGTCCTGAGCAAATAGGCCGTGCCCGATTCGTCAAATGAAAGCCAAATGTTGTCCAGGTCGGCGGTGACGGGCGCGGGCGAATCGCCCGCCGTATTGACCGGATCGCCCAAATCTGCCGCCGTGACATCTGTCCAGGTGTTTCCATCGTCAGAGCTATAAGCCAATCCTGCCTGATGGCAAATCCATACGTCTTTAGTAATAGGATTCATTTGCAAGCAACGGATATTCAACTCTGTGCCTGATAGTCCGGTATTTTTGACAGTCGGTGACTGTCCCCAATTTTTCAGGAATACGCCGCTATCCGTTGAGCCGACAAAGACCATTTCATAAGCCGGATTCCAGGGCGGGCGCGGGGGTGATTGCGGTACAGGGTAGGCGGTAGGATAGTTGCCAATAATACCATCCGGCCCCAATGCCTCCGGCTCAAAATATACTTCTACACTGATTACTCCATTCGGGACATCAATTTTGGGTTGGATGTCTCGACAAATCAGTAATGTGCCGTTAAGGGCCAGTTCTCGCAATAAGGCATCGTTAGCAATGCCCCATTCGTAAAATCCATTCGCTGGGATCAGGTCAAATGCGCTCAAATAGTTTCCGGCAAACGTTACCCGAAACTCTTTAATTTGGATATTAAAAGCTGCCAGTACCCGGCCCGATTTTTCATTCATATCAGTTTGGCCGGTAGTCACCTGCTCTTTGATTTGCCGCACTTCTGTTGCCCGGAAGCCGGGCAAGCCATAACTGATAGACGATTCTCGATACCCCCCGGCAATAGATAACACCGCCGCCTGAGTTGTACCATTCCAGGTAAATCCCCCGGCAAAAACTACGGCGACTCGTTCTTCGGGTTCACGTGGAATAGCCACCGCATCGGCAATATCCTGTAAACCCAAAGTGAACACCGTATCCAAAGCGGCCCGTTCGCTTGTATTAAGCATTTGGCTATCTGTTGCCAAGTGCAACCGCCCTAACCGGCTGGAAACTAATTTGGCAAAATGACCACGTTCATAAGCCAAGCTATCTACCCGTCTCCGGGTAGACGGTTCAGTAAAGTTGACCACTTTTTTGGGGATGGTATTGTCGGTCAATCCCAATACATCGCACACGTCAAGCAGGGTTGTTTGCCACTTGAGGTAAGAATGGATGGCCCGACCAACTGTAAGCCACGACGCATATTGCCACCAGCGGGCCGGGTTGGTAGTGGCGTTAAGTGAGATTGTGCCAAAGTCGGTGATGTTATCTAGGAGCGATTCTGGCGTGGTTAGCTCAAAGGTGATTTTGCCTGTACCTTGTCCTGGCTGCTCATTGCTGGTGTCGCGCCGGATATAACCGGCAAATAAAACATTATCCTCTATGCCCCATAAATTAACATAACCCTCCTCATTATCAGTCGCCGGGTCAAAATAGTTTTCGTACCATAAAATGGCTATCGAACCGTCCGGGAAATCAGCCAGGGTGACATCACCAAAGGCGTCAATAGTCAGCCGCCAGCCACCACTCCCCCACGAACCACTAAAGTTAGTAATATCAAAATCGGTATAGGGTGGATTATTGTCATCGGCTACAATTATCACCCGCCTCGTAGTTTGTCCTTTACCGTTGCTGTCAGTGACGGTACAGGATAGCCAATATTCATCAGCCTGGGTGATGGTCATGGTCGTAGTCGGGTCAGTAGAATCAGCAATAGTTATTCCGCCCGTCCCCCCGCCATTGTGAACACAACTCCACGATGTAGCTGCAATACTGGCCCCCTGCGCGACGGCGTAGGATTGCGAGGCGTTTAGGGCAAAGGCCGGGTACTCGGTATAGGTGACTTTCAGGATAGCCGCCTGAGCCGGCGTGCCATTATAGGCGACGATTCTACGATAGTTTGAACTGCTGTCGTTGCGAACAAAAATATTCAGCGCGTTGCCGCTTGACCAACCGGCTCGATTGACCAACTCCTGGATAATAGTTGATATGTCTACGCTGTTTATAATATCGCCTGCCGTCCAATTATCGGTGATGTCCCAATCGACCTGTGCCGTTGTCAGTACGCGAGTATTGTAATTGGCGTAGCCGGTTGGAGCAGTTGGATTATCTGCCGCCTCACCCGCTATCTTGAGATTGGTTGTGCCTGTGTCTGAATTTGAGGCCACAACGGTTAAAGTGGCGCTGATTATCGGTGCGTCTTTAGGAATGGTTACATTCTGGAATCGCAGCCAATTGTTAAAAGTTATACCACTGGTGCTACCGGAGGCCAGGCTGGTTCCACTGTTAGAATACTGCGAAAGTGAATTGATTATACCGTCATCCGGGCCGGTACTGATTTGAACGCTTAAGGTTAAATCTCGAATTCGCTTAGCCCGATGCCCGCCGATAATAGCCACCGGCGTCGGTTTGGAGCCTGCGCCGTTGTAGGGGACATCGTAATCCTTATAAGCCACTCCCCCCCGAATAGTCGGAGGGATGGTAAAAATCTCGTAATTGTGCAAAACTTGTAAAACCTGGTTATCAGCAAAAGGAATCCCGTTTTCGCCGATGACGATTGTCCCGCTCGACTGCGACCCGCTTACACTCTTGATTCGCGCCTTGACCGTTCCCGTAGCCGTTGTCACCTGTAGAGTCTGCCCTGCGCCGGTTGTGGTATAACCGGCGCCGGAGCCGGCATCATAAGCGATTGTTCGCCCCCCCCGCGCAATTGCCGCGTTATTGACCTGGGCGCTTAATAGTACCTGGGGGTGTAACACAGAGAGGTAAAATTTTGACCCGGAAACGCGATCCCGCAAATTTGTGAGTTGAGTTGGGGAGAGAACTGTCATGCTACCTGTAATCTACGAAATTTAAATGTGATATTTTGGTAAATTCCATCACTGCTATCATTTGCCCCTACGCGCTGCTGTAACTGTTCGTAAGGCCACAGCATCACCGCGCTAAATGTATCAAAAGAACCATCCAAAATACGAGTGGTTAAAAACACCTCGGACGACTGACCGGGACAAAAAGTGCGAAGTTGGTCAATCATATCTTGAGTCAGGGTATCAAAAATCCATTCAAGAGTTGGAAAACCTTGCCCGCGCTGGCCTCCGTCGGCCTTGTCTATAAATTGCGCCGCTTCCTGGTAACGGCTGCGCGGCGGGTTAATCGGCGTAGACAAACTTTCCAGGTTAGTCGGTGGATTTGATGACCCAAGCGCATAATCATAAACTGGCATTAGCTTGCTCCTGCAAAGGTGCTGGCAATTTGTTTGTTGACCGTATTACTACTGCCGCCCGTCCCACTACTCGCAAAAATACCATTCATCTGTCCGGCAAAATCCTTAGCCGCTTTTAACGCGGTATTATAGCCTTGCTGTTTGATCGCGTTCTCCTGAGAAAGTGAGGTTTTAAGCTCATCCAACTGTTGCCGGGCCGCCGCCCGTCGCTGCGATTGGGCCGCCTCAAAATCCTGCTGCTCTTGAGATAGTTGTAAGTTAAAATTATTCTTACGATTCTGCATCTGGATTTGGTAATCTTCCTCAGCCCGCCTTTGCTCAGTTTGCGCCGCTTCCCACTCTTGCAGGTAGCTTACCTCATCTCGTTCAATCGCCAGACCATTGAGACGCCGGTTGGTATCCTCTCTCATTCGTTGCATTTCTATTTGATGATTGCGTTCCAGTTGTTTGGTTTCCAGGTTAAATTTAGCTATTTCTTGCTTGCGTTCCCGTTGGTAATCCCGTTCAGCCCGTATTTCTTCATTACGCGCCGCCCGGATAATGCGCTGTCTCTGGGCCTGAACATCCTCTATCTGTTGGGTTTCCTGCTGTTGTGATTTTTGGTGCGCGTATTTTTTCATCCCGGACACCGAGCCAAGCATTACGCCCCCATAGCCACTAAAATCAATCTGGCCGCCCTGTTGCGAAACCGCCCGGCTATTATCCATTTTCATAGCCGCCTGTAAAAAAGCGTTACTACTCGACTGAGCCGCCTGAGCTACTTGTTTAATAGCATTAGTGGCCTTAGCCGCAGGCGCTGGTAATTCACCCAAAGCGGTTGCCACCGATTTGAACCACTTTTGGGCGGTATCCTGTCCAAATAGTGACCCAACGCCGTATGCGCCCACGCTGGCAAATTGCCCTAATGACGCGCCTTTAGCAACCCCGGCGCTGCGCAATCCCTCATATCCAAGCGCCCCGGCCCCCACGCCGGCTACTACCGATCCGGCAACCCCCAATGCACCCAGTCCAACTCCGCCGCCAATGCCGCCTTTAAGGCCAGTCAGTCCCTTGAGTCCTTGTAGTAAGTCGGCGCTGTCCATAATAGCCCCTATGCCACCGCCAATACTCCCCAAAGCGTCACCCCACGTCCCCCCGATTTGGCGGCCTAATAGTTCCAATTTGCGGCCAACTAAATCAACGTCATTGAGTCCCTTAGCCCATTTCGATGTGCCTTTAGCCAAATCGTCATCTAGTAATTTGGTTAAAGACTTGAGTCGGCCTTTGGTATTCTCGACGCTGGATTCAATGTCCTTAAGGCCGGCCTTGACGCCGGTCAAGCTGGCTTTATTGGTTTGATATTCTAAAATTACTTTGAGGGTTTTTTCTTGCTCATCAGGCATTGGGGTATACTCTCTTACGGAGGCTAATTATGAGTAAAACTTTTTGGCGGGTAATGATCGCATTACAAATTATAGGGCTTATCTGTTTCCTGATTTTTATTGCTTTTGTTATTTACGGGGTTGTAACATCTCCCTGATTTGATTCGAGCGATTTGATAGGGTGAGCATATCTTCCAGCCACCAATCAGGTTGCTCTAATAATGCGCCGGGGTAGGGTAAGTGCTTCCAATCAGTGATTTCCATTAACCGCCAGATGTCCCACGATTCAGGCCGGTTGAGCGAAACTTCCTGGGGGGGTAGTTGTTCCTCGCCCTGTGCGCCGTCTAAATCTAATTGGTGACGCTGCCAGCGGAGGAGTCGCTCGTAGGCTCTTTTTTTTCCTGCGGAGTGTCAGGGTCATAGCCCGGCTGCCAATGTGGATTCAGTTGCCACACCGCCCGTTCCCATCGCGCCGCAAATGAGTCAGGTAATTGTATAAACTCCTCGAAAGGGATAGGCCAGACACTAAAACCGCTTTGCTCCGTAACCGCACTAATAAGAGCCGGATAATAGATGCGCTTAAGGTAAATCAAAGCCTGATCGTCATCCGGCTTGATTTGTTCGGCCATTTCCTCACGCAGAATCGAATGGCGCATCCCCATATAGGCGATAGCTTCGACTATGGTAACGGTATAGCCGTTTTGGGAGATAGTTTTAGGCGGTTTCATAAAGTACCGTCATATTCACGCCCGTCCCCGGAGGCGACGCGGTAAAAGTGATGCTGGTTGTAGTCAAGGTTAGGTTAGTTGTCCGTAACACCCCATCAAGCCAGATAGCTATTTTACTGGTCGCCGCTGCCGGAGCATCGGTAGGAAAACTAAATACGGTAGTCGAGTTATCTCCCAACCAGGCTACAATTTTTGGCTTGTACTGGCTGATGCCACGCATCACCTGTGAGCGCAAACACCCTTCGGTTGCCAGAGACAAAGCCGTGCCCCAAAGTTGTTTAGTTGAAAAGCCGGGCCGGAGGGTGTAGGTTCTATCCTCTGGTGCATCGGTATACCCTGATTCGAGCGGTATAAAAATAGCCTGGGGCATAATCTTAAATTGCCAATTGCGCCGGCCAAAGGTGCTAGAAGTTGGGTCCGTATCCTCGGTTTGGCGGTAAGCCAGCGCCCCAACCGCCACCTCAAATCCCCGCTTGTCCGTGCCAACCGGAAACATTTTAGTTTCCCCAACGGTAAACGATTTAAGCGGAGTTAGTACCGCGTCGAGAGTGTCATTCTGTTTGGCCGTAGTCAGTGAGCCGGTAACAGCCTCAAGTGGCGGTAATACGTCAAGCGCAAACGGCGCGTCATCACCGACGTGGGTAATCAGGCGCGGTTCAGGGTCGTTGATAGTCAGGGTTTTAACCCCGCTTACCAAAACGCCTTCATAGACGGTACTCGCAGAAGTGGCGGCAATTAAGCCAGTAGTTGGGTCAAGGGCGAATACCCGTAAGTTCCTAAATCCAACACCAGATGCAATTACGGAAGGTGCGGTCATTTGTTATCGCTCTCTTTCACCGGCTTGTAGGCCGGGTTATCGGTACTGTAAACTTCAACTAAACCTAATGCCGAGCGGCAATTACAATAAGCCACCAGGCGGGTTTTAAATTGGGGGTGCTCCTGAAGGGGAAGAATTTTCCCGCAAATCGGGCATTTAATTTCTTTATTCGTAGCTGGCATAACTCGCTCTCATTCTAGACATTACCTGTAACCGGAACTCTACGCCGTAATACTGCTGCCCGCCGTAGACCAAATCGCCCCGCGCCCGTCCGTGTCCCAGGTATCGCATTAGCACGATCCCGCTTTCCAATTCAACATTAGGGTGAGCCAAAAACACTTTAGCAGCCGGGGTAATCCAGGGTGTGATTTTGTCAAATGACTCGCCGGGTGTGCCTGTTCCCGCCCCGGCTACATAAAGCGTAGCCACATAGTTGCACGTATCCAGAACATCTATTCCGTATTCGTCTTTTCCACCAAGATTCATATCTACGACAGATTCGCCAAAAAGGTTGACAAAACAGGGTAGATTGCCGGATATTGAGTTAGGAGGCGAGGCAAAGGCAAAGGCAGTTGTCAGCGGAGTTGTAATCTGAATCTCTGCCTCTATTCCAGCCAGGGCTGCTATGACGGCCTCGACGCTCATTCAAGCTCCCCGCCAGGGCACCGCCCGCATGTAGGGAGTAAGCATCTCAATAAAACGCACCGGCCAGGCTTTGGTATAGATCAGTTGCCCTAATTCGGCGACGCCTATGGCGTCGGTGAGGCCGGATTCAGCTTCGCGGTAAAATCGCGCCGCGAGTAGGGTTGCCAGTTCTATTACATCAGCCTTGAGATCGGCCACTTCCTCGGCTAATCCGCCATTGTAGCTGACTTTGACAAAGCACTTGCCCGGATAGCCAGAGAGTGCCTGCCAGGCCAAAGCGAATTGGTTATCAGTCATTAACAGATTTGTTTGAATTGGAATCCACGCCTGAGCCGGGCTAAAACGGTATGACATAGCCGATACGGAGTTGATAACTACTTTATGTGGAGCGGTTCTGATTGTGCCATCCCCATTAACGGTTGCCCAAAGCACCTCATCGGCCACGTCTTCCATCAAAAAGTAGTCCGTTGCTGCCACCACTCCGCCGGTAGCCTTTAAGTCAATAGCGCGGCTAGCAGAGGTAATCAATAGCTCCAGTAGGTCATCGTCGGTGGTCAGACCGGTTTTAATGGCTTCAAGTTTAACCCGGTCAAGCGTGGTGTAGTCCATTACTGTTTGGCGATACCTAAAACCGTAATCGTCACCGGGTTGGAGTTAGTCACGTTAGCATTGATTGATTGATAGCGGCAGGAATTAGGCAAAACGACCACCCCGGAGGCATCTGCCACATTGTTTGAAACGATAGCGACCCCGGCGTCCCAATCACGCCCGGTACAACTGGTCTGAAAAGTCAAGGTGGTGGTATTGACCGTGCCCTGGTCAATCGTGTATTGCAAGTCAAGCCGATTATAAGCAGCGCCCTCAAAAGCCGGGCTTTGAGTATCGGCGTCCAATGCCGTGCGATCCCAAAAAACTACATTGGTTGGAGTTCCGGCTGCGCCAGGAGCAGAGATGGGAGTTGGGGCAGCAGCGGGCGCGGCCTGGGTTGGTAAACTCAGCATGGCCGCTGCCAGCATCATAAAACCAAGTAAAATAGCCAACGAAACAGTTAAATTATTACGCATGATGTCTCCTTATAGGGGGGTTAATACGCCATTATTGATTAGATCAACATACCAGGTTTCGCCAGTAGGCAAGTCAACCAGGCCGTCAACAACTGCATAAACCTTGTCAGTATTAGACAGTTGAGACATAGCCCGGTTGACCCGAAAAGCCAAAAAGCCCGGCTTGGGTTCAGGAGCTAAACCTTTGGGGGTAAACCCGGCTCGCTCCTGAATCTCGCTTCTTTGGGGAGTATTGTCTACAATTGCCAAATCTTGCCCGGCCCGTCGTTTAGCCATTGCCGATATTGGTGATAATACCGATAGAAGGCGGGAAATAGTGAGCTAACACACCATCGAAATAAACGCCGGTTTCGTACTTGCGGGTACGTAGCGGCCATTCCATTTGGTAGTAGTCCCGGCGCAATTTCTTTTCCCACACATTCGGCACGTTGTTAATCGGATAAGGCAGAGTTGACAGAGTAGCAACAATTGTGCCGGCTGGCACATAGGGATGGATTTCAATCGGGATCGTGGTTGGCCCGCCCATCGAAAACTTATTAACATAAGAGCCTGTTCCACTACCGCCAATTACCCCGCCTTGCTGATTGCCGCCGCCTGCGTCAATTACGAAACGGAACAGCGGAGCGCCGCCAGCAGCAATTACCTTTTTGTTGATATTGATCGCTTCCTGGGAGTTGACATAGATACAATCAAACCCAAGCCGGTAATTGTCCCAGCGGTCCTGTAGCATAGCATCAATCTGGACAATGCCCCCGGCCCCATCGCTCGTTAGTGGTGTACCAACGCCCTCTGTGCCGGTAGCAAGATTGGAGATATACGCCCCGGACGATGCGCCCCACGCCTGATACATTACCCCGTCGTAGGCGTAGGAGTTGAGGCTATTGTCAGCAGTAATGGCGCTGGCTAATTGGGTCGTAGTGCTCAGGGCTGCGGTTTGCCGTAAACTGTTGATGGTTGTGATAGCCTGCAAACGTTCCGACCCGGCTGTACCAATGTACCAGGCATAGGCTACCGCGCCGGTTACTACCGGGGTATAAGCCAAAATGACATTGGTTGCGCCAATCAGAGCGCCGGTACTGGTTGCGGCTGACTTTTGGCTAGACCCACCGCCGTAGGTGAAAGCTGAACCACCATCCGCCGGAGTAACACTGACTTGTCCTACCACGCCACCCGCTACCGAGGAAGCTATTTTACCAGCCAGAGTCAGGGCCACTACAATGACGTTATAAGTGCCAGCGGCTACACTCCCGCCAGTTGCCTCACTCGATACGGTTGGCGCGGTTGGCGTGCCAAGAGCTACCGAAACGTTACCACCCAGGTCGGCTAATTCCTCCTGAATCATTGTAGCCCACAAAAGCCGCTGCGCGGTTGTGGCTCGAATATCCTCGAAATTTACGGCGGCCAAATCAGCTTCAAAAGTCACGCTATCTTCAAGCCCCAAACTTTTGTAGCTGGCGCTTTTGGGAGTGGCGGCGGTGGTCACAGTCCCGTTACGTGTGCCCTCTGGGACAAATCCCTGTAGGCTGGTGGTATTGATAGCGGTCACAGCAATCCAGTTTGTAGCCGTGCCCCCGTTGCCGGATACACGCGGCACCTTGTTACGGATGGGCGTAATAACCGGGAATAGGTTTTTGGCCGGCGCTTGCAGATCATACCAGACCAGGCCGGTTGCCTGCGTGATCGCCTTGTTGATGTCATCGCCCAACAGTTGCGCGTTCAATTTGGCGCTGTTGAGGGTGGCTTTCTGGAAAGCGGCGACGGCATCGGCGGTCAACTGAGAAAGATTTGAGATAAGTTGCGGCATTTTGTTTGTCTCCTTATGGCTGTTGGGCAATGACATTGCCCTGAGCGGCTTTAATTTGAGCTTTAGTTAATTGCAGACCTAGCGCCTGTTTAAGCGCCGGGTCGGTGGTATCGGCAATCATTTTTTCAATAACACTGGCCTCTGCATTGGGTTGCACAAATTGCCCCAACTCGCGCAGGACTGGCCCGGATTGGAGGCGGGATAATTCGGCCTTCTCCATTCGTTGGTTCAAGTTCTCAAGGCCATTAACCAGCAGGGCCAGGTCTGACACCACTTTGGAAAAGTCATCACGCGGCAGAAATGACTTTTCCATTGCCTTGTAGGTGGCTTCCATCGGCTGGTCGCTGCCTTCCATCTGACGAATGAGTCCGACTTCCAGCAGAGTCGCCATAATGATTTCACGCACCGTTTCAGGGGTGACAAACTCGCCCGGCTCTTGCTGGGCTTCTGCTGGTTGGGTTGGTTCGCCGCCTTCATCTGCTTTTTCAGCATCAGGCGCGTTATCCTCTAGTGCCTGTTCCGAGGCCGGCTCGCGTTCTTCCTCTGCCGGGTCAGGCGGGTTATCCTCTTTCTCGACTGGCGGCGGCGCGTCATCCATTGCTTTAACGGTTTCTTCCATTTCGGCGGCGACTTCCTCACTGCCCTCGGCTTTTCGGATAAAATCAAGCCATTTCAAAAGTTTATCTTTCATAGGATTCTCGCTTTCCCGTTTTACGATACTAAAAATTGCATTAGGATTAGCAGGCCGGTCAACCAGGCTGATTTCGGTGAGTAGATACTTGACAATCCGCTTAATAATTTGACCGGCCCTGTTTTCGATCACTGGCGGAGCCAACTTGCGCCCGCCAATAGAAAAGCCTTTATAGATGCCGGCCCGAACCTTTTTAACCGGCTCTTTGCCGACAATCCGAGCAACGATTGACATTGACTTGGTTGTGTCATCCAGGGTGATGGTTTCGGCAATGCCTACTGCGCTGGGGCCATGCATTTCTCGAATATTGCGCCAGTTGGCATATTCAATGGCCGCCTCTT
>ERZ761584.460-NODE-460-length-12585-cov-8.649401_pt1 | contig 12585 bp, 15 predicted proteins | sample MGYA00512168_ERZ761584 | MGnify/ENA primary metagenome ERZ761584 (study PRJEB28899, sample SAMN03785564) | bioreactor sludge metagenome | biome: EBPR Sludge; feature: EBPR Bioreactor; material: 0.22µm filtered reactor supernatant | place: Saint Lucia: Queensland...
TGCCGCTAGCTCCTCGTCGCGCTCCCTCCGGAGGGGAGGTGCAGTGTCAGAGGGAGCGTGTGGTAGCAGTCCCACGATGGATCGAGCTGCTCGTCCGTCAGCTCCATGAGGGCCTCGGGGGCGAGGTAGCCCACGTCGTACGCGTCCGTGGTGCTCGTGCGCAGCGCCTGGAACTCTCCCGTCCAGGCGACGGCGGCGTTGGGCGCGACGGCTGCCAGGTCCTGCCACGACCACGCGCGCGCCGTCGCGGTGCTCCCGTAGCTGTCGCGGTACGCGTCGGCGGGCTCCAGTGGCGTCGCGGGCGAGCCGACCGCCGTCGCGATCGAGGGCGAGCGCGGCACGAACGCCAGCCGAAGCTCTCGGCGGTGTGCGTACGTCGACGCGCCCCAGCCGTACACGCGCCCGCCGTGCGTCGTGGCGTACCCTCCCTGGCGCGTCGAGCGTCGGTGCGAGAGCTCCACCGAGACGGCGTAGGCGACGTGCATCGGCTGGAGCGTCGCGGTGTGCGACGCGCTGAAGGGCGACGCGCTGGACGACCAGCCGAGGATGCGCCCGACCGCCGTCGTGTGCAGGTCGGCGCTCTTCCAGGTGTCGCCCGTGCACGTGATCGTCACGCGCCCGTCGGTGCCGAGGGTCGCGGCGAAGGTCACGCCCCCGGGGAGCCCCGGCGCCGCGTTCATCGCGGCGACGAGGACTCGGATCAGGTCCGACGTGGAGGACGCCAGGTGTACGCGCGCCCCGGCGACCGCGGGCACAGTGGCCGTGAGGGCGCCGCCCGAGGTGCTGGTCTCGATCGAGACGGTACCGCCTGCGTACGCGAAGGTCGTGGCCGCCATGGCGCTGATCGCGAACATCATGCTGCTCTCCGTGCGCCCTGCGTCCTGCGGGCCTCGCGATCCAGGTAGTCACGGCGCATCTCGGTCCCCACCTCGGCGCGCGTGCTGCTGCGGCCGTCGATCACCGGGGCGTTGTAGTAGTTGTTGACCACGGTGGGTCCGCCGCTCGCGCTCGCCTCGCGCCCCGAAGGCGTCGGGCGCTGCGGTACGGGCGTCGTGCCGCCACCGGCTGCACCACCGCCCGAGGGAGCGAGCGCCGCCATGCCCGCCGCGCCCGCGCCCGCTGCGACCGCGACCGCAGCCCAGATCGCTGCGGCGGTGCCCGCGGAGATCGAGCCCGGGTTGGGGATGCCGTAGGTCGTGGCCTGAAGCCCCGCGGCGATGGCGAGGTTCTTGAGCGACTCCACCGCGGCCTGTTGCGCGATGGTCTCCAGCGTCGACTGGAGCATCGCGCGCATCGCCTCGTCGAAGCTCGCGCGGCCCGTCGCGACCGCGAGCATTGCGTTCGTGAAGGCGCTGCCGAACGAGCTGAAGGCCATGCGCCCGACGTCGGCCATCTCGGTCGCGGCGGTGCGGATGCGCTCCATGTTCTTGATGGAGTCTTCCACCTTGCGGTCGGCCGTAAGGTCGTTCGCCGCGTTGTCGTTCGCGGGGATCGGCACCTCGAGACCCGCAGGCCCAACGAGCGCTTGCTCGCGACGAAAGGCGCCCTCCATGAGGTCGTCGATCGTCGGCTGGCGCTGCGCTGCGCTGCGCGAGGCGCCGCCCCCACCTGGCCGTCGGTCTCGCGCCGCAGCGTCCGCCACGTCCTGGGTGCTGAACTCCATCACGCCCGAGGCGCGACGTGGAGGAGGCGCGCCCTCGGGACGCGATCCGCCCGCGGCGAGACCCCGTGCTCCCGCGAGCGTGGCGTCCATCGACGCCTGCGTAAAGGCCGTGAGCGAGCGGAGCGACTCGGTCTCGCTGATCGCAGCGCGGGCCGACGAGAGGGCGCCGCGGAAGTCGAGCGTCTGGAGGCGCAGGTACGCCTCCCCGATGCGGATCACCGCGTTGGACAGGGCGTTGACGCTCGTGCCGATGCCACCGATCACGGTGCCGAGTCCGCCGCCCAGGACGAGGGCGAAGTCCGCCGCCATCGAGCCGAGGGAGCGCATGTGCTCCGTGAGCGTCTCGGCGTGACCGTCCACGGTCCCGAGGTCGGTGCCGAGTCCGCGAATGCGCTCCGAGAGGGTGGTAGTGAACGCGCCAGCGGCCTCGCGCCCGATGGAGCGAAGCTCTCCGGCGAGGCGCGCGGAGGCTGTGCTTGCGTCGTCGGTCGCGCGCGCGGTGGCGTTGGCGTCCTGCACGAGGGCCTGGAGTCGCTGGCCTGCGGTGCCGCTCTGGCGACCGACCTCTGCGAGCGCGCCGCCGAAGCGTTGCAAGCCCTCCTGCTCGCCCTTGACCACGGCCTCGGTCAACTGCTCGACCGCCTGGGTCATCTCGGTCCCGGTCGCCTGCGCGTATTGCGCAGCGCGCCGCGTGAGCGCGTCGAGTTCCTGTTGCGTGAGCCTGAGTCCGGTCTGCGCCGCACTCTCGGCCGCGCGCTGGATCGTGAGCTGGTCGACGTAGCGACCCGCGGCGTTGGCCGCTGCGCGGAAGCTCACCCCAAGGCGCTCGGAGGACGCGTCGAGACGGCCTTGCTCCGCAGAGAGTTCACTGATCGCGCCAAGCACGGACGCTGCGGTCTCTGCCATCCCGCGGAGGTCGCCCACGACCGCCTTGACCTTCTCGCCCATGCGACCGAACGCGCCCTCCTGGGCCTCGGCCGCGTCCGCGGTGCGGTCGGTGTTCTGCGCGACGGCGCCGAGCTGTGTGGCGAGCTGCTGGAGCACGGCGACCACCTGCGGGTCTACGCCGCTGGTGATCCGCGGGAGCTGTACCTCGTCAGCCATCGTCCGTACTCCTCTCGATCCACGCCGCGCGGATCTCGCCCACCTCGACGCCCTCGGCCCCAAGGAGGGGGCGCCAGCGCTGGCCGTCCACCCACCGCGCGATGGCCCGGTCTACGTCGGGCGTGCGAGGGCCGCGCACGTCGACCAGGACCACCAGGGTCGTGCGGGGCTCACTCACGGGGACGCTCCCTCTCGCGGCGCCACTGCGCGTCCTGGAGGGCACGCATCCGACCGCGAGCGCGGAGCACCTCGAGCACCCCGTCGCGATCGACGGCGGTCAAAGGGCGCCCCATCTCCTCGGCGGTCGGGAGGCGCTCGCCACCTGCGAGGGCGAGCGCGTCGAAGACCTCGCGGGTCCACCCGCTGTCGTCCGGGTGGTAGGCGCCAGCAAGGTAGCAGCGCCCCGAGGGCGCGATGCGGAGCACCTCACTCGCAGCCGACTGGAGGGCCTCCAGGTCTGGCGGGAGAGGGCCGTCCGGTCGATCGCCGCAGCGCCAGCGAGCACAGAGACCACGGGCGAACGCGAGCCGCTGCTCGCGCTCCTGGCGACTCGTGCTCTCGGTCTCTGCGACGGCCATCATGTGACACCCGCACCCTCGGAGGAGGCGCCTGACGGCGTCTACCTCGCCGTAGTCAAGGGCCACGGCAGCGCGTAGGCCGCTCGCTGTCGCGCCCGGTCCCGGTCCAAAGGGAGGCGCGCCCTGAGGCGCACCACCTCTCCGAGCTCATCGATCACGTCCGCGCCGTACTCCTCCTGCACGCGGTCGAGGTCATCCGCCGAGAGCTGCTCGGAGCCCTGCGGTGGGAGGCACTCGCGCGCCTCGGTGTGGCTCACGATCCCCTCGGGCGAGACCTCGGCGCCGAGGAGGATCTTGCGCAGGCCGAAGCGCAGCGCGTGGTACCGCCGCGCGGACTCGCCCTGGAAGGTCTCGACCAGCGCCCGCTGCGCCGAGGTGAGCGGGGCGAGGACGAACAGCGTCAGCGGGCCGACGCGAGGCACCGCGCCGAGGTCGCGCAGGTCGCGCGTGCGCTCGTACGTCGCGACGGCACGGACGCCAGCGGACGTCGAGAGGTCGAAGCCAGCGTCGCCGGGGGCCGCGCAGCACGCGACCGGGAGATGGTGGGAGGGATTCTGCGCCACGTGGTCACCCGAGGAAGACGACGAGGCCAGCGATGGACGGCTCGCCCGTGCTTCCCGGCGTCGGGAGCGCGGTGATCGACGTGTCCATCTCGACCTGGAACTTCATCCGCACGAAGAGCAGCGCGCCAGTGACTTCCTTGACGGGTTCTTCGACCAGCCGGAGCTGCGGCGCGCACAGCCCCAGGAACCGCTGCGCCGTGGTCGCGCCGTCGCTGGTGTACGCGATCAGGTGCGCGAGGTCGCCGTTGGTGAGCGAGGCCCACGCCGACGCGGTGGCGCCGAGGGCGTTCGTCCAGCCGCTCACCTCGATCATGATGGGCGCCGCGCGGCCAGCGGTCTCGACCAGCCCCGCCACGCCCTGGGCGCCGCCCGAGCCTCGGAGGGCCTGCCACGTCCTGGGGATCGTGACCTTGAGCGTCTCGATCTGCGCGTGGCCGGGCGCGGTCCCGGTGGTCGTCAGGTGCAGGTGAAGCGTCGGCTGCCAGACCAGCGGGGCGCCCATGTCATCCGCCACGCTGGCCATGGTGAGCCCGCTGCCTGAGAGGTCCGTCGGATCGTCGTGGTCCACGCTCGTGCCGCTGAAGGCGACCTTGACCACCTGGCCCACGTCGAGGGTCAGTTCCCCGCCGCCCGTGATGCCGCGGTGATACTCGTGCGTCTCGGGTGTGCCCGACTCCACGTGCCCGTGACGCATCGCGTACGTCTGCGTATCGCCCTCGGCGGGGTAGTAGCAGTACGCGTTGCGGATCTCGCCGCTCGCTGTGGGGAGCGCGGAGAGCGCGGGGAACACCGTGATCGTGTCGGGCGTCGCGGCCGTGTCGCGCGCGACCACGCGGCGCCACTCAATGACACCGTCGCTCCCGATCTCGATGCCGACCATCTGGCCGACGGTGAACACCGCGGCGCTCGTGACCTGCACCACGGTCGCCGTAGAGCCCGCCGCGCCCGCCTCGGTCGTGCCCGCCGCTGGCGTGAGCTCGCCGCCGAGGATCGCGCGGTACAGGATCTGGTGGGAGAGCGCGTCCGCATGGCCGAACGCGACGGGCGTTGCGCTGGCGTTCAGCCGCGTCGAGAGGCGCTTCCCGTGGCACTCGAACGCCACCGGGGACTCCGACTTCAGACCGGGGACCGGCGCCACGTACTGGCGGCGGTAGCGGCGCTGGTCGGTGTTGGCGATCATGTTCCGCTTGGCGCCCTTGAACGGGATCGCCTCGCCCGAGAGGACGAGATCCTTCCACGTCGAGGGCGCGGTGGGGATCGCGGACTGCACGCCGATCTGGGTGCGGGACTCGACGGCTAGAACGTTGGACCACGTCATGACATCACCTCGGGACGATGCGGATCATGCTGCGCTTGAGCGCGGCGAGTAGCTGCGAGGATGCGCGGCCGGGGCGCGTCGAAAGACCGAGGCGCTGCTTGCGGGCGCGCCACTCGGGCGTGTTCGGCTTGAGCCCCGCGCCGGTCTCAGCGACGTAGAGCACCGCACGGCGGTACGCGTTCGCGAGCACGAGCTTCACCACCTGCGGGCCGGGGATCACGTCGGGCCGCAGCGCGGCGAGGGTCTCTGCGACCGCCATCGAGCGCACCATCGGCGTGACGGCGAGGAGGTTACGACCACCGGCCTCGAGGAAGCCCAGGACTTCGGTGTTGGTGGGCTGCGGGCCCGCGGGCTTCGTGCGGTTGCGGAGCACCGGGTACGGGCGACGCGGCACCTCCGGCATCGCGAGCACCACGTCGTAGGTGCGTCCCCAGTCCTGCGCGATGGCTGCGACGCGCGCGGCGACTTGCTTGAGCTTCTCGGCCTGTCCGGCGGGCATCCTCACGGCCACACCTGCCCAGGCTGGTAGGCGATCTCGATGACGTACCGCGTCTCCACCAGCAGGCGCTCGTGAGGCACGATCACGCGGGCCACGGCGTCCTCGACCCGACGGATCGCGTAGATCGTCGGGGAGGTCCCGCCGCGGTTGCCGGACCAGATCAGCGCGGCCTCGAGCTCCTCGTGGTCGTCCGCACCCTGGTGGGCGTCAGCGCTCGTCGCGGTGAGGGCGGCGGTCTCAGGCGCGGGGGCGCGTCGACCGAAGAGGTAGCCAACGCTCAGAAGCACCGTGCCGCGCTTGCGGACCTGACCCGCGCGGGGGTTTTGCGCGGTCTCGGGGTCAGCGTAGCCGGTGCGCTCCAGCACGAGGCGGTAGCCGCGGTGGAAGCGCGCGACAGGGAAGGCCGGGTCCTCAAGGTCTCCATGAAGGCGCGTGGCGTGGTAGCGGCCTGCGGTCACGGTGCGGCCCGTCACAGAGGGCGACGGGTACGTGCCCTCCACGATGGCTGCGAGGCGCGCGAGCGGCTCCGTCCACAGGCCCATGGGTCAGCCCCTTCCCCACTCGAAGGACGCCCCCGTGGGGCGCACGCCGTCGACCGGCGCGGCGGCAGCGAGGTCACGCTCGTAGGCCGCACGCCAGTAGCGCGCCTGGTCGGCGTAGAGCTCGCGCTGCCCGAGCTCGGTCCACTGCTGGACGGCCTCGAAGAGCAGCGCCAGCGCAAGCGCGAGCTCGACGTGCTGGAGGTCGCCCGTGCGGGTGACGTCGCCCTCGAGGATGCCGCGCGGGCGCAGGGCGAGGAGGATCTGACGATGCGCCTCGACGCGCTGGAGGTCGTAGCCCGTGACGGCGCTCTGGCCCGCAGCCACGAGGGCGTCGCTGTACGCGGACAGGGCCGTGCGCGCGAGGGTGCAGCGCTGGTCCATTTGCGCGTCGGTACACCACGTCGCGGTCACGGTCGCCTCGTGCGCCGGGTGGGGGCGCGCAGGGGTGAGCCCTCCGGCTCCGACGCACGCGCGGGAGCCGGGGGCGAGGAGGACTCGATGGGAGGCGTAGGGGCCGCGGGAGGCCACGGCCCCGTGATGATGAAGTCGGGGCCGAGCACGCCTTGCAGCCGCTCCGCTTCACGCCGCGCCATCGGACCCTGGGCCACGCCTCGCACGAACGAGACAGGGCCGAGGTAGTCCGTCAGCTCCAGGTAGCGCGTGGCGACCTGATCGCGCGGGGTGTCGAGAGCGGCCTCAGAGAGCGGCACGGTCAGTCCCTCACTTGATGCCGGTGGCGCAGGCGAGCCCGAGTTCGCTCTTGCTCGCGAGGCCCCAGTAGGCCTTCACGCGGACGCGCTTGGCGTCGCTGTTCTGGACGGTGCCGACGTTGAGGACCGTCAGGCCCGTGGGACCCGTGGAGAGGATCTCGCCCGCGTCCGCGGCCTCGACGCTCGCCGTCGAGAAGATCCCCGAGACGCCCGCGTCCGGGCCGAGGGTCATGCAGTAGATCCGCGACGCCGTCGTGGTGCCGCCCACGGTCTCCGCGATGGAGAGGAAGTCCGAACGGAGGATGGGGATGCCGTTGTACTCCGGCAGGAGCTCGCCCTGGCCCGAGCCGAAGACCGGCGCGCGGAGCTCGCTCATGGTCACGCCGCCCGCGGCGCGCATCAGGGCCATGACCTTGCGCCGCGTGCGCGAGTGCATGAGGTAGAACTTCTGCCCGCTCTTGTCCGTCACGAGGTCCGCGAGCTGGTCGAGGAGCGCGAGGGAGACGTCGTCGCCATCGGCGCCCGAGGGCGTGACCGTCTGCGACGCGGCAAGGATGCGCGAGAGCCCGTCGATGGGCGTGCTGGACGCGGTCGCGGCGAACGAGAACACGATGTAGCCGTTCGCGGCGGCCGCACCCGCGGTGACCGTGAACTGGATCCACTTGTTGGGGTTGTCGGAGTAGACCTTCACGCCCGCGCCGATGGTCACCTCGGCGCCGTACTCCGTGTCGCCGGGGGCCTTGTAGGCGAGCGTGGTGCCCACGTGGGTGTAGCGGATGACGCCGGGGCCCTCGCGCGGGTCCTGACCGGGGCCGACCACGATGGTCGCGCCCGTGATGCCGGAGCTGCCGTACTCGTTGACCGTCACGGTCCAGTTCGCGTTGCCCGTGAGCACGTCGGCGCTGTACTTCCGGCCGAGGCTCTTGCCCGCGGCGGCGATGGCCTTGGCCCGCGCCATGCCCATCCCACCGACCGCGCCGGAGTCCAGCACGTCGATGTCCTGGTCGATGATGAAGCGCCTGACGTAGCTCGTGACGCGGTCGAACTCCAGCGCCGTGTCAGGCGTGATCGACGCGCCGCTGGTGGGCGTCGACGTGGTCGGGAGCGCCTTCTCGCGCAGCCAGTTGACGTGGTCGGTCGACCCGATGGTGTTGAACGGCATGAACGCCGTGAGCTGGTCGACCGTCGCGATGTTCTCGATGAGCCCGGACATGACCGGGTCAGCTTCGGACTTCAGGAGCTCGACGAGGGAGAGGGTTGCCATGACAGACCTCTAGCGGGTCAACGCTTTCCGGCGAGACCCGCGGCGATGCGATCCGTGGGGGAGAGCGCGCGGAGCTGCTCCGCGGACATCTTCCCATTGCCAGGCGCGCCACCATGGCGCGCACCAGCGCCGCCCGCCGCACCGTAGAAGCCCGTGAGCTGGGCGGACTCGAACGCCTGCCACGCCTCGGGCGTGAGGGGCTCGGTCTCACCCGGCTGCGAGCCGGTGCGAATGTGGACGGCCTCGCCGCCCTGGCCGTCGTCCACCACCACGAGAGCGGAGCTGACGATGGACTCCAGGTGCGGCGCGAGCGAGGCGTTGAAGAGCTTACCCGCGACGCTGGCGACCTTGGAGGCTGCGGCGTGTCGGACGAGGAGCTGGTGGCGCGCGGCGCGCTCGCGGCTGGCCTGAGTCGAGAGGTCGTTGACCTTCTTCTCCCATGCCTCGCGGTCGCGCTTGGCGGCGAGCTCGGCGCGCTGGGTCGCGTTCATCCGCGATTCCGCGTCGGCCTGACGCTCTGCTTCTAGGGCCGCGAGGCGCTGTGCGAGCTCCTCGCGCTCGCGGGCGAGCGTCGTCATCTGCTCCTTGTACTTGCCCTCGGTACGCGCCATGAGGCGGTTGACCTCGGACTGCGGGAGGCTCTTCTCGGCGGTCTGTGCGGGCGCGCCGTCGCCCGTGGTCCCGGTCGTCGCCGGGTCGGTGGTCTGGTCCGCGCTCATGGTGCTCCTGCGCCCGCGGTGGCGCTCTCCGTCGTGACAGCGGGTACGCCACCGGGGACGGTGCCCTGTGGCGCGAGCGTGACCGGCGTCTGCTGCCCACGCAGGGCGAACGCCGTGAGGTCTTCCTGGTAGCGAGTCTCCACCTGCTCCGCGAGCGCGGCGCGCTCCGAGGGGGTGGCCTGCGGGTTGAGCGCGGCGCCGATGGTCAGCCTCGCCGCGCGCGTGGTCTCGGGGACCAGCGCGTCCGCGGTCCCGATGGCGTCGTAGTAGGGCTGAAGCGAGGTCGAGAGGTCGACCACGTCGAAGCGCGCGGCGTACTCCACGCGCGTCGCGTCTCGCCACGTCTCGGGGTCCTCACCGTCCCAGCGCGCGAGGAGGTCCACCAGCTCGCGCTCGAACGCCTCACAGCGCCGCGCGAAGGTCTGGAGCCGCGCGCCCATCTGCTCGAGCTTGTACGCGCGCGAGATACCCGAGATCTCGATCTCCGCGCCGGGGCGCTCCAGGCTCGCCATCTCGTAGATGTCGGCCTTCACCTCCGCGAGCCGCGTGCGCAGGTGCGCGCCGACCTCCGTGGGTGGCGTGACGTACGCGGGGAAGCCCATCCCGGGCTCCACACGGATGCCGCCGTGGACGCCGACGCGAAGGCTCTGGAGCACGTCGGGGTTGTCCGACTGCACGCAGAGCACGCCGAAGCACTGCCCACGCTCCCACTCGCGCAGCTCGCTGGAGACGTTGAAGTACTCGACGCTCGCCGCGACGATGCCATCGACCATCGACTGGCCGTAGAGGTCGCAGTCCGCGTCGGCGTAGCGCAGGATCGCGAGGGGGACGCGCCCGAGGCTGTGCGGCTGGCGCACGGCGTCGACCAGCACGTACCGGTCGCCCTGCTCCTCGAGCTCCACGCGCTCCCACTCGTCGCGCGTCCACGTCGTGTAGACGTACCGCTCGCTCTCCTCGCCCGTCCACGGGTCGCGCGTCTCCGTCTCGGAGCGCAGCCGCGCCCAGACGAGCGCGCCGTCGCCGTCGGTCTCCCAGTCGATGAGCTCCTCGGGGTCGAGCCACCGTGCCACGGTGGCCACCTGACCGCGCGCGTACTCACCCTCGGGGCGGTCGAGGTACGCAGCGCGCCAGCCGTAGAGCGCGGCCCCGTGCGAGCCCTCGCGCATCCACGCGTCGATCCCTGTGCCGCGCCCGTCGACGTCCTGCCACCACGCGGTGACCGCTGCAACCGTCGACGCGCGCTGCGGGGGACGTCGCCACAGGTGACCGTGGTACTCGTCCACCGTAGGCGCAACGAAGTTCCGGTAGGTCGTGACCTTCGCGCGACGCGAGAAGGCAGCGGCACGCTCGCGCGGGTAGCGGATCAGGTACGACGGCCCGGCCAGGCGCTCCTGGTCCTGGTCGTAGTCCGCCGCGCCGTAGCTGTCCTGCTGCGCCTCGGTGACGTGGATGGCTTGCCGGAAGCCCCCGGTGCCCGCGTAGGCGTCCGAGAGCAGACGCCACCAGCGGCACCCCAGGGGGCCGTGGAAGTCCTCATGCGTGTGCTCCAGCCGGGCGCGCAGGCTCTCCAGGTCCACGGCCCGGAGTGTACAGCACCACTGGAAGTTTTCAATATAGCTGTACCGAGATTACTACGGTAGAGCTAGAGGTCCACCCTGCCGCTGGAGGTGCTGCCGCGCGAGCCTGCCGACCAGCCGTTGACCAGCGCGTCGAGGTCGTCGTCGTCGCCCCCATCCGCGCCCGTGAAGGCCCGCGCTCGGTCGAGGTGCCCGTCTGCCCACGGGGCGAACGGGACGGCGATCCTGCCCGCGTTCCACGCGGTCGCGGTGGGGATCGCCGCCACGCGCTTGTCGTGGGCGCGGTGGACCTCCACCAGCGACGCGCCGGGGTAGTCGCGGCGGTAGGTCTGGCCCATCGGCCGACCGACGCCGTTCCACTCCCAGGCGAGGGGGCACCCGTGCGCCGTCTGGAGGGCACGCAGGCGCGCCAGCGCCTCGGGGGCCTCGACCTTCCATCGCTGGAGGTCGAGCTCCCAGCCGCGCGCTTCGGGGCCTGCGCCCGCGACGAGCAGGGGCACCGCCGCCGTGTGGTCCGCGCTCTGCCGCACCGAGGCTGCGAGGTCGACGCCGATGACCTTGCGCGTGGGCGCTCGGAGCGCGGCGAGGATCAGCGGGAGGTCGTGGGCGTGGTAGCGCGCCGGGGCGTGGAAGAGCGAGCCCTCGGGGGGCGTCGGGCGCTGCTGGTAGAGCGCCGACCAGAGGAACGGGTTCTCGGCGTCGAGCTGCGCGCGGACCTGGTCGTACCGGTCGCGGGTGTAGCCGCCCTCGGGCCAGAGGGGACGCCCGGCGTCGTCCAGCGCCCGCAGCCGGATGACCTCGTACATCGGTCGACCGTCGGGCGTGACCACGCGCTCGAGCTGCCCGGCGAGGTCGGTGTCAGTCCAGCGCGTGTGGATCACCAGCACGCTGCCGCGCTCGGGCACGAGGCGCGTGTACGCGACGCCGTCGTAGTACCGCGCGACACGGCCGCGCACCGCGGGGCTCCAGGCGTCCTGCCAGGAGCGGTACGGGTCATCGATCACCAGGAGTCCGGTGACGCGGTCGCCCGTCAGCCTGCCGCCCACGCCCGCCGCGAGGAGTCCGCCGCCGCACACGTTCCTCCATTCGCCCGCGCTGTAGAGCGCTGGGTGCGGCACCACCCCGAGCGCCTCGGCGTACTCCTGGCAGCGCAGGCTCTTCGCTCGCGTCGCGGCCGAGGAGTAGCTCACGTACGCGTGCAGGTCCGCGGGGCAGCGCGCCATCCGCCACGCGAGGGCGAGGAGCACCGTCTCGGTCTTGGCGTGCCCCGGCGGCATCGAGACGACCGCCCGCACCTCCTCGCGCTCGCTGCGCTCCAAGAGGTCGTAGAGCGGCTCTAGGTGAGGCGCGGGGCGCCAGGCGTGACCGAGGCGCCGCCGCACGAACTCACGCAGCGTGAGGGAGCGCGCGGCGAGGGTGGCCTTCCACTGCGCGGCGAGGCTCACGCGGGACGCTTCCCGAGAGCCTCACGCAGCGCCTCCTCCTGCTCGGGGGTGAGCGCGCCCGTGGCGGGCTCGTCGCCCTTTTGCCTCAGCCCGTCGAGGTCCGACGCGAGCGAGAGGGCCTTGAGCGCTGTCGGTAGATCGCCCTTCCCGAGCGCGAGGCGCTCGATGCGCCGCACCCTCGCGTGCATCTCGGCGCGCTTCGCGGGACGCTCCTTCGCGCTTTCAGCCGCCCACCGGTCGCGGGCGGCGCGGATGTCGCCCATGGCTGTCGAGCGAGAAACACCAAACTCGAACATGATCGTCTCGCACACGTCCCCGGTGGGCAGCAGGTCCGCGAGCAGTTCCTCAGCGCGCGACCACCGCGAGGACTGGAGCACTGGCGGGGCGATCGGCTTCCCGGCTCTGGCACGCTTCCGCTCCGCGGCGGGCTTGGGTGGACGGGGCATGTGGAACCTAGTTCCTCGTCAACGGAAAACTACAGCCTATCTATAAAGACCGCAACACGACCACAAGCGACCCTTCCGGGCTGGACGCGGGAGAGGTACGCTCCGGCGAGGGCGAGCACGTCGGAGACGTAGCGCGGCCATGTCTCCATCACACACC
>ERZ761584.461-NODE-461-length-12585-cov-3.951875_pt1 | contig 12585 bp, 17 predicted proteins | sample MGYA00512168_ERZ761584 | MGnify/ENA primary metagenome ERZ761584 (study PRJEB28899, sample SAMN03785564) | bioreactor sludge metagenome | biome: EBPR Sludge; feature: EBPR Bioreactor; material: 0.22µm filtered reactor supernatant | place: Saint Lucia: Queensland...
GATTTGAAGCTTGGGAAGATTCAGAATAGTCTTTCGCATCCTGTTCTAAGTCTATATTAGTCATATCAGCCCTCTACTGAGTTGGTTTGTCTAAGGATTCTGGATTAAGAAGAACACGAACTGGGACATAATATCCTTCTCCAGACATCTGCCCGGAGCTGTCCTTTGTCCTCTCCCACTTCAGCCAATTGAAGTATCTTATTTTCTTTTCTGCCAAGACTATTCCGGTAAGAATTGGCGATAAATAATCGCCAGCCGACCACAGAATAAAATCTGTGGGACGAAAAGGCTTCAACTTTTCACGAAGTTCAACTAATGCTTTCTGTGGATCACGAGATGATCTAAACTTGGACTCAAGAAGAAAAACTAAAGTCCCATACTTAAGAGCAGAACTATAATCTCTATATGCGGTAGCCTCTTGAATGACATAGATTTTATTTGACATAGTAACTCCTTGAATTTCTTTAAGTATACGCAAAAGAGACAGCTCTAGCAAGTATTAAGCTGTATCCTCCAATACTTCCCGAATATCAAGAAGTGTGTCAGCTAGATTCTTTTTATTTTTCAAATTCGTATATAACTTAGTATCTATTGAATTAGGTGTATAGAGATGAATATATGTAACTGGTTGGGTTTGGCCGATTCTGTGATTCCTATCGTTCGCTTGCTTGTAGTCCTCATAAGAAAAAGAGGCGCTAAACCAAATAGTAAAATTAGAAACCGTAAGGTTAAGTCCCATTCCTGCGGATTGAGGATTACCGAGGAAAACCTTGCAACTATCTCTTCTACGGAATTCATCTATTTTCTCCTGGGAAGAACTACCCGTATAACGAACAAAATCAATCTTCGCTTCTTCTAAATGATTAGAAAGATTTTCCATGTCGGGAATAAATCTAGCCCATATAATAGTCTTTCCATCTATCTCTTCCAAAGCGTCAAGAGTAGACTTAAATCTTAAAGTTGGAATCTGACGTAATTCTTCTCCTATACGAACATGACCACAAAGAATCTGTTGTAGTTTAGTCAAACGAGTAATAGCTAAGGCGGCAGTAAGAGTTGATTCTCCTAGTTCAACAATGAATTCGTCACGAAGTTGGTCATAAATTTTCTTTTGTTCAGGATCGAAAGGAACATCTCTACGTGTATGTATAGTCTTTGGAAGATCTAAGCATTCTTCTTTAAGAACACGGAAAGTGTGAGTATCTATCTTTTCTTGTAACTCATTAAGATTTCTATAACTGATGATTTGTTTATTCTCAAATCCTCCCATAATACAATATCTATTTCTAAAGGTGTAGTATGAATTAAACCCTAGTATCATTGGATCTAAAAATGAGAACTGTGAATATAAGTCCTGAACTCCCTTTGTTACAGGAGTTCCAGACATTATTCTTCGATAAACTGCTAATCTTCCTAATTCAATTGCGGTTTTTGTTCTTTGTGCAGAAGCACTTTTTATCTTGCTAGATTCATCGACAGCCATTAAAGCTCTACCAATTTGCAGAAGTTTGTAGAGAAATTCTTTTCCAGAAGCCGCGGAAAGAGTTTCTACGTTAATACAGATAATTTGTAATTCATCTTCATTTAAATTTCTTCTATTCTTAATTTCTGTAAGGATCTTATCTCCACTTCCAGCTTTGTAGATATGTGACTTATAAGGTACTTCTAATGACATATGTTCTGGTAATTGTTCATTCCCCCACTGCGCATGAACTCCATTAGGTGCGATAATAACAGCTATGTCAATCATTTCTTTGAGATACAGCCAAGCTATGTTATCAATCAGTATCTTAGATTTTCCTGTCCCCATCTCCATGAAAAGACCATAAGAAGTGCGATCTTTACAGATGTTTAGACAAGTCATTTGATGTTTATAGGGAACAGTCTTAAATGGAAACGTTCTTAATTCTTCTGGAGGTTCTTCTAGTTTGGCTAGAACAGATTCCTCTTTTAAGTTTTCTATATCACGGAAATGGCGAAGAATATTATCAAATTCATGAGACCAATTGAGATTAGGAAAATGTTTCAAAAGAAAAGAGATATTTTGACCAGATAACTCGAAATAAAGATCATATTCTACCCATTTTCTAAACCCAGGCATATCGCGAATTAGATCAAATTCCTGATTATTAAGTTTTCTTCCTCTAAGGACTCCTCTTTTTCCTCTCAGTTCTACTGAAAGTTTTTCGATCATAGTGTCTCTATTTCTAAGTAATTGTGTATACAATCATAATCACTCCCCTTACCCTGTACCTTACAATACAGGAGGTTCTAAGAAAATGTCAGAAAGCCAAGTGTGGAATAAATTTAATGAAGTAATGAAGAAGAAATTTTTGATTAAGAGAATAGAAGATCGTCTACGAAAAGGAACTTTAGACAGTTTTTGGATTCATAAAGAAACAGGAAAGATGGGATATTTGGAATATAAATACGAGGATTATGATAATACTAGATGCTTCAAAATTCCTATAAAACAGGAACAGATCATTGAGGCTTTTACTTGGGCTGAATTCAGTAAATCTGTTGGAATATTAGCAGCCTTTGGAAATATTCATTTCTATTTTCCTGCTATACATTCTATTTCATGGACTCAAAAAATAGGAAAACCTCTTTTAGCCACAGTTCTAGCTAATCTTCCTCACTATCATTTAGGGACAAAAATAGACCCCGAAAAAATGGAGTCTTTACTTTTGGAAGGAACTAGTGCCCTCTAGAGGATTCGAACCTCTGACCTACTGCTTACAAGGCAGTTGCTCTACCAACTGAGCTAAGAGGGCTGATCGATTATTGCTATAATATTATCCATCCAAATCTTTGTATCAGGAAAATCTTCTTTTACCCCTTCAGAATAAATCTTTATCGCCTTCAGTTTATTCTGTAAACGTTCTACTTGACTATCTAGGACATTTATATTTTCTTTTAAGTGCCAAGCCTGAGAACCTACATCAAAATCTGACATATTTACCTCAAATGGCGGATAGGGTGGGATTCGAACCCACGACGGCAGTTACTCCGTGCTGGTTTTCAAGACCAGAGCCATAAACCACTCGGCCACCTATCCTATTTCATTATTTCTGCACGCACCTTGGCATCTGGGTACGAGAAGGAGGTAACTGGTACATGCGAACTCCCTGTTTTAGCAGAGCAACTCTGTATTCAGCTTCTTTGACACTTCTTTCCAGAATTCGTGTTGATTCCTTTTCGCATGTTTCACGACTATCGAATTCAAGTCCTTGTTGAACCAGACCGGTTTCAAGGATTGTAATGATAAGAAGCCATTTCATGATATTCTCCTCGTTATGTGCTAAGATTCAGTTATGATCTAATTGTCAAAGAGGAATAATTCTATCATATCACCAGTGGCGTCCCCAGCAGGACTCGAACCTGCGACCCACAGCTTAGAAGGCTGTTGCTCTATCCAACTGAGCTATGGGGACTTCTTCTGGTACTCCTGTTTGAAAACATCTTTATGATACCATTCTACAGAACCATCACTTCCGTCCTTACGAATGGTTTGAACATAAATTCTTGAACGTAATTCGTCTATTCTAACTACTTTCTTATCTCTAGCAGTTGAACGTTTGGTCTTAGGAGACCAAATACTTCCTATTTCTGGCCATTTCTCTCTAAATTTATCCATATTTGTTTCTACCTTATTAACGATTTTCCCGAACAATTTCTTAAGATGAAGTTTTTCTTCTTTATTACGCCTTATGATTTCTGCTGTACAGGCTTTCTCAAAAGAAATTACTCTTTTAAAATTAATCTTATGGGAAGTCTTAACTGACACTCCTGCTACATAATAATCCTTTAATTTGAATCTATGAAAATGTTCATTAACTAACCACACCGCATTCTTTTCAGAAAGAGTGTTTGTAGCAGATAATTCTAGAACAATCTTAATAGTTTTCATTATTACCTCAGAATCTTATAACCATGAGGAGGACCCATTTCTTCACTAATAATAGAAAAACCTAAATTTTCATACTTGGGAATAAGTCTAGTGTTGTTAATGTTTTCCAGAAAGAAAAAATTAGCTCCACATTCCTTAGCAATTTTTTCTAATTTCACAATAAATGGGATAAATTTCCCACTTCCCATTTTCTTTGATTCTATATTTGACAAAGTAAAACAGGGAACTACTCCTAATGAAGGAATAGAATGATGATCTAAACGAAGATAAATTTCAAAGGGAAAATCTTTATACCAACCATTGTGTCGCCATTCAAAAATGGTTTTCCTACTTTCTTTCTGAAATTCATTAAGAGGTAACATATTTAGATCCTTAGTAGTGGTGGGACCGGTAGGATTTGAACCTACGACCAGACCGTTATGAGCGGCCCGCTCTAACCAACTGAGCTACAGTCCCTACGCCAGGATCATTATTACCGAAAATCCCCATAATCAACCCCTGAATAAACTAACATGTAAGCCTAACCTAGCATAAGGAAAATACCGAGGCAAACTCTGTTTATTCATTAAGCGGTCCCGGGAAGCATACCCAATCTTCCCGGGACCTGGTACCGCGACTTTATCCAATCACCGACGTTTAAGATCCCATCTCAGGTTAATGTAGATCGCTCTGACCGCTGAGCTACGGGGCCATAAGAAAATTGGAGGCCCCGGATGGATTCGAACCACCGACTTTCTACAGAGTCAGGACAGGACCGTTTGATGTGATCGGCGCGGCAATACTCAACTTCGTTTGAATAAATTCAGATTTAACCGCCGGCATTTCTGCCCCGTCTACCTTTCCGGCATCCCCGCTCAGTGAATTGGTACGGGGAGAAGGACTCGAACCTTCACAGCGGAATCTAAGCTTAACAACGATGTTGAGCTTTCCGTGTCAATCTACTTCTTAATGGGCGCAAGAAGCAGATTGAAAATCCGTTGACCGTAATCCTCCTCATTTACTGCGGGAAGTGAATTCGCTCTCTCACGTGCCGACTTGGTTTCCCTAATCAGCTTTTCGACGTTCTCAAGAAGAGAATTTTTAATTGGCCGAGAAAGTGCTCCGCTATACTTTATCTCACTCCAATATCCGGCCAACTTATCAACCGTAACAAGCTGGGCTGTTTCGGGATGTTTGTCAGTGGCCTTGGTAAGAGTGATAACTTCTTGTTCTTTCTTTGTTCTGTGTTTCTTTATTGTTTCTGTTCTGTAAAGACCGGTGTTTGGATCTAGCGTCCAAGTTTCAGCTATGTCCAATACCGGAAGATTTCCGATAAAAGTGCGAATGTCGACGAGTTGTTTCTCCAAGAAAATTAGATACGTTACAGGAACATCCTTGATCAGGACTTGCCCTTCGAAAAAAGATCAGCCTTTGTGTTCTGGTTAGTCCAATCTTTTCTAGCCGTTACCATCATTAAATCAGAATAAATCCTGGCAACATATTCCAAGATTTCATTAGCATTAAGTTGAACTTTCTTATCCTCAGATGGAAGTTTTTCCCCATCTTCAGAAACAGGGTCGTATTTTCTGGCCATACCGTTGAAAAGATCTGACTTTTGAATGACTTTATTTAAGTCAGAAATTTCAGAATGATGACGGGCCTTTACGCCCTTTTCAATTGCGATGATTTCATTTACCAGAGCCATTTAGTCTACTCCTAAGATTGATATTAAAGCTGGAAGGCGATGGGATTACTTGGCTACTACACCGAGCGGCTGCACCCAGATTTTGATCATTTGACAACCACATCACCAGAAGATTCCCGAAGCCGGCGAAGATCGGAAGTTTCCTCTGTGGGTTCGCGCCAAACTAGCAGATAGCGGTGCAACTTTCGAACTGCTTTCTGTATCTCCCGAAGAAGACTAATCCCATCGCCCACAGCTAGTAGTCACGAGTCCAGCACGTCTCCGAACTCTCATTGTCAATCTCTTATGGCACGGGGAGCATGACCTCCATCTTAGACAGTACGCCACCTCAGATTGACAGTGTGCTACTAGCCCATATACTATAAGGCAAGCCATATACTCCGTGCAATAAAGGTTTGCTTTCTAACTCTGATATATGTATAATAGTCAACCCTATATGAAAGGATAGAATAGATGTCATCTCACATAGACTTAGTTTTTGATACTGAGACAACAGGAATGGTAGATTTTAGAGCTCCTTATGATGCTCCTCAGCAGCCAGACTTAGTTCAACTTGCGGCTTGTCTTTCACAAGGGAGCTTTGTCCTAGGCGAAATAAATTTCCTGATTAAACCAGACCGTGAAGTACATCAGAAAGCACAAGAAGCTCATGGAATCACCCCTGAAATTATTGAAATGGGGGCTGTTCCTCGTCGCGTTGCTCTCGCTTCATTTTCTCAATTAATGAGGAAATGTACTAGACTAGTAGCTCATAATTCTGATTTTGATATAAAGATCATAAGAGCAGCTCTTCATAGAGAAGGACAACAAGAAGCGATACAGATATCTTCAGAAAAATTAGTTTTCTGCACTATGAAAAGTTCAACAGAAATATGCAAAATACCGAATCCTATAAGAGCTGGTCAATATAAATGGCCTTCTCTTCAAGAAGCTTACAGAATACTTGTAGATCCCGCAGGGTTTGATGGAGCACATAATGCTTCTGTAGATACTAGAGCGTGTTTATCGATTCTTCGGGCGTTGGAGAAAAGGGCGGCATGAAGCAAGAGATTGTTATTGCCGAAGAAATTATCTTTCCAGAGGATGCTAGAAAAGTAGTATTCGCTCGTGAATTTTTAAAGACTAATAGTCTTAAAGAAGCTTATCTCGCCGCAACTGGTGAAAGTCACTGGGGAACAGCCTCAGTTTGGCTTCGTCAATTAGAAGAAAGTGGATTTATGGATGTTCTTCGTCGTGAAATGATGAAGGACACTAGACTTACATTAGCCACTCATCTGCAGAAATTGGCTGAATTAAGAGATGCTGCTTCTCGTGAAGGAAAATTTGGTCCCGCCATAGCTGCTGAAATTGCTAGAGGAAAGGCCGCAGGACTCTATGAAGAAAAGGATAGTACGAAGGATATAACTGATCTATCAAATCTTTCTTTAAAGGAAATAGAAGATAAATTAGCTCAACTCGAAGGATTACAGAAAAAGACGGCAAATGGACTTAAAATCATTAACCCATGATCAAATACAAGAGAAAATTCATTTATTAACCGAAATTAGAACTAGAAAATTAGCAAGTCAAAATCTTACAGATTTCGCCGAATATGTTATGGGATTTGTCCCCGCACGACATCATAAAATCTTTTGTGAAAAGTCTCAAAAAGCTATCGAAAATGGGAATGGTCGGTGTATATTCTGTGCTCCTCCTGGTTACGCTAAGTCTACATATCTATCTCATGCTCTGCCTGCTTTTGCTGTAGGAAAGTATCCTGGTATCAAGATAATTTCTGCTAGTCATACTTTTGGTCTAGCTGAAGATTTCGGTAAAAAAGTTAGAAATACAGTTACAGAATCTAAATATAGAAACGTGTTTCCAGACTGTATTCTTTCAACAGATACTAGAGCAGCAGGTAAGTGGTCAACAACTCAAAGAAGTACATATTTCGCAGTCGGTGTAGGTGGATCAGTTGTTGGTCAACGTGGAAATTTAATTATAATCGACGACCCTTTTTCAGGAAGAGAAGCCGCTTATTCTCCAACAATACGAAAGAAGGTTTGGGATTGGTATATTTCAGATGCTAAAACCAGACTGCTTCCTGGTGGAACAATCTTAATTATCTGCACAAGATGGCATGAAGATGATCTTAGTGGTGAGTTACTAAGAAGAAGTCTTGCTGGTGACGGCGATAAATTTGAACTAATTTCATTTCCTGTTCTTTGTAATGATCCCGAGAATGATCCTTTAGGTCGTAAATTAAATGAAGCTCTTTGGCCTGAATTCTATAACTATGAATCTGTTATTAGATTAAAGAGTACTACTCCTAGATTAGAATGGGAATCTCTCTATATGCAAAATCCCACGCCTGATGGTGGGATGGAATTAGATAAAGAATGGTTTAGAGTTTATACTTCTAGAGATCAAATCCCTAAGCCCTATCGTATAATTCAATCATGGGATACTGCTCAAAAAGCCGACCAGAAAAATACGCCTAGTGTTTGTATCACAGCAGCCGTCACATTAGGAAAAGAATATTTTATTCTTGATGTTTTCAGAGACCATATTCGTTTTAAGGATCTAGTTTCAAAAATTAAGACTCATTACAGAGAATGGGGAGCTAACTCTTGCTATATAGAGAATAAAGGTTCAGGCATTTCGGCTTTGGACTTACTTCGTCATCAAGGAATGAATTTTATTCCTGTTCAACCTGAAGACTTAGGTAGTAAAGAATTTAGATTTGATAAGGCTGTAGGTTCAGCCGTCGCCAGTGGTAGGGTACATTTACCGAAACATGCCAAATGGTTGGATGACTTTTTCTATGAACTACTAGTATTCCCAGGTGGAAAATACCGAGATCAGGTTGACGCCTTTTCTCAGTTAATCAATACAGTTGAGACCGTTAAATCACGTGGAATGGCGAGGATAATCATATGAATCTTATTTTAGGTAAATCAAATCACAATAATATCGAATTCGTACGTTTCATGAATTTAAATTTAGCTGAATGGGAAATTGCAGAACTTCATAAGTTAATTCTTCTTAAAAAGAAAAGATATAATCGTATTTTGATTATAGGAGAATATTCTTTCATAAAAGAATTTACAACTCAAATTATGGACTCAGTTGTGCCATTAGTTTTGAATCCACAGACGGATATTCTTTATGTACCCTAAAAATCTTTTAGTGGCACCAACTGAAGTTTTAGCCAGAAGATATATTTCTAGCTTTGGATTAAATCCTTCTGATTGGCGCTGTGTTGGTTATGGATATATGCTTGCTGGAAGTAGATTTGATAAAATCATTATCATAGAACCAAAAACGGAATTTAATTCTTCTCTTGAAAAAGAAAGTTATGAAGATTATTGTGCTCTTTTAAGAATTAAACTTTATAAGAATGCTGAAATAATCTTCCTCTGACTATATCTAGTATTAAAGCCACAGTTTACCCTTGTCAATATACCATAGATTGTGGTATAGATAAAGCTTGTCCATAAGGGGTTTCCTATGAACGTTCTTCCTACGGTCTATCAACAGATCATCTACAAGAGTCGCTATTCAAGATATCTTGAAGAATTTAATAGAAGAGAAAATTGGGATGAAACTGTTTGGAGATATATTAGCTTTTTTCGTAATCATTTAGAAAAGAATTTAGGAAGAAAAGTATCAGAAGATACTTGGGCGAAGTTATATGAATCAATACTTAATCTTAAAGCTCTCCCGTCTATGCGATGCATGATGACTGCTGGGCCGGCTCTAGCTAGAGATAATACGGCCGCATACAATTGTTCTTATCTTCCTATCACTAAGCCTAAAGATTTCGCAGACATAATGTCTATCCTAATGTGCGGAACTGGGGTTGGTTTCTCAGTTGAACGTCAGTACATTAACAAACTTCCTGTAGTTCCAAATCAATTAGAAGCTATAAATCATACTATAATAGTAGAAGATTCCAAAGAAGGTTGGGCTTCGGCTTACGAAAAACTTATCAGTCTTCTATATACAGGATTTATTCCTAATTGGGATATTTCTAAAGTTCGTCCAGCCGGTTCTAGATTGAAAACTTTCGGTGGCCGAGCTTCTGGTCCTGAACCATTAGTTGAATTATTTAAATTCACAATAGCTAAATTTCAAAATGCTCAAGGAAGAAAACTCACTTCTATTGAATGTCATGACATAGCTACCAAGATTGGAGCTGTTGTCGTAGTCGGTGGCGTTAGAAGAAGCGCCATGATTTCATTATCTAATTTATCAGATGATAGGATGCGTCATGCCAAATCCGGACAATGGTGGAATACCGAGTCCCACAGAGCTCTTGCAAATAATTCGGTGGCCTATACCGAAAAACCGGAAGTCGGAATATACCTTGATGAATTCAAGTCTCTTTACGATAGCAAGTCAGGAGAGCGAGGATTCTTTAATAGAGTTGCCGCTCAAGATTCTGCTAGAAAAATACGACGAGATGCAGAAATCGATTTCGGAACAAATCCTTGCGGAGAAATCAATCTCAGACCTTACGAATTTTGTAATCTATCAGAAGCTGTCGCCAGATATGATGACACAGAAGAATCACTTGGACACAAAATTGCGATGGCAACTATATTGGGGACATTTCAATCTACCCTAACATCATTCCGTTTCATAGATGAAGAATGGACTTGGAATACAGAAAATGAAAGATTATTAGGTGTCAGCTTAACAGGGATAATGGACTGTCCTTTATTGAATGGACAAGTGCCTGGGATAGAAAGAAGGCTTCAAAAATTAAATGAAATTTGTATAGCTGTGAATAGGCAGTGGGCTGAATTTCTTGGAATATCTCCTTCAGCTGCTCGTACTTGCATCAAGCCAAGCGGAACTGTTAGTCAATTAGTGAATTCATCCTCTGGAATTCATACTTCTTGGAATGATTTTTGGATTAGAAGAATTCGTGCTGATAAAAAGGATCCGTTAACTCAATTCCTTATAAATTCTGGAGTTCCTTATGAAGATGATGTGACGTTTCCTGAAATGCAAGCGGTTTTTAGTTTCCCGATGAAAGCTTCTCCAACTTCAATAAATAGAAAGCAATTCAATGCTATTCAGCAATTAAACCATTGGTTAATCTACAAGAAACATTTTACTGATCATAATCCGAGTACTACGATTTATGTAAAAGAAAACGAGTGGCCTTCCATCCAGGCATGGGTTTGGGAGAATTTCGACTCAATAGGCGGATTAGCTTTTCTTCCTAGTTCTGATCATATCTATAAACAAGCTCCTTATGAAGATTGTGATGAATTAACATTTCAGCGACTTATCAGTAAAATGCCCAAGAATATTAATTGGGAAGATCTCAAAAATTATGAATCAGAGGATAATACAAGCGGGACTCAAGAAGTCGCTTGTTCTGGTGGATCTTGCGAAATTGTTAATATCGGCCAAGCCACCTAGCTGGCAAGGTATACCCCGTTACGAGCGCCTAATCTAGCCTATAATTTACGTCTACAGTGGCTCTAAGGCCGGTTTGGCTAGGGTAGTAGCTGCTAAATTTGAGGATATTCAGAAGGTAAATTACAGGCTTGAAGTAAACTGTTTCTTATTTCTTGATTAAAATATTTAGTTCTAGCGAAATCAGCTGAATCCATGATGATATTCACTGATTCAAACTCACTTTTCATACCTGAAATCCCATATTTTCCAAATATGACTTCACCTACATCTCCAGCCGGCTTTGGATTAATTTGGTCGACATAAAATGTCAATGGACAACAGTTATTTTTTCCTCGAATTTTTGATCCATGTTTAATATTCCATTCAGATTGGTCTGCTATTTTCTTAAATTTCTCTACAAATTCTTCTGGTGAATTAAAATCAAAGCTGCTCATCTAATTCATCCTCCTCATCTTCTTGATATCCACAAAGATCATCAATATTTTTCCCTGCCTCTATCATAATAGCATTCCCAACGATTAATTTTGAACAGAGTTGAGATGCTAAGGGGTTAGTTTTCAAATTTCTTAAACGACCTTCTTCATTTACATAAATAAAGTGATTCTGTCCTTTATATTTCGCTATTGTCTGTTCTATATAACCTCCAACTTCTTCTTGAATTTTCTTTAAATCCCATTCTCCAGACTTAACTTGAAGAGGAATAAGACGGGTGTCATCGACTCTAATTACCCAAATTTTCATAGGTGTTCCTACTTGCATGATAAAAACTCCCTCACAGCTTTGTAGATTCTACGTTCACCACCTAAACAGTCTAAATCAGTCAAGGTGTTGGCGAAGTCCTCATCGTGATAATTACGATAAGTATGGGCTATTTCATGTCTAGCCAAGGCTATTAGTTTTCTAATAGAATAGGTTTTGTGAACATCAAACTTCACTTTCCCATTTTCTGATGAAATTGGGCTTAAAGAATAAAAATGTACATTATCTTCTACTGAATGTAATGCCTCCGTATCATTACGAAATACCCACCCAATTGACCATCTGAATTCGGTGACGAAAATATTATTCTTAATCGCTATGTCTACTATAATTTCACAAATAATTCTCCATGTCATGAGAAGATTATAGTGTTTTTTCCAAACACCCCATTCGGTCTTATTCCCGATAAGACGAATTTTCCAATACTCTGGGTTATAGGATTCAGCTTCCCTGATTAAATCGACATTATCTGTATCAACCGTGAAAATCATGTCAGGTAGCATAGTAGAAATTGGGATTATGTATCCTTTCTGAACCATCACAGTTTCTTCAGAATCTTTTACCGGAATGGTTGATAAAGGGTTATAGTCTGAGCGTATATCGACAGCAAATTTCTCTAAGGCGTTATTAGCTTGTTCTATTCTTATACCTCTATTCATCATTCTTTCAGAAAAAGCGAAAGATTGAAAAAATGCTGGATTTTCTGATAAAGGAATACGACCTTTCTTTGCGGTCATAACTCCATAACCTTTGTATTTTTTCTTTACTCTTTTAAATGTATTCTTAATAGAGGTCTTATTTCCCTGTATTTCAT
>ERZ761584.462-NODE-462-length-12560-cov-4.942103_pt1 | contig 12560 bp, 16 predicted proteins | sample MGYA00512168_ERZ761584 | MGnify/ENA primary metagenome ERZ761584 (study PRJEB28899, sample SAMN03785564) | bioreactor sludge metagenome | biome: EBPR Sludge; feature: EBPR Bioreactor; material: 0.22µm filtered reactor supernatant | place: Saint Lucia: Queensland...
TGTTGTCTGTGCGCCAATAAACCGAGAATCCCACCTCTCCAAGAATGTCCGCCAAGTACACGTCAACACGCTCCAAACGCTTCTTGTGGTTGATGTTGCCGAAGTCGCAGCGGCGAGTCTCGATGTAGGACGTTACCGGGCTATCAATCGGTTCCTCGGTTGAGCAGTCGAGGATCTTGTCGGCAATTAGGCTGCTATTATCCGGCATCAACTCCCAGAGCGAGTTTACGCCAGTGTCAGAGCAGGCAATCACGAATGCGCGGTTGACTCCAGAAAACTTGCCATTGAACGCATGTGTGATCGTCAATCCGCTCCACTCACCATCGTACTGAGGGGCAGCCTTTCCGCTCATGGTCGAAATCGGAGCGAAGTCCAGCGAGATAAGGGACTTCCAGCTAGTCTTGCCGTAGTAGTTCAGGTACGGCGAGCTGCCCATGATTAGCCGGTTGTTATAAACGATAACGGGGCAGTCGTCCAATAGGTCCCTGCTATCGAAATCCGTTAGTCGGCTAACCTCCTGAGACAGTGGAGCGTTGCCACTGCCACTCTCATCCGCAAGGCCGGCTCGTATGCTGCGAATTCCCCCGTCAGAATCGCGCCAATAGAGGTCCTGATTGACTTCAGCTAGGCTTGCCTGCCCTGCGCACCCAGAATGCCTCAGAATGTTCGTAATGAACGACGGGATTGTGCTCCACTGATCCCGATAGGTGACATCCGCGCGAATGGAGTCAACGGTATCACGCCCAAACACCATGAGAGCACCATAGTCCGAGGTGCCTGTGGTGGGAATGAACCCAAGAGCGGTGATACCGTTGGAGAATGTGAAGGACCCACCACCGCTGAGGTAGTTGGTCTCGGTGAATTTCAGCTCACTACCCTGTGTGCTGGTGCGAATGTCGCCCGCAACGAGCGTCTTGTCGTCAATTGCCACCCAGAGACGGCCATTCCCGTAAGCCATCTGCTTGCCGCGAGGCACCTGCCCCTCGCTAGGGACGCTTCGCCGAGCCGTGGAGCCGTCATAGATGATGGCGTCGTCAACGAAGTTCTGAATGACGATGCTTTCCACGGTCTGACACATCCAAACCTTGTCAGCCAGCGGGAAGTTGATGAAGTCCAGCGCAATCTCCTCGTAGGTGTCCGTGATGTTCTCAGGGCTTCCGATGCGCAGCCGATAGAGCCGCCCATCAACCATGAGGACGCCCATGCCATTCTGAACCGAGAAGTACGAAACTCCCTGAGTGCGGCCACGGGGCAGGTTCATACGCCACTTGAAGTAGGGGCGACTACGCGGGCGACCACCACGGTTGGCAATGTTGTAGCCCCACGCAAGGCTGGACTGCGAAATCAGGTCCGGCTCAACCGCGCTATTAGCTCCTGACACCGAAGAGGTGAAGGACTCCTGAAGCCATTTGGGTGCGCTAGGCATTGATGAAGTAGGTTACGGCAACCGTAATGGTTCCGGGTTCAATCCAATACGGTCCGACGTTTTGTGCAACCAATCGGAACGTTCCATCCTGAAACGATGATGCGTATAGCGTCAACCAAAGATTGTCAGCCTTAGCCACAGCGAGCATCGGAATACTTCTAGTGATTCCGGGCCGGCTAAACACGTCAGAAATCGCCTGCAATGGCTCAAGCCGCCCAACCGTCCACTGCACGTCGAACGTTTCCGCCTGAAGTCCGACCTGCACAACTGAAGTAAGCGTACCGGCTAGTTCAGCTACCTTAGCCTCAAGCGCCGCCACCTTAGCGGCAAGCGCAGCAGCATCCTCAAGCCCGGTCGGCTTGCCGACGATACCACCCCACGGACAGCTATTAGCCCAGTCTGCCCGCGTCGTTCTCATGCGATGGCGCTAACATCAGCCATGATGTGAAAGCCCTTTGTGAACGTCACAGCCGGGTTCTTCGTATTGCCCATGTGAGCAATGGCCTCCTTGCGCAACAGGTCGATTGCCGTCTGCTTGTGCGCAAGGTACTCATCCAAGGCATTCACCTGTCGCTTGTACTGGGCGATAATCATTTCCGCCACAGCAACCTCATTGGACAGCATCAGCGTATCGTTGTCCTGCAAGATTTCGCGGAACTTCCGCCGGCAACGCGCCCGAATGATGCGATCCCGTTCTCCGCTAGTCTCTTGGTACATGTCCGGCACATAGTAGCGCCGATATGTGGGGTTAGTCTCCCACCATTCAAAGCGGGCAAGTTCAACCTCCTGAACGCCATTCCAAGCCGTGATGCGAACCGGCCCATTGGTCACTGGCTTTACGAGGCTCGTAATCTTGGAGAAGTACCCCTGAGACTCGGTAAAGGTGCCGTAGTCAATCGCAACACTCTCGCCGGTGATGTAGCCAGCCACCGTAGATCCAGCAATGACACCAGACCGCACCTCATCGCCATTCTGGTTCAGCCCGTAGAACATGATTTCGGGATTCACGCCAGCCGTGGACTCTTCCACAGTGGCATAAACCCGAATCACATAGTTGGTGCCGTCGTTCGGAATTTCCCAGCGGGTGCAACCTTCTCCTCGATCAACCATCCAGCCGCCCCAGCTAACGCGCTTCGGAATCTGATTACCGTAGCTATCATACTCCGTGTTATGGGCCGGACCCGGACCATACTGGCAGAACTCAAACCACGGGCTACGAATCTCCTTGGGGCAGTCATCCACCGTCACCTGAAGGATTCGCTCAATGAAGCTAGGACACGTCAGAAGCCCCTCCTGCGGGGTGTCGAACTTCAAGTACCACTGGTCAACGATGCCCGGCCACTCGCCCTCGTTCATTAACTCGCGGATGGCGCGATTCGTAGCGGAAATAAGCCGCGAATCCGTCACCTGAACGCCGTTGTTAAGCGCGTACTCGGCTAGGAACGCCTTTACTTGGCCGAAGGTTCGTTGGATCATGGCTTATTCGAAGTAGGCATTGATGCCAACAACACCGCGAACCACCTGAGAGGCAGTTGCCGTGCCGAGAGGCATCTTCAGAATGACGTGGACGAACTCAGTAGCATTGACGACAAGCGGAGCGTCAAGATTGACATCAATTCGCGTAGCCTGAGCGCCAATTGCGGCAGCAATCGGGAATACCTGATTACCGAGCGCAATACGAGCCGGAGCTTTAGTCGCAGCACCTTCAGCAGTTGCAAGGGAAACAGCAGACGAACCAACACCCAGAGCCCACTGGAGCCAAGTGGCGGTGGTGGCAACCGCAGCGCCAGTGTTCATCGTATCAATCCAGATGCCTCGGATAACAAGCGTCTGTCCGGCAGGAACCTGATAGCCAAACAGGGCATAGTCAGTTTCCGCGCCGGCAACAGCCGCAAACTGGAACTGCCCACCAAGCGTAGTGTAGCCGGCGGCGGTGTTGGACAGCGTGGCGGAAGCGGGGGCTGCACTATTGGCGTAGTTGCCAGTCTGTCCAACCGTAGAGCCGGAAGGGGCCTGCACAGACGAGTTGCCCATGCCGGCTTGCTGCGTCGGCCAGAGGCGATTGACATCAGCTCCACCATTGCTCGCCTGAATAGCAGAGCATTGAAGTTTGATGCCAACCGAAGGAGCGACAGCAGCATTGTATGTGCGTACCATCACCGGAAGCGTCGGCTGTGAAGTGGCCCCGAACTGGGCGTTCGGAACAGTCACCGAACCAAGCAAGTCTCCCTCATGCCAGAAGTGGACGACACCCTGAGTAATTTCGATTACGAAGTCATGCACAACTCCCTCGTTGAGAATCGGGCCGAGGTTAACGGAGGTTTCAACGGAGGCATTGCGGCAAACACCACGAAACTGGCCAGCCGTAATCTGGAAGAACACCCCGTCAGTAGCGGCAGCAATCGCGGTGGCGGCATTGCTAACACCCCACTCAGCAAACCAGTTCGCAACTGGGGCGGCGGTCCAGTTAACGTTGAACTCAATGTACGTCGAATTAGCCTTGTAGAAAGGAATCACGCGCCAACTCTGGAGCATGGACCCAGTGTTAACTGTCGTAATGCCAGAAGAGTTCAGTTCGTAGCGAGCGCCAGCAATTGTCAGCGTCTGAGTCGTCAGAACGGTCTTCCACTTGCGCGTATTGACAGAGGTGCCAAGCGGATAGTCATACAGCCACAGCGTATCATACTCAGACCGGAGCCTGTAGTCCTCAGAGCACTCAAGCTCCTTCATGTAGCGGCTGTCATCAGGATAGACGCCCTTCTCGGACACAAGCGAAGTGAAGCCGGACTTCTCCGACACCTGCGTGGGAGCCACCAGAACCTCACGGTCCGTATTTACGTCCGCAACCGTGCCTGAATTGCCGCGAATAGGAATAGCCATGTTAAACGATATGGATGTTTACGTTGTAAGTACCGGAAGCCCCATTCGGTGCGCCCCCAAAGATTGTTGCGGAGCCACTAGTACAACTAACAACCCCACAATTCAAACCAAGAACCGCAACTTCTTCATCTGTCGCGCTGTACGCCAGAACTAGGTTCGATGTTGCAGTGATTGAGGCGTGATTCACAACAGCCGTCGTGTAGTAGCCCTCATTTCCGAAATCCAGAACAGCAGTCGTTGCAATGGCCGACGTTCCGTCCTGCCCGGCTGGCCCCTGAATGCCTTGAATGCCCTGAACCCCTTGCGGACCCTGTTCCCCGGAGTCCCCCTTCGGTCCAGCCGGTCCAACATCGCCTTGATCACCCTTGGCACCCTGCGGTCCGGTTGCTCCAGTAGGTCCAGCAGGGCCAGTGGCACCAGTGTCGCCCTTATCTCCCTTAGTTCCGCTCAGTCCGGGGTCTCCGCGCTCGCCTTGTTCGCCTTTATATCCCCTTGGCCCCTGTTCTCCCTGCGGCCCCTGCAATCCCCGCTCTCCACGGTCGCCCGTGTTGCCTTTCGCTCCCTGCAAGCCCTGCACGCCTTGCAGCCCACGCTCCCCTTGCGGACCTTGCGGACCAACTGGGCCAGCCGGACCAGCCACGCCCTGAATTCCCTGAGGCCCTTGGGGTCCAATCGGCCCCGCATCGCCTTGGTCTCCCTTATCACCCTTAATTCCGATGCCCTCATAGGTGAATGTGATGTTATCCGGCGTGTCCAACGTGATGTTGATGTCCGGAGTTGGCAAAGCCACCACTGCCGAGTTCTCAACACTCACGAAATTCACATTGTAGGAGCCAAGCGTCTGCTGTCCGTACCCGCTCTGCTCAATAACAATCGTTCCGCTGAACTTCCCCGTACCCCATGAAGCCGTTTCGGCCGCCGTAGCCTCCAAAACTACCCGGAATCGGCTGTAATCAGGAGCCGCATAGAACACCGGAGTTGGCGCAAACGTCTTCACCGTCGTGTACGTCAGCTTGCTACCCAAATTGCTCACCTTCCGCAGCTCACTACGCACACTAACACCACGCCAGTCCCTCGTGTCGGCCTCGAAAGCCAACAACTGAACCATCGAGTCCCCGGAAATCAGGTCAGGCAGCTTTGCAACTGTAAGGGCCATGCTTCAACACATTGACCCACAACGCACTACTCGTCAAGCCTCAGGCTCAACCTTCACGCCAACCCCATCCGCAACGCTGAAATCAGCCTCAATCACCTTCCGCCCGCCGCCATCAGCAAGAGCCTTGGCAGCCTTCACAGCCACAATGGCATCATCCGGCAAGCAGAACATGTTAAGGACATTCGTAACCCCCTCCGCGCTACCACCAACCAGCTTCGCATTCTGAACAGCCTCGGGGTCCTCCTTCGCGTCCAGCTCAATAGCCTTCAGATTGTCCGCCAATCCCTTCATGGGATGCTCTGGAGCCTCGCTAATCCGCTTCAGCTTCTTCCGCCGCTCCAGCGTGCTCATCACGCACTCATCCTTCAGCCGTGCCACAGCCTCCATCGCCACAGGCAATGCCTCAACAGCCCGCGTTGACTCCGCCCGCCACAGATTGTTCTCCTTTGTCCATGGCCCACCCCGATCCCAGAACAACCCCTGCCTGCGCCCAGTCGCCACGAAGTTCTCGGCCCACGCCTCCACCTGCTCATCCGTCAGCAGCGCAGCCCACTCCTTCCCGCTAATCAGCTTCCCTCCCTGCCGGGGATGGGGCAAAGGAGCCATTTTACGCATCCTGCGCTCCTCGTCCTCACCTTTCCCAACCCCAGCCACAACAGGGGCTTCCTTGGCCTCAGGAACGCCAGCATAAGCCTCCCGAGCGGCCTTGATCGCTCCTTCCATCTCATTACCAGCAGTGTTAGGTGATTTCTTCTTCCGCAGCATACCCAAACTCCATACCACATCCACCCCACTTTTTCAATCATCCACACCCCTCCCTCAACTTTCTTTCATTTTCCCCAATTTAGGGCTTGACCCCGCAGACCAAATCCCCCTTAATAATCCCCGTTCAAGCACTCCCTGACGGTCGTTGCAAGACAGGCACTCGCTTCGCTCATGTCCTGTCGAGCCGCTCGGCTAAACGCTCAAGACAGGACGGATAAAGCTACGGCTAGAGCGTTGATCCTCACTCCGATGCCTAGCGGGGCTACACGCACGGAGCAATGTGTGAATGGGGTACCTCCGAAACTACCCCGCCCCTAGATTCCGGGGTGTACCCCCACCGCGGGGAGGGTGGGTCGGGGCGTGGTAGGCTCGCTAGTGGTAAGCTACACGATGGTAAGCTCGCTGACAGTGTGCTCGCTGACAGTAAGGGTGCTAACTAATCCGCTCGCACGGGAGAGGGAGTCAATAAGGGAGAGCGGTACCCGCTACTCTGATAGAGGCACCGTAGCTCTATCTCGTTACGCTATCCCGCGTCTATTGGCTGAGGTTGAGTGCAACGCTTGGTTGCGGCTGGAGTGAGGCTGCGAAATGCGTGCAAGTTTGCGTGCAAAGTATTACGATATGAGAGTGCGAGGGTGATAGGTTGTGAAGGTGGGAGAGTAGGATGGAGTCGGGGAGAAGGAGATTGGACAAGAGGAATGATCGTGGGCGAGGGGATCAACGTCTCTGTTTGTTGTGGTTTGTGGTGAGGGTAGGCGTTACAAACAAGGAAGCAGAAAGGGGGTTGACAGTTGGTTTTCTCCTATGGGGTAGTGGAAGAGTGGACGCATTACAATCTTTGCGCGCAAAAGGTCTTGAGTGAGGCGGGCAAATGGGCGATTATGTGTGCAGTTAAGAGCAACCAACACCTAACCGAAAGTACCTACCGTGAAAACCAAGCTTCCATCCATTGCTTCCGTTCGCTCCGCCCTAGTCCAAGAATGGTCCTATCTGCGCCGCAGTTTCGCCCGCCCTGAGCTTACCGAGCGTGGCGAGGATTTCGCCGGCACGGACATCCGCCTACAGGTTTACCCCTCGGGTTCTTGGGTCCTTCGTTCCGGCTCCTCGGACTATGACCAAGACCATCGGGGATATTGGGGCGCGTCTTGCCTCTCTTATGATCGCCAAAACCTGACGGACCTTGCACGTGACCTTATCGAGCAATGCTCCGAGTCTATCGCGATGGAGTCATGAGTGAGCCCATAACACCTCTCCCCATGTCCGAACTCTCCCTCTCCGAACTCGTCCGCCTTTTGGGCGGCACGATTAGCAAGTAAACCACCATGAAAAACGACCGTTGCTGTTTTGCTGCTGCTGGAACGTATGGGCATGAATGCGGGGCGCCCGCTACGCTTGCCGCTAGCAAGCCATGCCCTGACACCGTTTCAGGGGTATTTTGGACACGTCGATGCCCAGAATGCGCCAAGATTAAGGGAGGAGAAAATGCCCCCTATAAAACGTTTGTGCCGTTCGATCCCGCCGTGCACGTCAACCGCTGGAAATAACCCCGCCCCCTGCCCTTGCGGCAGGGTGACTAGGCTAGCCCATCGGCTCGCCTGTTCACCCTAACCCAGAAAGAACACCGCCATGAACTCACCTCGCCAAGCTATCGTCACCCGCTATCTGCACTGCACCAACTACAAGGGTTCCCGGATCAAAGCCTACTGCGACCGCGGAAGCATCACCATCAACTGTCCGCACGAGTTGAGCGGTTACGAGCGCCACGCTTTCGCATTCCGCGCACTACTCGCCAAGTTTCACAAGGAAGACGGAAACGAGACAAGTTGGGGTCCGGCCGAGTCTTATGTTTGTGGCGGACTTCCGGACAAGCTGCGCGATAACTATGTTTTTGTTTCCACGCGCTAACTGACGCACCGCCACGCCGGCCAACCGGCCGGCCTACGCTGCGTCAGTTGCCCAGCATACCCAATAACCACCCATTCCCATGTCACCACTAGACCGCATTGCCCAGCTATCCGACGAAAACGCACTCCTCCGCTCCCAGCTAAGGGATGCGCAAGAGCAAGCCAAGCGAGACTCTGAGACGATTGCGCGACTGGCGGCCCTTGTCGCCAAACTCACTAAAGCCAAAGAAGATTCCCGCCATGCGTAAGCCCACCACTCCGCTTGTTTTATGGGGGCGCACGTCTGAATCATCCCCCTGGGTCAAACTCACCAACAACACCTCCAAAGCCGAAATGGCGCGGCGCACTAAGGACGGATGGACTGTCTTGCGCTTGCCTGTAGGCCACTCCCCCGATGCGTAAGCCCACCCTCTCCGAAGTCCTCTCCTTCCTCGCAGCCCTCGCCCTCTGGGCGGCTGTCATCCTTCTTTCTGTCAAAGCGTGGTAGCCTAATCATAACCGATTCCGAAAATGAGCCTAAAAGAACAAGTGAACCGCATTCTTCACGCCAAGGTTAAGCGCATCGCGCAAGACTGCTTCCGTAAAGCCAACCCCAACCCTAAGCCGATGCAATCCAGTTTTAAGCCCTACTTACTTCCACAGGAAGCGCAGGAGTTGGTTGAGATGCTTGGCCGCATTGAATCCGCAACCGATGCCGAGCTTGAGGCTTTCGCGCATTACGCTACAACCGGCGCAGTAAGGGAGATTACGACATGAAATACACCAAATCACGTCTCATTAAACACTTAGAGCTAAACGTATCGCTCCTGTCTCAATCAAACTGCCCGCATAAGACCGCAACCGGAAAAGTCTCGCCTATCACCTGGAACTGCTCAGGTAGAGGGATAAACGCAGGACTCGCGGAATCGGCAGAGCAAGCAATCTCTAGGCATTTAGACTGCTGTATTGAGGTTTACGGGAAGGGATTTAAATGATCACCTCTGATCAATGGGCTTGCGCCAACTGCCGCTTTTTCCGAGACGGGAGATGCGAAGTCTATGAAAGGCCAGTTTCCTTATTTGATTGGTGCGCAACCTATCAACTCCACCCTGAACTTAGGAAATAACCCCATGAAAACCTATCGCTTCCTCGCCTCCTTCCGCGCTTTAGTCGGTGGCATCCCCGCCGCAGTGGTGCACGAATCCTCCGCCAAGGTGCACGGCTCCTTCGGCCACTTCCTTGCCACCCAGCAACACAGCCAGCGCGCCCGCCGCGCATTCCTCTGCGACCTCACCAACCACGCAAACCCCGAGCCCGAAAGCCTCTCTGTCGAGGTGGCAGGGCATTTCATCCCGATCTATTAGGCCAATAATGGCCGATTTCGAATCATGAGTACACAAGAATTCTCCGCCGCAGTGCTTGGCACTCAAGCGTTCCGCAATGGAAAGCAGCCAATTCCGGCGCTAGATAAGGAACTCATGCGGCTAGTCGCGCAGAATCCCAACAAGGAGATTGGCGCGTCTCTTCCGCTTCTTACTGCTTGGTCGAACGCTTGGCACCTTGCAAACAGGTTTCCGGAGGTTTCGCCGTGAGGAGCCCGCGCCCCTGCCCGTTTTGTGGGGATAAGCCAGACCTGCTTGCTTGGGTATGGCCAGAAAGGGAGTCAAGTGTTGAGTGCCCACACTGCAAGATAAAATCCCCGACGTACACCGGGCGCGGAGCGACAACTCGCGCCCTCAACTGGTGGAACACTAATAATCGGAGGCTAAAGAAATGAACCCGTTTTTCAACGTGGTTAACCGCGCCGTCAGCTATGGCTTGGTAGGTGGCCCATATAGCTGCACGAGAGCCGTTTCTGTCTATGAGCTTGCGCAAGCAAACGAGGCGGCGGACAGGGAGCGGTCGGAACTCATCGCCGCAATAATCAAGATTCTGGAAAGCACGCCAAGCGAATCATCCAACCACTCGCAATGGGAGCGGTTTTACATCGCCATGTATAAGGCTGACGCCTTGGTTGACTCCATCCCTCACAACATCCCCAGAGCCCAATAATGGCGAATTCCGGGCACTAAGAAGCTCACGGCTCCCGTGACAGGCTCCGTGAGCTAAAGGCCCTGATTTAGCGGGAAATAATGGCTAATTCGCGCAGTATGGCACGTTGTCGGGGAAGTCCACACCCATCTTGGCCAGCTTCAGACCATCAAGCAGGTAGCTGATTTTGCGCAGGGCTTCAGGCGTCCAGCAAATCAGGTCCTTGGTTTGGCACGGAAGAAAGTAGGGGCCTAGCTCCGTTTCCTGAATGACGCCGAGGCACCACTCATTCCGCTCGTCCCACACCTGCCACGATCCGCCTTCATCTTGGATTAGGGTGATTTCCATTAGTCGGACCTCGGTTCAATCAGGTGTTCGCATTCAAAGGCGATGATCGCGGGCGGCTGCATCATCGACACCATCTCGGGGCGTGGCGCTGTGCGGCGAAGGCACGTCTCGCAACCCTCCCGCCAGTAGGTGACTCCACCCTCTACTGAGCTAGAGCCGTTGCAGCGCGCTACGTCGTTAGGTAGTCGCTGGAGTCGTTGAGGTTTGGTCATGGCTTAATTTGTGTTCTCTTCGCGAAAGAAAGCGTCCACATCATCCAGCGCAGCAATCACAGCAGCCTCGTTCATCGCCACCCGTGCGGAGTGGATGCGGAGGAGCAGGGAGCGCATGGCGCGGTAGTCGTAGTCTTGATGCTGGGCGAGCCTGAGGGCGCGCTCGATTTCATTAGCCGTATCCTCCCAATGCTGCTTATGTCCGGGGCCCTCCAATCGCCAGAAAGCATCCGGCCCTTCGTGCGCCTCGTAAGCGACCTGTCCTAGTGATTTCTCGCTGTTCATGGCTGCTTTCTACCATCAGAACACGCAGGCTCAAGCCTGCCGTTTGTAATCGCCCAGTCTCTTTAATTTGTTACGCCTTGGAACAGCTTCTTCCCCCAATTCGGCGCGAGCCCGAATTAGTGTCATTTGCGCCAACCCAAGTGATATTGATAGCGCCTTAGCGATTTCCGGGATACTCCTTCCATCCCTCCACTCAGCAGCAAAAGCCTCATACCTTAGGAGTTTCATCTTTTTCGAGAACTCACGCTCCATTGCTATGGTTCGCTGCCACAATGGGAATTCAGGCGGACTCACGCCATCCAATAGCTTTGCTAGATGCGCTTTCTCTGAAGCGATACTTACTAACTCGTCATTCGACGCACAGATCGGAGCTGAGAGTGCGCTACGGATGCGGGAAATTAGCGTTACCGCCTCGATGGTGGATGACTGGGCATCTTCAAGTGTTCCAATGTAGTAGGGCATATCCCTGTAGTGGATTTAGCTTCTCTTAATTGCAAGATCCGCGATTGTAATCGCTAGTCTCCAGAGGGATCGTCTCTAGTGCTTCCCCTTTGCCCCTGAAGCCTCGTCGTTCCTCCTCGTTTCAGTGGCGATTAGACTTAGTTGTTTCTAGCTTCTGCCATTTACCAACAGCGCGACTTTTATGGCTGGGGCCATAAGTTGCTTCGGTGAAGTGAACAGGTCCGGCTTTTCGCATTCCGTACTCTTGGACAATTGAGCGGTTTATTTGCCCTAGGTCGAGATAGTCGCCACTCGGTTGCCTAGAACCACTCAAAAGCTAGATCACTCCTTCCCTTTTAGGGTCCGGTTGGCCTTCAGTCCTGATACGTCACCGGCGTTACGTTCCTTTTAAGGCAAAAGAAAAGCCCGCCGGTTGGGGTCAACAACACGGCGGGCTCTAGAACCACTAGCAGAAAGTGAACTCGTTTCGTACCGTTGACCCCGGTAGGCGATGGGGAGCACGATAGGTTTTGCGCGGAGGTTGTCAAGTCCATGCCAAACGGATTAACTATCGCCACTTTCTCGCGTTCATTGGCGTTGGTTAACTACCACCGTAAGATAGTATTACCTTGTTACTATTCCTAGGTAGTTGCGCGCATCTGCTGTGGTTTCGTAACCCAATGCTGTTACAATCATCGTGCTTGACTGCTGTTTTCTGTATCCATGGATACGCATTTTACCTATGAGAACATCGATTACAAAAGTTGCGTGCAAAAAGGCTAGGATTCTTCCGTGAATCTGCTACCTTAGTGCCATCGAAAGCGAGCCTAGTCCGCTTCGACGCGAAGCCCAGAGCGATCCGGCCTAGCGTGAGTCTCCGGTAAGGAGGCAGCAGAAAAGTCCGCGCAGGACGATAAAACAGACAAGCGGAGTTGCGACCGCCAGTGCCTTGAGACTGATTCAAGGGGATGCCCCACCGCAAGGGGGCGATTGCTAGAGAGCTGAGTTGAGGGATGGGGTTCGAGTCCCCACAGGTCCACAAAACCCAAGAAGGCGGGCGGCAAAGCTACTGCTCGCAAACCTTGGCTGGGCTTGAGCACAATGGTAGCTCCCTCTATTCAGCTCTCTGGAAG
>ERZ761584.463-NODE-463-length-12533-cov-5.307020_pt1 | contig 12533 bp, 19 predicted proteins | sample MGYA00512168_ERZ761584 | MGnify/ENA primary metagenome ERZ761584 (study PRJEB28899, sample SAMN03785564) | bioreactor sludge metagenome | biome: EBPR Sludge; feature: EBPR Bioreactor; material: 0.22µm filtered reactor supernatant | place: Saint Lucia: Queensland...
GCGCCGCCGCGCAGGTCGTGCACACGCCGTCACGGCGGGCCTCGTTCTGCCCGCACGAAATACACGGTCGTTGAATATCGGTGTCGAATTTCATCGCTCACTCCGAGTCGCGCCGATGGAGGCGGTGCGTCTCGATGGAGGCTCGGACTTGCGACGAGGGGAGGGTCGTCGTGTCGCGAGCCCCCATCGGGGCGCACCCACTCGATCAGCCGATCGCGGTCTCGACCGGAGATTCGCTGAGCGCGGTCGTTCGGGCCGCTTCGAGCTGAGCGATCGCCGATCGCACATCGGACAGCGCGCCGTGGACCTGCTGGTGCGACACGCTCTCGAATCGCCCGGTAATCGACGCTGTGTGCGTCACTCCCGCGAGCAGCTCGGCTTCGAGCTCGAGCTCGGTGCTGCGCAGCTTGTTGATGGCCCCTTCGAGAACGCGCTGGTCGATCTGGATCGTCATCACTCGCTCCGTCCGGCGTCGCGTGGAGTGCGGCGGGGACGGTGAGAGTCTTATCCGGTGGCTAAGCTCTTGTCAAACGACCGGATAAGAATGCGCTCACTTTTTTACCAATCCGCGGCTTTTATGCGGCTAAGCAGCGCGTTCGGCGCGCTCGAGCATCGCCGCGCGTGCTTCGCAGACGTCGATGGGGACAGGCCAGGGGCACACGCGCTGGAGCGCTCCGCCCGTGATGACTCTGCCTGGTGGCAACAACGCCACCAGAGAGCGAGGAAGCAGCAGCGCGAGCGTCAGGTACAGCACCTCGCGATGTGGCGCTTTGCGGCGCCTCTCGTGGGCGAGCTCGTGCGCCAGCATCAGCGCGCGCTCGAGCGCTCGAAGTGACCGCGCGAGGTAGATCGTTGCGGCGAGCTCAACCCAACACGCCAACGTGCCGTCCTCTCCGTCGAGCCAGTCAACAGACTCGACCTTCACGCGAAGCATCTCTGCGATGCGATCGAAGGTCGTCCGCGGGTTCGTCTCAGCCAGTCCCGTAAGATTGGCGGGGGCTTCCGCCGCGAACGACTGGAATCCCAGCAGCGCGACATGAAGCTCGATCGCGGCCCGCTCAATCGCGTTCGCCGTGTCCGGATCGACGCCGCGCGCCTGAACAAGGGTGAGTTCGCGAACAATCTGAGCGATGCGGTCCCGCTGTCGTGCCATCGCCCGCAATCATGCGCGCGTCGACGCAAGAGATCGACGGGGCCACGTGGGTCACGGACGCGCGGATCTCTGGGGTAAATCGCGTTCTGAGTCGGTATTCAAGCGGTGGACGCAGTGACGTTTTCTGTCCGCATGATGGCCGAGGTTACAGAACGCTTTCACTTCTTCGGCTTCACGCTGGGATCTCCGTGAGCCTGGATCACTTTGGCGATCGCGCAGAGCATCGCGACGGATGGAGGGGAATTTGCCAGGGTAAAGTTGTTCGTCGCCGCAACATGCGGCCACACCCACTCGTCGACCGGTGCGCCTTCCTGTGCGAGCTGTTTGCGCGCGGAGCGCTCCTGCTTCTCGTAGTCGCGGCGCTGGCCGAGCGTCTCAGGCATTTCGCCCGGCTCACCATCGAACTGCGTCGCCGCGGGCGTGCTGTTCTCGTCGTGGTGGTCGAGGTCGAGTTCTGGTTCGCCGATGCCCTGGCTGAGCCACTGAGGTTCACGCCTCCAGCAGCTGCGATCTTGTTGAGCGTCGTGGCCGCGACACCGTCGCCGACAGTTCCACGAAGGATCAGCCCAACGTGTCCCTCGGCGAGACCGGCCTTCTTGCTAAGGGCGCGGGCCGAGAGCCCGCGTTGCTCGAGGATCCAGCGGATGCGCGCTGCGACTGAGTCCATGGGCAAGAGAGTGCCATCGGACAAAATCTTGTCTTGTCCGCCATTCGGATAAGAGCTTGACTTATCCAGCCGTTGCGGATATGAACTTAGCTGCATGGCTCAGACCCTCTCAGATCGGTTGAAGACCGCGCGCGCTGCATCCGGCTTGAGCGCTCGCAAGTTGTCGAAGCTCGCCGGACTCGCCGAGGGGCACGTCGCCATGATCGAGCGCGGCACCGTCGACGACGGCTCGGTGCAGACGATCGGCAAGATCGCGAAGGCGCTCGGCGTCTCGCTGGATTGGCTCGTGTTCGGCGACGGGACCGGTCCTTCCGCGGAGGCTGCGTGATGGACCGCGAGACGTACGCGACCAACACGCGAATGGCTTACGCGGAGCTGACGCTGCTTCGCGAGGACTACGTCAAGGCAGGTCTCAGCGACTCGGTCGATGCCGTCGACCGCATCGTCATGTACCTCGAACGAGCCGCCCGCCTGGTCCTCGGCCCATCGTTCCGCTTCGAGCCCGACCTCGACCGCAAGACGGACGTGACGCCCGCGCGCATGTCGGGCCTGCGTCCCGCGGCTGTGCAGCCCGACCGGCCCGCGCTCTCCGTGATCCCCGGCGGCGCACGCTCCGATGAGCGGCCGAGCGCCGGGTACATCGACGACAGCGCGGACGACGCGCCGAAGGCGGGGTGAGCGATGGATCTGCCGCGCGATCACTACTGGCGACAGACCGGCGACACGATGACCTGCGTGAACTGCGGGGCCGTCGTGAAGTGCCGCCCCGTGCCGATCAACGTTCTGCACACGGTTGAAACCGAGTGGTTCTTCAAGGGCGCGAACGACGCGGAGCTCACTCCGATGTCGCGCTGGCCGAAGTGCACGCCAGAGGAGGGCTGAGCGATGCTGACCGACGGAGACAGAGCTGCCCTCTGCGCGCGCGTTCAAGCGGCGCTCGAGCGTCACGAGTCCGGTCATAGCGCGTTCGGGCTGCGCGTCGCCTTCTTGGCGGGGTCCGCATCCGCCTCGCTCTTGATGGGGCGAGGCGCAGGCGGCGCTCCGGTGACTCGCGTGCTGACCGCGGTGTTCAACGAGTCGTTGGTCGAGCGCGAACGCGCCGCGGCGCGGACGCTGCTCGCAATTATCAACTACGAGTCCGACGCGACCGCGCGACTCGCCAAGCTGGAGGCCCTCTAAATGACCGGCCCCGGTCTTCCGCGTCCGCGTCTCGCGCGTGTGCTCCGTCGTCGTGATCGCGACGACCGCGCCACGCAACGTCACGCGCTCAGCCTCGGCGCCGCGCTCGCGCTCGGGTGCTCGGTATTCGCGCAGTGGATCGCCGCAGCGGTCGCGATCGGAGCCACGGTGCTCGTGGTCGCGTACCTCGCGCGCCGCATCCTGCGCAGGGCAGTCGTGATCGCCGCCCTCGGCGAGGTTGGTGGTGTGGTGGTTGGATCCGAGGGCGGCGAGCACGTCCAGAGCGTGCAGGAACCGCAGGGTCACAGGGAGGCCGACCGATGACGAACCGTCGGCCGATGCCCGCGGAAGAAGCGGAGAACCTCGCAGGCGCGATCCTCGACCGCGCGATCGAGCGCGCGCGGGTGACCAATGTCGAGGTGGCCATCGCGATCGGCTACGCCGAGAGCGGGGAGAAGCACGTCAGGGACATGCGTGCGGGCGCCAAGGCCCGCACCATGCGGCACTTCGCGCTCGCATCCGTCGCGCTCCCGCGTCTCGCGCGAGCGATCGCCGCGGAGATGATGGCCGCGATCGAGTCCGACGGCAGCGCGCCCAGCGCGATCCGTGCGACGCAAGAGGCTGCGCTCGCAGCGGCTGAGCTCGCTCGCGTCGGCGTGTCCGCGTCGATGGACGGGATCATTGATCAGCAGGAGCGCGTCACGCTGCGCGCGCAGAGCTCGAGGATGCGCCGGGCCCTCGACCAGCTCGATGCGTCGCTGGCGCAGGGACAGGCGGTGCCGTCGTGAGCTTCACCGATGCTCATGTCGACGAGCACGCCGAAGCGATCAACGCGCTTGCGAGCGTCGGATTCTGCGCGATCTCGCACTTCGTCTCGAACGCGCGTCGTCTCGCGAAGCAGTCACAGCATGTATCGCGCGCCGCGTATCTCTGCGGGATCGAGGCGCACTCGCTGTGCGTGTGGTGCGCAGACAAGCCGGAACACCGCAGTGCACGCGTCTGGCGTCTCCCGCTCGGCGGCGAGTGCGAGCAATGCTCCTACGCCGGATACGACTGCCTCGTTGTTGAGGGGAGCGTGGACAAGCGATGAGCGCACTGGATCGTGTACTCGAAAGCCTGTACCGGCAGGTCTCTGATCGCTTCGGATCAGAGGCGCAGGCGCGTGCGTGGGTTGCTCGTGCTCGTCGCGAGCTAATCGACCCCTGCGTTGAAGAAGCGGTCATCGCCGAGCGTCGCCGCTGCGCTGCGATTGCCAGGGGGTTCGCCCGCTCGTCGAAGCGCGTAAAGCACACGGGCAGGACAGGTCATCTGCTGTCGGATGCCCGCGTAGCGCTGGCCATCGAGATCGAAGGGGCGATCCTCGATGGCGCCAATTGCTCGTCGGAACAGGCGGTGCCGTCGTGATCGAGATCACCAGCACGCCCGGCTACGCGTTCTGCGCTGCCTGCAGCGAGCGCGCCGCGATCACGATCGAGATGACTCCGGCGACGGTCGGCGAGCTCGTGCGCGCGTTCGTCCGCTCGCACGGCGAGCACCGTGGGGTGTCGATCGTGGTGCCGGGGCCCGCGAAGGTCGCGAAGGCCGAGCGGCTCCGCTGCGAGTGGTGCAGTCGGCCCGCGGGCGCCGGACGCGACGAGGACGGCGAGGCCGTGTGCTCTCGCTGCGCGCGCCACTCGGGCAAGCGGAGGGTCGCGTGAGCGCGCGCATCGTCCACGACGGCTGGGTGCGCAAGGCGCCTGCTTTGTCCGGGGGAGAGCTGCGCGACCTGGAGACGCGCGCGGATGCGCTGGCGAAGCTCAAGCGCGATCTGCACGTCACCCAGCATGACGAGATCCACCGCGCGTTGCGGCGCGCGCACGAGACGCGCGACGTGGACGCGACCCGTGCCCCGACCGCAACGGAGATTGCAGCGGCGCGCGATGCATCCGAGGCGATGCGCGCACTGCTCGAGCGGCTCACGCCCGAGCGGCCCGTAGTCATCGCGCCGATCGCCACGGTCGCCGTAGCAGCGCCCGAAGAGCAACGCGCGTTCGCGCTCACCGCTCCGGTGATCGATCGGTCCGCACCGAAGCGAGAGGGTGGCGTGAGCGGCCTCGGCATCGCGGCGCCGGCGATCGGTCGAGCGCTGGCCGCGCTCGCGCAGCAAAGCGGACCAGAGTGGTCGCAGGTCTCCGACGACTTCGAGGCGCTTCGAATTGCGCTCGGTGTCGAGGCGGAGCGACCGGGATGCAGGTTTTCTGCGAACGACGCGCTCGACGAGGCGTTCGTCGCCGTCTCGGCGCTGCGCGAGGTCAACGGCGACGCCGCCTGGCGAGCGCTGCGCGACGCTCGACTCGCCGGCATCGTGCTGGTGCTCCGCTCGATCGAGCGCGCTCGGAGAGCGGCATGATCACCGCCGATCTCCGCGCCGCGTGCGCCACGGCTGCGAACGACGTCGCGTCGTCGCTCTGGGATCACCAGCGCGAAGCCGCGCGCGGCGTGGCCGCGGCGTGGTCGAAGAGCTCGCGCAAGACCGTGCTGCTCGTCCTGCCGACCGGTGCGGGTAAGACCCGGACCGGCGCGCACGCAGCGCTCAACGCCGTAGCGCACGGGCTCTGCGTGCTGTGGCTCGCGCATCGCGACGAGCTGCTGACGCAGGCGCTCGACCGGCTCACCGCCGACGGCGTGCCCGTCGCGTGCGTCGGGCTGATCCGTGCGGGGCGACCGTCGACCAACCCGGCGGCGCCGGTGCAGGTCGCTAGCGTGCAGACGCTGCGCGCGTGGGACCGTGCGGCGCGTCCGTTCGCCGGGGCGCGCGTGCTGATCGTCGTCGACGAAGCGCATCACGCGACCGCAGAGACCTATCGCTCGATCGCCGAGGGATATCCCGGCGCGTACACGCTCGGCCTTACGGCGACGCCGGAGCGATCGGATGGCGTCGGTCTCGGCGCGGTGTTCGATCAGCTCGTCGCTCCCGTGTCCGTGCCGGCGCTGATCGAGCGCGGCCTGCTCGTGCCAACGGACGTCGTCGGCCCTGCGAAGTATTCGAAAGAGCTCGCCTACGACCCGATCGAAGCGTGGAAGCGCTGGGCCGGCGATCGGCAGACGGTCGCGTTCTGCTCGTCGGTCCCCGAGGCGCGCGACCTCGCGCGGGCGTTCAACGCGGCGGGCGTTCCCGCGGGCTGTGTCGACGGAGAGACCGGATCGGACGAGCGAGCGCGCGTGCTGCGCGCGCACCGCGCGGGCGAGCTGCGCGTCGTCACGAACGTGTTCGTGCTCACCGAGGGCTACGACGACCCGGCGCTCGAGGTCGTGTTGCTCGCTCGCTCGTGCAGCGCGGGCGGGTACCAGCAGATGGTCGGACGCGTGCGTCGACGCGGCGCTCGGCCCGAGAAGCGCGCGCTGCTGATCGACCTGCGCGGCGTCGTGCACGTGCACGGGATGCCCGACGAGGCGTCAGTGTACTCGCTCGACGGCGCGGGCATCCGTCGTGCGGCCCAGCTCGACGCGATCCGCACGTGCGACGCGTGCGGGGCGATCTCCAAGCTGCAGGCGATCTGTCCGCGCTGCGGCGAAGAGCACCGCGCGAAGACGCGCGAGCAATCGGTGCGCGCGCAGGAGATGGGACGCGTCGCGCGCGTGGCGACTCGCGAAGAGAAGCTCGCGACCTGGGAGCGCATGGTGCTCGCGGCCGCGTCGCGTGGGTACAAGCTCGGCAGCGCGGCCCACAAATTCAAGGCCGTGTTCGGGCACTGGCCCGATCGATCGTATCCGACGGCCGAGCAAGTCGTACGGCAGCGGAGGGCGGCGTGATGCTCTTCGCGTGGGCCGTCGTGCTGGTCGCATCCGCGGTGATCGGGATCGTGCTGGGATCGTACCTCTGGCACGTCCTGCGATGCGCGTGGCGTGCGTCGTCGGTGCTGTGCGCGATCGTGACGCTTACGCCGATCGTGACGCTTACGCCGATCGTGACCCGCGTGCGCGCCGAGCGCGCAGAAGAGCGTGAAGCGCGACGAGCGCTCGCGGGCAAGGTGTGGCGCGAAGACGCGGAGACGGGCGAATGACCGCCTCGAAGCCTCGTCACCCATCGAAGCCCCGCCATCCCGCAGCCTCGAAGCCCGAGGCCGCAGTCCTGCGCGAGATCATGATCGCGATCGGCGCGGAGCCGGGCGTGCTGCTCATGCGCAACCAGGTCGGCGCCGTCGAGCGATTCGACGAGCGCACGAATTCAACCCGCGTCGAGCGCTACGGCCTCGGCGTGGGATCGGCGGACCTCGTCGCGATCCTCGCCCCGTCGGGGCGCTGGTTCTGTCTCGAGGTCAAGAGCGCGGCGGGCACGGTGGAGCCCGAGCAAACGAAGTGGCACGAGCGAGCGCGGGGATTCGGCGCGTTCGTCGCGGTGGTGCGTTCGGCGGATGAGGCGCGCGCGGCGCTGGCGCGCGCGAGACGAGGAGAGCTGTCGTGACTGGAGTCGGTGGTGTGGCAAACGACACGACGGGTGGTGCCGTCGTCATTCCGTTCCCTGGCGCGTCGGCGTGGGTCGAGGACTGGTTCGGCGACGACGGGCTGCTCGCGCGAGCGAGGCCCGGCTACGAGAAGCGCGACGGGCAGATCGCGCTCGCTCGCGCGGTCGCGCAGTCGCTCACCGAAAAGCGCCACGCGCTGCTCGAGGGACCGTGCGGCACAGGCAAGAGCATCGCGTACCTCGTCCCCGCGATCCGCTACGTGCAGGCGAACCCCGGCAAACGCGTGGTGATCGCGACGGAAACGATCGCGCTGCAAGAGCAGCTCACGCAGAAGGACCTGCCGTTTCTTGCGTCGATCGCGCCCGGCGGATTCCGCTTCGCGCTCGCGAAGGGGCGCGCGCAGTACCTCTGCAACGACGCATTCGCCGAGTGGGACGCGCGCGCGGGGCGCTTTGCGCTGAACGACGCCGAAGTGACGCTGCGCAACTGGGGACGCACGACGAAGACGGGCTCGCGCACGTCGCTGCCGCTCGCCGTGCCGGATCGCACGTGGTCGAAGGTCACGGTCGACTCGGACGAGTGCAAGGGCAAGGACTGCCCGCGCCGCGAAGAGTGCTTCTACGAGGGCGCGCGCGCTGAGCTGAAGGACGCGCAGATCATCGTCGCGAACTACAAGCTCCTCTGCATTCACCTCGCGCTCGTCGCGGACGGCGTTGACCCCAAGGCGCTGCCGCTCGGCGAATTCCACGCGCTGATCGCCGACGAAGCGCACGGGCTCGTGGACGTCGCGCGCGACACGTTCGGCGCCACGATCACCGAAGGATCGTTCGCGAAGACGCTCTCATTCGCGCGTGAGTGCCTCCCAGACAACTCCGCCGAGCGCTTCGAAGACGCCATGCACGGCGTGTTCAACGGCCTGCGCGACTGGGTGCAGTCGCACGGCGCGGTGTCGCAGAGCGGCTACTCCGGCAACAGCCCCAGCAACGGGGCGCACGAGGACGCGGTGCGCGTCCCGCTCGACACTGCACCGGAGTTCCCGGTCTCGCTCGACGCGCTCGTGACCGAGCTGCAGCGCATCGGCGCCAGGGCCGCGGCGATCGAGTCGAAGCTCGACGCGCGCGAGCGCGACCACGAAGTGCTGTCTTCCGAGGAGCGCAAGGTGCGTGCTCGCGCGAGAAGCACGGCGCGGCGCACCGGCAAGCAGCTCGTGTCGCTCGCGCTGTTCAACCGCGGAGCGGTCAGCGACGTGGACGCCAGCGGATCTGCGCAGGACGGACCAGCCGCGCGCCTGCGGGAGATCGCCGAGAAGTACGCGCTCTGGGTCGAGCTCGATCGAGTCGTGACCGGAGAGCGCACGGTGCGGCTCGAAGCCCGTCGCGTGGACGTGCGCGACACATTGTCGGAGCTGCTCTGGTCCGAGATCCCATGCGTGCTCACGAGCGCGACGCTCACCGTCGAGGGGCGGTTCGATCACGTCGAGGGCGAGACGGGGATCGGCGAGCTCGGCGGCCTTCGAGACGGCCGCGCGCCGATCCGGCTCGAAGTCCCCTCGCCCTTCGACTTCGCTTCGCGGTGTCTACTCGTCGTGCCAGCGGGCATCCCGAGCCCGAAGGATCCGAGCTGGGGGCAAGCGTGCGCGCGTGCGATCGAGGGCGTGGTGGGCGCCGCAGACGGCCGCACGCTCGCGCTGTTCTCGTCGAACGCTGCGCTCAACACAGCGCACCGGGCCGTGATTGCGCGGAGCACGCAGGTGCGCGCGTGGCTGCGTCAGGGTGACGCGCCAACGGGTGTGCTCTCCGCGCGATTCAAAGAGGACGCGCGGAGCGTGCTCTTCGGGACCAAGTCGTTCTGGACCGGCATCGACGTTCCCGGCGATTCGCTCGTCGCGGTGACGATCGATCGCGTGCCGTTCACGCCGCCGACGGACCCAGTGATTCGGCGGCTGCACACGTTGCTCGAGAAACGCGGGCTCTCGGCGTTCCAGCACTGCGACCTGCCGCGCGCGATCATGCAAGTTCGGCAGGCGTTCGGGAGGCTGATCCGCACGCGCGACGATTACGGCGTCGTGGTGATCCTCGACTCGCGCGTGCTCTCGGCGCGCTGGGGACGATCGGTGCTGCGGTCACTCCCGGCCTGCGCGCGCGGGTCTTCACTCGGCGAGGTGCGCGCGCACCTCGCGCGATTCCGGGCGACACCGCCACCCACGCCGACCCAAGCGCCAACGGGCACGGAGATCAATCGATGAGCGCCAGCTCGATGCACTTCGCCTTCGCGCAGGGCTCGCGCAGGCAGTGGCGCGACGTCTCGCATGCGCACCGCTGCCCCGTGTGCGGCAGTGATTCGTGGTGCCAGATTGGGACTGGCGAGGCCGAGGGCGTCACGCTCTGCAAGCGCGTCGCGAGCGATCGGCACAAGGTCAACGACGAAGGCGTCGACTACTGGGTGCATGGCGCGCGTACGAAGCGCGTCGAGGCCCAGAAGCCGTGCGCTCCGAAGAGCGTCTCGCTCGACTCGATCCATCGCGCGCCGATCGCGCAGCGCACGCAGGTCTACGATCGGTTGCTCGACCTGCTGGATCTCTCGGACGCGCACCGTCGCGCGCTCGAGGCACGCGGGCTACCCGCGGCGCTGATCCGACACGCGCGCTACCGCTCCCTGCCCGTCGACTGGCGCAAGCGCCAAGAGGTCGCGCACGAGCTCGTCGACGCGTTCGGCGCCATCGCTGGGAGCGTGCCAGGCATCGTGCCGGCGCGGGATCGCGCCGGACAACCGATCGCCGGACGATGGACGGTCGCTGGGCTCGCGGGGCTGCTGATCCCCGTGCGGATCGACGGCGGCATCTCGGCGATCAAGATCCGCCGCGACGACGATACGAACGGGCGATTCGCCAACGCTCCGCGATACTCGGCGCTCTCGTCCACGAGCGCGGGAGGCGTGAGCGCCGAGGTCACGTCGCACCGTCCGTCGTGGGTCCGGTGCAAGGGCGCGCCGCTGCTTCGCGTCACCGAGGGCGAGCTCAAGGCCGACGTCGCGAGCGCGCTCTCGGGCATCCCGACGATCAGCGTACCGGGGATCGGGCAGTACAAGCGCGCGTTCGAAGTCGTGCACGTCGCGCGGCCCGAGCTGGTCGAGGTCGTGTTCGACCACGACGAGAATCCGAAGACACTCGCGCGCGCGATCGCGTACGCCGAAAAGCTCGTTCGAGATCTTCGCGAAGCCGGGTATCGCGCGGTGCGCGGCGTGATCGACGGCACCGAGGGCAAGGGGATCGACGACGTGTTGTTGCACCGCGCGCGCGCGGGGAGGTCTGCGGCGTGATGGCTGACGGTGGAATCAACGGCGCACCCATGAGCGACATCCCGACCTCGCGCCCGCCCGAGGAAGCGCCGTGGCTGGCGGGGCTCGCGAAGGACAAGCGCAACCGGCTCAAGACGACGTACGCCAACGTCGTCGCTGTGCTGCGCGGCGATGTTGACTTCGGGCGCTTCTCGTTCAACGAGCGCACGCTGCAGCCGGAGTTCCGCGGCAAGCCGATCGAAGAGGGGCTCATGCTCCGGCTGTTCGAGCAGATCGAACTCCGCTGGGGACTGACGCCAGGATTCGAGACGTTCGTTCGCGCGGTGATGTGCGTCGCGCGCGAGCACGCATTCGATCCGGTGCGCGACGAGCTCGCCGCCCTCGCGTGGGATGGCACGCCGCGGCTCGACACGGTCGCGCGGCGTTTCCTGCGCAACAGCGGCGGACTCGAAGCGGTGCTCGTGCGCAAGACGATCATCGCGGCGGTCGCGCGCGCGCTCGAGCCGGGATGCCAGGTCGACACGACGTGCGTGCTCACCGGCGGACAGGGCGCGCTGAAGAGCTCATTCTGGCGCACCCTTGCCGGTCCCGAGAACTTCGGCGACAGCGCTCTGGACATCTCGAACAAGGACGCGCCGCTGCAGATGCGCGCTTCGTGGTTCTACGAACTGCCCGAGATCGACGGAATCACGACGCGGCGCCACGCCGACCAGGTCAAGGCGTTCATGACCGTGCGCGTCGACCTGTTCCGTCCGCCGTATGGCCGAGCCGTGGCGAGGTTCCCACGCTCGACGGTGCTCGTCGGCACGACGAACAAAGACGACTACCTCACGGATCCGACCGGCTCGCGCCGGTTCTGGACGGTCGAGGTGAACGCCGACCTGCCGGCCGAACAGCGCGCGACGACCAAGATCGACGTCGATGCCCTCGCGGCCGAGCGGGAGCAACTGCTCGCCGAAGCCGTCGAGCTGTACACGGCGTGGCGCGCGCGCGGCTCGAGGCGGTCCGAGGCGCTCTGGTGGCTGACGCGCGACGAGGACGCGCAGCTCGCCGTGCAGTCGCTCGAGCACCAGGAGTCGGATGTGTGGGAGGGCCCGATCGAGCGTTGGCTTTCCACCCAGCACGGACCGCGCGACGCGATGGAGATCCTCGTCGGCGCGCTGCAATTCGAGAAGGCCAAGGCGACTCGGGCGGATCAGACGCGTGTCGGCCGGATCATGCACGGCCTCGGCTACGTCGTGGAGCGCCAATGGAACGGCGGGACTCGCCGAAGGGTGTACGTGAAGCGCGAACCGTGGCAGCATGGCGATGCTCAGCAGACCGTTCAGCCGAACGACGCTGGCACCCCAAGCGCGGACGATGACTCGCCGACAGACGCCAATGACGCCGATCCTGACCAGGACGGCGACGGCGACTCGGCGCAGTCCAACCAGTCCAACCTCGCCAACGACCATGTTGGACTGGTTTTGCCGCACTCAAGACCGGGGCAGTCCAACCAGTCCAACCAGTCCAACCAGTCCCCGTACGTAGGCGCGCACGCGCACGCGCACGCGCATGCACAGGCACCTGTACATGTTGGACTGGTTGGACTGGTTGGACTGGACAGCAAATCAGGCCGCGAAACCAGTCCAACCTCCGACGAGGCAGGTTGGACTGCGCCGGGGATGTTGGACTGCGCTGGTGCCGCGGGGGCTGATGACCTCCACGACCTGCATGCCGCCGACTCCGCCGACTCCGTGAAAGAGAGCGCCGACCGATGAGCGCTCATCCGCCTGTCTCTTATACACATCTC
>ERZ761584.464-NODE-464-length-12530-cov-4.255070_pt1 | contig 12530 bp, 15 predicted proteins | sample MGYA00512168_ERZ761584 | MGnify/ENA primary metagenome ERZ761584 (study PRJEB28899, sample SAMN03785564) | bioreactor sludge metagenome | biome: EBPR Sludge; feature: EBPR Bioreactor; material: 0.22µm filtered reactor supernatant | place: Saint Lucia: Queensland...
TTCCTCGACCCTGCCGGCGGCAAAAAGACCGCGCTGAAAAAGGTGCGCGCCAATTCTGCCATCATCGTCATCGGCGTCGAACCCACCGCCCTCCAACGCATCTTTGTCCTCGACGCCTGGCGTGGTCGTGACAGTGCGCCCCAGCTGATTCAGCGCGTCCTCGACATCAACGAACGGTGGCAACCGCGCCAATTCGGGTGTGAAGCCAACGCGATGCAGAGCCTCTTTACCGAGCTGGTGGAGCACGAAGCGATCAGACAAGAGAAGCACCTCCCGCTCGTCCCTGTCTACCAACCCACCAAAATCGACAAAGAATGGCGCGTGCGAGACGCGGTTCAGCCGGTCGTCGGCCACGGTCGACTCTTCATCCAGCAATCGCAGGTTGAGCTGATCAGCGAAATCACCAGTTTTCCGTTGGGCGAATATCGCGATATGATCGACGCGCTGGCGTCCGCGATCGCGATGGTGCCGCTACAAGCGCCGAGTGTACAACAGGACGCCGAACACGAAGCCCTCGCCCGCTACTTGCGTCGGATTGGGTCAACCCCGACCGAGATTGAATCTCGCCTCGCCGCCTTCGATGCCGCTCGTGTAGAAACTGATTCGCTCCCCGCTTGACCTTTTTTTCGTTTTTCCTCACAGTCATCCTAACTATGTCGTGCCCACACTTTCTCATGGAGGCGTTATGGCTGACTGCGGCGAACATCAAGTTCCGTTGAAAGAGACCAACAACTTCAAGCAGGGTCGGTCTGACAGCAAATGCAAAATCACGATGGGGCCGGCGGCTGGCCAGAAGCCCGGCAACCCGACTTCCGGCGGCGGCATCAACCGCGCGACGAAGGGCACATCCCAGCGTTAAGAAAGGAGTGCCGCTATGAGTGACACCCCGTATCGGGAAGCCTGGGCATCCCTTGTCAACTTCACCCAGGGCTTCGCGGCCCCCATGCTGGCCTTGCTGCCGATCTTGGAGCAAGCCAAGGATGCCGAAGCGTTCATCGCGACGCTCCAGCCGCAAATCGACGAGAAGCAGGATGAATTGGCGAGCGCCGAAAAAGCTCTTGAGCAAGCCCGCGCAGATCGCCAATCGGTGCTGGACTCGATCGAGCATGATCGTGTGGTGAAACAAACCGACGCGAATCAGCAACTTGATGCGTATCGACTCAAGATTCAAGCCGCGATTGATCAGCTCACCGCTGATCGCGAGCAAGCCCAAGCACACACCAGCGCCGAGCTGCTGACACTAGCCCAACAAATCGAAGAACGCACGCAAATTCAGCGTGATCTTGATGCCGCGATTCAACAGAAACGGCTGGTCCTCGCTGATTTAACGGGTGCTATTCAAGGAGCATCTAATGCGTTGGGTACCTAACTTTCATCTCTCGCTCAGGGTCTCGCTCCCCCTGACGATCGCAGTCTTGTTGGCCTTGCCTCTCGCAGGGTGGGGTCAACAAGAACTGAGATCGGGCAAAAAGGGGGTGACGGTTCCTGCGCCAGTCACCTCCACCTCGATTGACGCCGACACACAAGCCCTCGACGTGGCGATTAAAGCCGGTTCGATCACGCTGTCCGGCGCCGACGGTGCGATTCTTGACGGGGTAACGCCGGCGGTCAAAGCCACGGTTTTTGATCGGACCAACTCAAACCCGATTGCGGTTCAAACAGTCGACAGCAACGGTGATCCGGTCTCAGCTGGTGGTGGTACACAATACACCGAAGACGCGGCTAGCGCCGCTGATCCGGTTGGCACCCAAACCATCTGCCGTCGTCGCGATACTCCAGCCACCGAAACTACCACCGACGGCGACAACACCGCCGCGAATTGTACCGGCAAAGGCGAGCTGTACGTTAAACACATCGATCCGATTGCCGTGACCCAATCCGGTGTTTGGACGGTTCAGCAAGGTACCCCGCCGTGGGCGATGAAACCAGACGGCACAGTTTGGACCCTCACCGGGACCTCCGCCAACGTCGCCGTGACCAACTCTGTTGCCGTCACCGGGACGTTTTGGCAAGCGACGCAACCGATTTCGGCGTTGAGTTTGCCCTTGCCAACGGGGGCCTCGACGCTGGCCGAACAACAAACACAAACTACGGCACTCCAGCTCATCGACAACCTTCCGCTTGCGCAATCAGCAGCCACCGCAGGACAGAGCGGCGTGCTGGCAATGGGCGCGGTGACGACAGCCGCCCCCACCTACACAACCGGCAACACCAACCCGATCTCACTACAGACGGACGGCTCTCAGCGGGTAGCAATAACCAACACACCCACCGTGACGGCCAACGCAGGCAGCGGGACGTTCAACATTCAGGCAAATGCGTCCGTCAACGTATCGCAATATAACGGGTCTGCGGTTGGTGCAGCGAATGCGATCCATGTCCAACCCGGCACCGGAGCCTCGTTGTTCTTTCACCCCACTCAACCGCGTGTCTACATGTTCTACAGCGCCGTCGCGGCTGGCGGCTTTCCGTGGATGACTTCAGTGGCGGTTGCGACTTATTAGGAGGCTGTTATGGCATTACGCAAAGAATACCCCAAGCGAGTCGGTCCAGCGGCAATGCCAACCGGCGTGGCGGCTTCCGTCTACCAAGCCCCTGAGCGCGTCATCATCAACGAGTTCACCTTCGCCAACACGACTGTCGGGGCGTTAGCGGTGACGTTGCACATTGTCTCATCGAGCGGGACGGCGGTGGTAGGTAATCAAATCATCCCGTCAACGAGCATTCCTGCCAATGATGTGCAGATTGTGAAGTCACCAATTGTTTTAGAAGCCGGTGAACGTGTGTTTGCCCTGGCGGCTGGTGCAGTCAACCTCACCTTCAACGTCAACGACCGCGAAACCGAGGTGCTGTAATGCGACGAGGTTCTTTGTTGTGTCTGCTGTTCATTGGATTTTATGTGTGGCCTGTTTCTGCTGCACCTCCTTTGTCTGAAACAGATTGGTCGACATTGAAATCTATCGCTCGTGTCGGCCCGTTAGGAGGACACATCGGAAATCCACTACCAGCGACGTGTACAGTTGGTCAACTGTATTTTGATACCGGTGCGGTTGTCGGTGAGCAGTTATCATTATGCGTCGCTACCGACAATTGGCAACCGGTGCAAGCCAGTTCAGCTGTTCCTACTTTAGAGCAAGTGGCAACTGCCGGACGTAGTATTACCTTCGCAACAGGCTTTCCTAACGCGGTATTGATTGGCAGTCTCAACACGTATTGGGCGCTTTATCTCGATCCCACAGATGGATTACGTATTGCCTGCGTCGTCAACGGTGTGCCAGGTGATTGCAACCATGTCATTAAACTCAATAGTGGATTCTACATTGAATACAAAAACTCGAGTGGTTCGCCTATTTTTCACCTTGATGAGAGTACCGGTGCGTTAACCTATACGACCTACGACGCAGAAGGCACGAACAATACGCTTAAACTTAAACGGTACCTCACAAAAGAATTTGCCGCTTGTCAAGCCGGGACAGCGAGTACAATTTGGGATTACCCGTCTTCTAATGCACCAACTGCGGCATGTAAAGGCAGTAACATGGCAAAAGGTGTCTTGGAATTCCCGGATGGGGCCACGGACTTAACCACCACCATCAAAGAGTATCTGCACGAAGACTGGACCGGCGCCATTGAAGCGACATTGGTATGGGAAAGTGCCTCAACGTCAACCAACAATGCGTTATGGTCGATTGCCATTGCATGCGCCGGCGCATCAGAGTCAAGCGATCCGGCATTCAGTGACGACGATTTTCCAGTTGATGCGAATAACGCCAGTGCTAATACCTATAATTTAACCGCCGTGAATACTGTGACAACTACCGGGACGTGCACGGCAAACAAAATCATGCACCTACGTCTGAAACGAAAACTATCGGATGCGGCTGATACCCTGGCAGCAACGGCACAAGCCGTGTTGTTGGTACTCAAAATACGAGAGAGTCAATGAAAACCTTTTTGATCGTGCTTGTGAGCATTCTTTGCGCGCTTCCGAGTCTTGCGGTATCGGCAGTCTCGTTTGTCAAAACCAGCACGCAAGGCTCCTGCTCCAGCGCGGCCACCTGCGCCACGAGTTTTGGAACGCTTCCCTCTTCGGGCAATGCGGTGATTGTTACGCTCTCCTGCTGGAACGGGTCGGCAGTCTGTGCGGTCTCCAGCGTGACAGACAACCAGAGTAATACCTATACCCTCGCGGCCTGCAAGGAGAGTGCGGATTCTAGAGGGAAGGCCTGCATTTATTATTCATCGGGGATTGGTACTCCAAGCGGAACCTTCACCGTCACCGCCAATGTTGCCGCATCCACGTCTACTGAAATTGTGGCGGTGGAGTATTCGGGAGTAGCGACTGCCTCTCCTGTGGACGTGAACCAATCCAACGCGGTTTTGACCGGCACCGCCGACACTGGCGTGAGTGCGACGACGGCGCAAAACGATGAACTCTCCGTTTGTGTCGCGTCGGTGTCCGCCGCCAACACAAACCTCGCATTTACGACTCCATCCGGCTATACCCAACGAGGTATTCAGAATAACGCCAATGCTACGATTGGATTTCATTCTGCTGATAAAATTCTTACCACGACGGGCACACAACAATGCGCCTGGACACACAGCACAACGAGCGAAGACGGGTGGGGTGCTCAATTGATCACATTCAAAGCGGCAACAACCACAAAAGCACAGCTACGGAGGCGTTTCTAATGCGTTATTTTTTACTCTTCATTTGGTGTGCTTGTCTTTCTTTTTCGGTAAACGGCTGGGCCGCCACGCGCTATGTGGCTACGACTGGGAATGACGCAAACACCGGCGCTACCGACAGTCCGTATCGTAGTATCAAAAAATGTGTTCAGGTTTCGAGTGCCGGTGATACCTGTTTAGTTCGTGCGGGGACTTACACCGCAGCCGATCAAACACCAGCACGTGATGATATTGTCGTGTATCTTTCACCTAGTCAGGGGTCTCCGTCAGGGACCGCTGCCAATCCGATTACCATTAAGAGTGAAACGCCGCTCGGCGCTGTTATCAAAGTACCCTACAAAAACGCAGGAACCTATGGATTTTACATCAGTGGAGTTTCGGGGTATCTGATTGAAGGTTTTGATATCAACAGCACCGGCACGGTGTGGGGCACCGGCACATTGTCGGCATCAGCCGGTATTTATGCCGGTGGTTCCAATATTACTGTTCGTCGCAACCACATTTGGAATATCGCTCGTACAATGTGTTCAGAGGCGCCGTATGGTCATAACGGCATTTTGGTCGGAACAGATACCAATATTCTCATCGAAGACAACGTCATCAACCAAATCGGTCGATTGCGAAACGGCGAAAGCGGTTGTTCGACAACGATCTATCAACACGATCACGGAATTTACAGCAGCGGGGCCGATTTTTTGACCATTCGAAGAAATGTAATTTATGACGCGAATCGAGGCTATCCAATCCATTTGTTTACGACCGGGCAAACGCACGATCACATCAATATTTACCACAATACGATTTCAGGCAAGAGTCCTACCGGTGCTCCGGCAGGGCAAATCATGTTGGCAAACACCTTAAGTAACATCAATATTACTAATAATATTTTTCACGATGCGCCGTCAGGCTATGCAGTCAATTATTTCAGTGTTCCGTCGGCTACAAACATTGTCATCAACTACAACATTCAAAACAGCCAAGACGCAGACGGGGTTGTCGATATGCAAAACCCCAGCGCAAAACCAGCATCGGGTGTGAGTGCCAGTAACAATATTTTCAATGCAACATTAGGGTTGACGAGCACAAGCACAGGTAGTGAAGATTTTACGTTGTTAAGCACATCAGCAGCCATTAATGCCGGTATCAACATCGGTGATCCGTTTTGTGGATCGGTGCCGGATATGGGTGCGTTTGAAACGTGTCCACCGCTCAGTGCCACGATCAGCGGTCAATCGTTGGACATCACATTCGGAGTTAACGACCTTCCGTTACAGGTCAAGTCCGGTGCAACAGGTTTGACGGTAAATTGCACCGGTACTGGTTGTGGTACGCCGGTCGTGTCTACGGCAAACGTAATCGCTAGTCCCGGCAATGTATTGCGCTACACAATCACAGGCATTACCGGTACCAATTGCGCGGTCGGACAAACATGGACGGCTTCGCTTTCCACCGCCAGTGGTGCGAACATTGTGGATTCTGCAAATGTTGGTTATCTCTTCAACCAAAAAGTTTTTACTTTTTCCGGTCAAGCCGTCACGAATGCGTGCAGTGGTTCACCGCCCTCTCCTCCGGCGGGTCCGAGTATTATTTACGAAATGGATGAGAATACCGGAACAACATTAGCCAATACTGGATCTGGTGGAGCGGGTTTGAACGGCGCGATTGCAGGCGGTGGTACATGGGGCACCGGGTTGACCGGATCTGGTGTGGTGTTGACGACACAGAGTGCTCAAGCCGTTACTGTGCCTTATGGTTCTGGTGTGAATCCCACCACACAATCATTGACGATTTCGTTTTGGGTTAACTTGGATGCCTCTGTGATCGGGTTGAATCGTAGTTTGTTTGGGTCGTCGCTCGGGACCAATCAACGAGCGTATGTCTCGATTTCTGATGGTACTTGGCGATTGGGCGTACAAGCAAGCAGCGATAGTACGGCAGGTGACATTGCCGTGACAGCCGGCATGCATCATGTCTGTGTGGTGTTTGACAGCGGAACAAGTACCGCGACGTTGAACATCGACGGTGTCGCGTCTACGTCAAGCGGTGCGAAGAAAACATATACGTCGTATACCTTTGCAAGTAATTTTGAACTTGGTCGTATCGCAGGGAACACAACCGGTGTCGGCGGTACATTTGATAAATTTTACCTTTATACATCTGCCGAAAATTGCAACACTATTTACACAGCACAATTACCTGTTTCTGCTTCTTCCGGTACGTTTACCCTTGAAACACATCGTACTGAAGGTGTGTTTTTATTCCCAGGCGGATCGATTGATGTGCGGACTGCGAACGGAGCTGATGCGTATTGTGTTGAAAATGGGTCGATTGCGCTGCACATTCAAATTAAATGCAACGCCGGGACTAATTGCGATACCACTTCCTTTCCGCTCTACTACAGCGTCAACGGCGGTGCGTACGATCACATCGTTGCTGATACCCCATCATCAGATGGTGTGTATTTCTACGGCAATACTTCCAATACCGCGATCAATCGATTTGTGGCTGATGGTCCGTTAACCGGTGCTTTATCACACACCGACGGACCGACGACCACATTAAGTGCACAACTATCACAAAGCTATACCTTGACACAAAACACGAGTCTCACGATTCGCTATCTACTCGCCTTTGCACCGAATTCTGCCGGGAAGGTGTTTCGGTTTCGGCTAAAACAAGCCAATGGCGTTGATTTTTCGGCCTATACGACAACGCCTGTGGTGAACATTACCAAAATGCAAGCTGGTGTGTTTTAGGGAGGGACTGTGCTTACCAAACAAGTCTTGTGTGATCTTGCTCGAACAGCAGGTACGACAGAAGGTCTTCCTTGGGAGCTGATCTATGCTGTGTGTCTTACCGAATCTGGCGGCAATGAGTTTGCGATCAGACATGAAGCGCACTATCGGTGGGTGTTGGGTGACAATCTGACACCCGGCGAGTATATCGGCCAGAAAACCTCGTGGGGGCTGATGCAGGTTATGGGTGCGGTAGCTCGCGAGTATGGCTTCACCGACCAATTTTCCGCGTTGTGGGAGCCATCGATCGGGATCAAATATGGCGTCAAACATTTGAAGCGTCTCTATGCTAAACACGGCAAGTGGCCGCAGACCATCGCTGCTTACAATGCCGGGACGCCGCAGCTTGTTGATGGAAAGTTCAAAAATCAAGCCTATGTTGATAAAGTGCTGGCTTATTGGTCTGACATTGAATCGCAACTCGCCTTAAAATCGAGTGAAGTGTGATATGGTTGCGCGTGGAGTACAGCTATGGCAGAGGAACACCAGGCACCGGACGGGCCAACCTATAAGGTTATTGCCTACGGCGCTTGTGGCATTATTTTCGCTTTGCTTGGGTGGTGGGCTACGGATGTTAAGTCTACCGTCGAAAGATTTCGGCTCGACGATCTCGAGCCCCTCAAGCAGCGCACCACCAAGTTGGAGACAGGATCGATCAGCGATGCCCTTAAAATCGATCGGCTCGAACGGGATACGGTCGACTTGGCAACCCGCCTCCGTGAACTTGAAAAGACCATAATGGAGCGATCACCTCGAACACATTAAGGAGAGACTATGAACATTCTTGGATCGAGCCCCGTTACCTCAATTATCGGATACCTGACTATCGCATTGACTGTTGCACAGCAGGTGTTTGCGGAACAAGGCATGCCCCAAGACACCGGTGGCTGGATTCGACTTGCCGGTGGGATCATTGTTGGGATCGGTTTGCGTTTCAGCAAGGACCATAATGTTAGCAATGCACCGATCCCTACGGCGGTCGCTGAGCCGGTGAATAATGGGTGATGTCGGTGCAGTCGCAACCCTGCTCAACACCGTCGCGTCGTGGTTGCTCGACAAAGATGGTTATGCGGCGTGGCAGCGTCGACGTGACCTCGCGACCAAACGAAAGGCGGTACACGATGCGCTGGACCGGAATGATTTTATTGCTGCTCATCGGCTCTTTGACGAGCTGCGCGAGTTGGCGAGCAAACCCTAAGCCTTGTGATTGTGGGGCGTATCAAGAAGAATTGCGCCTCTATGCCAAACAGTATGCGGTGTGTTTAGAAGACCTTGGCAATACAAGGAGTGGAGCAAAATGAGGCACCTGGATTTTGAATCGTTGCTGCTAGGGCTGACCCTCTTGTTGTTGGCATTGTTGGCCACCATTGCGATGGTCTTGTCAAGCCACGCCGCCGCCTGTTTGTCGATTGATGTCCCGCCGCAAGCGGTGCTCAGTAACTACGACGGCGACACCTTCACCCTCTTTACGCTCGGTCCAGGTGGACAGGAAAAGTTCCGTGTTGAAGGGGTCGATACCCCCGAGTTGAGCCGTAAAAAAGGGGAACCTGATCAGCCTGGCGCTCTCGAGGCCAAGGAGTTCACCCGTCGATGGCTGACTCATGGTGTGTTTACATTGACGACGTGTGGCAAGCGTACCATTGATCGCACCGTAGCCTCGGTAACACGCAACGGCGAAAAGCTGTCTGATGCGCTCCGTGCTGCTGGTTTGGGTCACTAAGAAATTGTGCTTTTTTGGGGTCTGTGCTACAGCTAAAGGAATACGAGGTATGTCATGGCGAATGATCTGACCAAGAAACCCTGGTTTGTGGATACCGCATCCGGTACGAACTTGACCAATGACGAGGTCGTGATCGATCACATTGTCTGTATGGGGGATGCCTCAGTTGCCGGGGATGCTGCCATCATTACAGACGGTAGCGGTCGCACCATTGCCCGCTTTCGAGCCACCGGCGCAAACTTTCACGACGAGCAGCAATTTTACGGCAATCAACGTAATACACCCGCTTCGCGCTTTACCGGCTTGCGTGTCCCGACATTGACGGCAGGCATGCAACTCTACATTCACCTCGCATAAGGAGCTGCTATGCCCTCCGTCCTTGAGGTGCAAGTCACCGCGAAACTAAACGGCCGATTGCTGCCGAACTTCCCGCAGTATCGCCGTGTCCAGCTGGACGAGACGCAGCAGTTTTCGGTTGAACAGACAACCGGCAGCGGGTATGTCCCCATCCAAGCAACACAGATCTCGACACTCCAGGCCCTCATTCTCAACCCTTCTACACAAGTGACGATTCGTATCGCTGGACAGTCGGATGCAGGACTAGCCATCAATGCCGGTGGGTTGTTGCTGATTCTTGACGCGGCGACAACGACGGTGTCTGTGGACAATGGTTCTGGTAGCACAGTCCTGCTCGAAGGCTTGGCAGGAGGCACCTAATGCGGTCCATTGAACTGCATCCGCAGTCGTTGGAGTTACGCCTCTCGTCAGCGCAACACAAAGAGCTGCTTGATTGGGTTGCCGCGTCAGTCGAGGATGCGTTATCTGCAAGGGATCGGCAAGATCAACTGCAAACCGAGTTGTTGCGGATGTATGAGGCGGTGCCGCTCAACCCTGCCAAGTATACCAATTTTCTGGAAGGCTACAAAGCAATTGAAATCCCGCTTGGTGCGATCGCAACGGACTCCATCTACGCGCAAACCCTCGATTTGATTTTCACCATCTCGCCGTTGTTGACTTGCCGTGCGCAGGACGGTCGCTACACCAAACACGCGAAGGCCATGCAGCGGTTGGCGAACTTCTTACCCGACGAGATGAACTTGCGGGAAGCCGCTGAACACATGTTGTTCGATACCTGCCAGCTCGGTACGGGTTGCTACTATGTCCCGTTTACCGAAACCGTCCTCAAAACCAGCGGCTACAAGGTCACCGAACGCGGTCCCAAGATCATGGCGATTCCACCCGAAGACATCATTGTCTTTGGTGGTTCGTATCAAAACATCCAGAACCAGGCTCTTTTTGGTATTCGTTTTTGGTACACCGAAAGCGAAATGCAGGGCCACAAAAAGTTTCGTAAGTGGGACATCTCAGCGGCCAAACCATGCCCATCGAAGGACGTGGTACGGGCACGACGCGAGATTCACGCCCTGTCAACCGAGGAAAAAACGAACACCCATGTAACTCGCTACGAGACCTACGAACTCTACATCCAGTACGACATCGACGGCGACGGCGCGGCAGAAGACTTGCTGGTCAACTACGATCGTACCGGTCGTGCTCTCTGTCGCGTGCGTTACAAACCCTACGAAAGCACCCCGGCCCGCGTCGCTCGCTATCAGATCCGCCCCCATATGTTCTATGGCGTCGGCGTCATGGAAATGCTCAAGGTGTTTCAGGAGGAGACGACCGACCTCCATAATCATCAAGTCCTCAATGTCATGCTCGCCAATGTCCGCATGTGGGCTGTCAAGCGTGGTGCACTCGCAACCGGCTCCATCGAGGTCTTTCCTGGCCGTGCCGTGCCGTTCAGTGATCCCGCGAACGATGTGAAAGAGCTACGACTGAGTGACATCTATTCGTCGTTACCGGCAACCCAAGCCATGGTGATCGGTCTCGCTGAACGTCGTGTTGGCATCAACGACATCAACCTCCCGAAACCGTCACAAGTCATCGGATCCCGCACGCCTGGCATCACCACCATGTCCATGTTGCAGCAGGTCAACAAACGCTTTACCCCGGCGTTTGATCAGATGCGACTGGCGACCGGCGGGGCTATCATCGAAGGCATCATGCGCTACAGCGAACGGATCCAAGACGGCGATCCTCAAGTTGAACAGTATCTCAGAGAGTTGCTGGGTGATCAAGATTCCGCGCTCGTTATTGAGATTCTGAGCAAACCAAACTTTCTCCAGCGCGTGGCGGTTGAGCTGACGGCCTCCAGTGCCAGCGTCAATCGTGAAGCCGATCGGCAGAACTCGATTATGTTGGTCAATCTGCTGGGTCAGTACTACGACAAGGCGTTGCAGCTCGTACAGCTCGCGTCGAATCCACAAATTGCCGCTCCAGTGCGAGATGCCGCCCAAAAGATCGCTCAAGCCGCCGGTGAAGTGATTGAACGGACCATTCGGACCTTTGACCAGGTCCGCGATCCACAGACCTTCATCGTCGACATCAGCGCGGAGATTGACGCTGCCGGGGCACAGGCAACCGGCGAAGGGATGTTAGGATTGGTAACTGCATTGGCTGGACAAGGAATGGGCGGTGGTCAATCAGGTGGCGGCGAGATGGGCGGCGGCGAAGCGTCCTTCGGATCTTGACCTTTTTTTGGAATCCGCGTAGAGCGTAAGTATGGAATTACGATGGGTTCTTGCTCTCCGTGAGCATGGAACAGCCTATACCCAGTGCAAGGACGATTTGAATGCCCAACGTCGTGAATATCACGAAGAGTTAGCCCGCGCTAACCCCGAGAAGCCGTATACGGTCGCGAAGCTTCAAGGGAAAATTGAAGCGGTGGAGGATCTCCTCCACGCTGTCCAGACCGAGGAGCGAAAGGAACAACTTGATGCCGAACGACGAATCCTCAACCAACGAAACAGCCCCGGCAAGCTCAGGCGAGCCAGCGGGGGGTAGCACTCCCGCCTATGTTACGTCGGATCAGCTGAATCAGGCAATCAGCCAGATGACTCAGGTCATGCAAACCAGCTTGCAGGCGATCGCCGCCGGTCGCAACGCTGACCCGATGGTGCAGCAAGCCCCGACGGTCATCAATCTCCCCACCGAAGCTGAAATGTTGGAAGAGATCCAAGCCGGTGGGATGGGCAAACTCAAAAAGTTCATCGAAGGCGCGGTGGATAAGGTGCGTCGTGAGGAGATCATCCCGTTTAAGCAACAGGGTGTAGCGGCCTTAGCGCAGAACACCAAACAAGCCGCCTTGATGTCCGGCATCATGCCGCACTACAAGCGGTTCCAGAAAGAAATCGACGCCGGGCTTGAGAAGATTCCACCGGAACAGCGGACTAGCCTCGAGGTCTACAAAGGCATGCACG
>ERZ761584.465-NODE-465-length-12461-cov-4.435434_pt1 | contig 12461 bp, 11 predicted proteins | sample MGYA00512168_ERZ761584 | MGnify/ENA primary metagenome ERZ761584 (study PRJEB28899, sample SAMN03785564) | bioreactor sludge metagenome | biome: EBPR Sludge; feature: EBPR Bioreactor; material: 0.22µm filtered reactor supernatant | place: Saint Lucia: Queensland...
CTTTCGGATTTAACGTTGGGTACGACGACACGAGAGTTTTCCAAAATGAATCGAGCATATTGGCTGACCTCAGAAATGCGCAGGACGCTTGCGTTGCGCTTGGGGGTACGTTACTGGAATCAAAGTTCTTGGCGATCCCTATCTCAAATCCCTACTCCGGGGCAAACCCAACAAGCGTCCAGGATCGATTCGCGTCAGCCTGTGATCAGGCGGGTGTACTGCTTGCCCGGCTAGGGTCCGCCGTGCCTGCCGGCTATCAGAACGGGTTTTCGACTGCTCAGTTCGAGTCCGCAAAGTCAACCGGACGAGAAAAGACAGTGTTCACGCGACAACTGCATGACACCGTAACGCCATCTGTCGCGCTTGCTGAAGTTGATCTCGCGATCCGACTTGGGTGCACGATGACCCACTACGCGCACATGACGGCATCTGTTGGGTCGAATGGCGTGTGGGCAGAAAGCGACATGGAGACGTATCTCACAGGTGTTGCTCGGAGAAGGAACCTAGGCCTGCTCGACGTGGTGAAGTGGTCTGACTGGTACACCGGCCTCACGCAGCCGGCGCTGGTGGCATGAATCCCATCTGGGAAATCGTCCCCTACACGAAGGGCCGAGGCATCGAGGTCAACTCGGACACCCGCGCGTTTCCTCACTTCATGCGCGCGGACCCGGAGTGCATCAAGGCGCAGTCGCTGGACTTCGTGTTCTGCCGGGACTTCGCTGGCACCCTTCCCGTCGCGGACTGGTGGCGCCTCGTCAAGCACGGCGGGCACCTCGTCCTGATCGGCGAGGATGCATCCGCGCTGCTCGACCATTACGCGCAGGTGCGCCGTGAAGAAACGGACGAAGGTCTGTTCCAGGTCTACGTGCGCAAGGCGAGCGGCGGGCGTCATGTGGACCTTGAGCACATCCCGGAGAAATCCGTCGCAGTCGTGCGGCTCGGCGCCTACGGGGATGCGATTCAAGCCTCGTCGATCCTGCCGGAACTTAAGCGGCAGGGTTATCACGTCACGTTCTACACGCAGCCGATCGGCTATGAAGTGCTCAAGCACGACCCGCACATCGACCGTTTCTACGTGCAGGAGCCGAATCAAGTCCCGCAGGAACTGTTGCTGGAATTCTGGAACTATGAGAAGGCCAAGTATTCGCGCTGGATCAACCTTTCGGAGTCGGTCGAAGGTTCGCTATTGGTTTCGTCCGACCGAGCACAGTTCGATTGGCCGCACGAGCTGCGACACGCCGTCTGCGATCACAACTACCTTGAACGTACTCACGCTATTGCAGGCGTTGCGTTCCAGCCTCTGGCCAAGTTTTACGCCACCGAGGATGAGCGGGCGTGGGCGAAAAAACAGATGGCGAAGGCTGGCGTCGCCATCGTCTTCTCTCTCTCTGGTTCTTCGATTCACAAGGTCTGGCCGCACATGGACGCGATCATCGCCCGCGTCATGCTGGAGTCGACCACGACGAAAGTGGTGCTCGTCGGGGCTGCGTCTGATGCACATCTTCAAGCGCCTTGGGCGAACGAGCCTCGTGTCTGGCGCAAGGCGGGCGAGTGGTCGATGCGTGAGGCGATGGCGTTCGCGGAGGCAAGCGATCTGGTGATCGGCTCGGAAACCGGTCTACTGAACGCGGTGGGTCTTGCGGATGTACCGAAGATCGTCTGCCTGTCGCATTCGTCGATCGAGAACCTGACCAAGCACTGGAAGAACACAACGTCGTTGGTTCCGTCGGTCGGCTGCCATCCATGCCATCGGATGATTCACCGCTGGGAACACTGTAACAGGGACGAGGAAACCGGGGTCGCACTGTGTCAGGCAAAAATCGACGTAACAACGATGTGGCTGGCAATTCAGGAAGTATTCAGAACCAAACGTATGGCGGCGTGACGATGTACTTTCACATGCGAAAGCGTGGCGGGCCAAAGGTGGACGTGAGCGGCGTCGGATTCGTCACCGCGCAGTCTTTCTTTGATTTCGTGCGGCACGTGGGAGAAGTCACGATCGTTTCTGAGGACTCGAAGCCCGGCGCACCGCTTACCCTTCTGGTGGATTAATGGCTACATCCGGCAGCGTAGACTTCATCGCCACCCGCGATCAGATCATTCAGCAAGCACTGGAGAACCTGGGCGTAATGTCACCGGGCGACACCACGTCGTCTGCGTCATTCACCGATCACTCGTCCGGTCTTGCTCTGCTGCTGAACGGATTGGCGAAGCAGCACGCCTATCCGGCGGACGGATCGCCGGGTATGCAGGTGTATCACCTGCGTCGTGGGTATCTGTTCCTGCAGAAGGGAGAGCACGCCTACACGCTTGGGCCGACTGTGGTCGCGACGGCTGGTACGGACAAGTTCGCGCATTCGTACGTGCGATCGACCATCAACGCCACCGAGGCGGCAGGGCAGACGGTCATCACCGTCAACGACAACGGCACGATCACGAACGGCGACAAAATCGGCATCGTGCTCGACACCGGCTACGTTCAATGGACGACAGTCAACGGCGTGCCGACCGACAACGGGGCGACCATCGACGTAACGATCAGCGTAGCGCTGACCTCTGCGGCGAGTACCGGGAACGCGGTCTACACCTACGCCACGACGGCACAGGGTCGCCGGCCGCTGTCACTCGTTCACGTGGCGCGGCGTGACTCGGATACGACCGACACCGCGTTGGCGCCGATGCTGCTCAACGACTACGAGTTGATTCCGAAGAAGACAACGGAAGGATCAATCGCCAGGTACTACTACGAACAGTCGTTAACGAACGGAAGCCTGTACTTCGATGCGGCTGCGTCTGATGTGACCGACGTAGCGCGCATCACGTACCGCTCGCCGCCAGAGGATTTCGATGCCGCCGGCAACGATCTGGACTTCGACCCTGTGTGGGTGCGGCCGCTTGCTTGGGGATTGACTGTCGAAGCGGCGGGTCGTTTCGGTCAAGAAGCGCGCGTACCGTACTTCAAGACGATGCGAGATGAGGCGCTGATCATCGCTCGGAACTCGGTGCCCGAGGAATGCAATCTGTACTTCCAGCCTGGGGAGGCGGGATGACGCCGCTTCGCATCTTCGTCGGCTACGATCCCCGCGAGGCGGTTGCGTATCACGTCTGCTGCAACTCAATCATTCGGCATGCGTCGGTGCCGGTGAGCATCACGCCGCTGCACTTGGGCAACCTCGCGGGCATCTACAAGGAAACGCACGCGGGGACGAATGCGTTTATTCACTCGCGGTTTCTGGTGCCGTACCTGTGCGGGTTCAACGGGCCGGCGCTGTTCGTCGATGGGGACATGATCTTCAAGGCCGACGTTGCGAAGCTGTTTGCTCTGCTGCGCAATGACTGCGATGTGGCGGTCGTGAAGCACGACTACAAGACGAAGCATCTGGTGAAGTATTTCGGGCAGCCGAATTCTGACTATCCACGGAAGAATTGGTCAAGCGTCGTTCTCTGGAACTGCGCGAACTACCCTAACCGCGTGCTGACGCCGCAGTACATTGCGGAGAAGTCGAGCGAGCATATGCATAGGTTCGCGTGGCTGGATGACTCGCGCATACAGGCTTTGCCGGTTGAATGGAACTGGCTCGTTGACGAGCAGCCGCACAACGACGACGCGAAGCTGCTGCACTTCACGATCGCGATTCCTGCCGTGACTGCATACGAGGACTGCGACCATTCCGTCGAGTGGTGGGACGAACTGCATCGTACTGTTGACGTGGATGAGAAAAGATAATGGCTCAAGCGAAGGAAGCTCTCGTTGCTGATGTTCAGGCAGATGTGCTGGCTCTGGCTGCGCTGTACCCGCAACGTGATGAGCTTCTGGTAAAACTGGCTTCTGCTACAGAGCAGGTGGATACGCTTTCTTCCCAGATCGCGGAGGTTGACGAGAAGATCATCAAGCGGATTGACGACATCAGGGGGAAGGTGAAGTGAAGCCGAACCTTGTTTTCCCGCTGGCGTCGTCGTATGACGAACGGGGGATGATCGGATATACGTCGACCACTTCAGGAAATGACCAGAGGAAGATCAACTGCTTTTATGAGATCGTGCAGAACCCAATTTCTGGAAAGACCACGCTTGTTCTGTCAAAGCGTCCCGGTGTTACCAGATACGAGGCAACGACACTCGGCGTAAGTACACAGGTACCCTATATGGCTGTGACCGCAGAGGCGAGCGGTACGCTGCCAATCCTGTTCGTGAAGGACGGGAACATCACCAAGTCTGTTGACCAGATCAATGGCTCCGTGACCATTCTCAACAGCGCATCTTACGCCCCGAACTATATTACCAAGACGAACATCAGCGGGACTACGACTTACGTCGTGCAGTTGAGGCAATCGGCCCCAGCCGGAGCGGCGCAACGAGTGTTTTACTCGTCGACGCTCGCATCATGGACGGAAATCACCGATTCGGTGTTTACCGCAATCAACCACCAGGGCCAAGCCGTTCACATGAATGGAAGCATGTTCATTCTCGGTCCGACAGGGATATGGGGAAGCGACCTCAACACGCTTGCTACTTGGCAGTCGACGAACTTCGTTGCGAAGGCCATCGAGCAGGATTACGCAATGGGTCTTCTCTCATTCAAGGGCCAGATATGGGCAATGGGAGAAAAGACCGCTGAGTTATTTGTCTACACGAGCAACAGCGCAGGCTCAAACCTCATGCGAGTGCCGGAACGGTTTTCTAGGGTTGGCCTCGGCCGGATGGTGTACACGGACAACAGCAGAACCGCTTACAGCGCCGTCGTCGACGATACGCTGTTTTTCATCGGGCGATTTTCGGACACATACACCAATTGCCTAGTTGCCTACGACGGCTCACAGTTTGAGCGCGTCTCCGGTGATTATGAACAGAAGCTGCTAAATACGAACCTGTACGGGGTTCAGTCGTTTTCGTTTCTTGGCCGCAATGCGGTCGCGATACTGATGACGCCGCCGAATACGTCGCCGTGCCGGTGGTTGATGTTTTTCCCGGAAACGAAGTCGTGGTTTGAGTGGGAGTCGACGGTATTTTCTGCCATCAATGCCGGAAACTGGTTCACAGGCATCGAGGATACAAAGGACATCTATTCGTTCGCTGGTGACGTGTTCCAGGACGATGCGACGAACTATCAGTTTCTGACGCAGTTTCGGCTACCGATTGAGGACGACGAACGGAAGTTGATGCTAGAGTGCGGCGTTCAGGCCGACACATCGACAGGAACGTTGAACGTGTCATTTAACGACACGGACGGGACGACTTACGGATCGGCAAGAACATTGGACATGAGCGCATCTCGCAAGTCTATAGCCCGCTGCGGCATGTTCAGGAACCGCTTTGTTCGTCTTGACTATACGGGTTCGCAACCGCGTCGGCTTCGCAATTTCTACGCGACGATACGATAATGATCACGCTCGACACCACGACGAAGAAACTAGAAATCGGCCTCGGTGGCGCGGTGGCGGCGACGGAGCCTCATGTGACGGTCTGCTACTACGACGTGCCGGGGCAGACGAAATCCGATTTCAGCGAGTACAGGCGTGCGACCAAGTTGAGCAAGACGAGCGGAGCAACGCCGGTCACGATCTGCGAGGCGCCGAGTCAGAGCGGGACGACGCGGGGCATCGTGTACATGTGCGTGTTCAACGCGGACTCCGGATCGGTCACGCCGACGATTCGGATCGATGACGGCGGCACGGATTACACGCAATACGGGCAGGCGCTCGCGGCTGGCAAGAGCCTGATATACGAACACGGTGCGGGTTGGAGTGTGATATGAGCGACTCATCGGAAGCAAGACGCGAACAGGCTCTGCAGAGCGAAATACGCTACATGCAAGCGAGCGGTTGGGAAGGCATCGACCCGGAAGTGATCGAGCGCTTCGCGAATAACAAACCGGCCGGCTTTCGTCCTGATTGGAACTTCGTTCCAGGCCAACCAATTTCACCGGACCAGTTGCAAAGCATTGTCGACCTGATTCGTGACGAGTATCAGGGCGGCGCTGGTATGACCATTGATCGTTATCTTGCCGATCCGCGTTCCGTGGTGCGGATGGAGAACGGGCAGTATGTGTACCGTCCGGAACTCTCGTCGGTGGCGAAGGATGGCAAGGATTGGTATGGAATAGACCGCTCTAGTGGATTCTGGGATGGGTTTGGGCCGTTCGGTCTGGCGCTGGCTGGAATCGGGATGCCGTTTGCGGCGAGCCTGGGGGCGGCGGGTGCGGCTGCCGGGGGCGGGGCTGGCGCTGCATCGCCCCTGCCGGCAGAACTGTCGAACTTCACACTTGCCGGGCCTGGTACGGGCATCGGTGGCGTTGGCTCGGCCAATATCGGACTCAATGCCGCAGGGCTCGGGCTGTCGCCGGAACTGATCGCGGCAGGGGGCGGATCAAGTGCGTTCGGCATTGGTGGCGGGCTCGGGCTGCAGGCAGTGAACTCGCTTGGGCTTCCGTTGAGCGCTGCGGAGCTTGGGGCCGGGGCGTTGGGGGCGACTGGCATGCCGGTGCCGACCGAGGCACCTGGACTGACGCAGGCACCGGCTCCGGTACAGAACATCACGACGCCTGGGCCGCTGCCTGGCACGACGACGGTGCCGGCTGGAACCATGACGACCGGTGCGGCGGGAACGGGTACGTCGGCGCTCTCGCAACTGCTCAAGAGTACGCTCGGGATCGACGTGGCGCCTGGGACGCTCGATCTGATCGGCAAGGGTCTCGGCCTGGGCCTGGGCGTCTACGGCTCCAACAAGCAGGCCGACGCAGCCAAGAGCCTGGCGGATCAGTACATGAGCATGGGTGCACCGTACCGCACGTCACTCGCGCAACTGGAGGCGAACCCGGAAGGCTTCTACAAGTCGCCGCTCGTGCAAGGCGCGCTACAGCAGGGCTCGAATGCGCTTGCTCGCTCGCTGTCTGCGAAGGTCGGCAATCCGATCCTGAACCCGACCGCGCTGCAGGAGATGCAGAACTTCACCACGCGCGGGCTGCTCGATGCGTACAACAACCGATTCAGCCAGCTTGCCGGCGCGGGGCAGTTGGGCGTATCGCAAGCCGCTCCGCTGGGCGTGCAGGCAAACCAGGCGCAGGGCACCACGTACAACGCGCTGGGAGCGGGTATTCAATCCGTGTTCGGGAACCAGCGGGACTACACGGGCGAGTTGCTGGACATGCTGCGCGGCCGGCAGTCCTTCGGCTCAACCTCACTGGCGTGAGGAGACGCATGGCGAACGTACTTGAATCCATCCCCGGACTCGGGGGCTACCTTGCGATGCAGGATTATCGGCAGCGGCAGGCGCTGGGCGACATGCAGGGCGCTATCGGGCTGCTCGGGGCGGTGAGGCAGCAGCAGGAGGCGGAACGGGAGGCGCAGGTTGCTCCGTTGCGTATGCAAGCATTGCAGGCACAGGTACAGCAGGCGCAGGAGTTAGCTCAAGAGCGTCAACAAGCCCAAGCCTTGCAGCAGGCATTGCCGGGGATCTTCCAGCAAGCGACCGGCCCTGACGGGCAAATAGACTTCAACCGGGCAAGTGCGGCTCTCATGCAAACGCCGGGCGGGTTGAAGTATGGCATGGACCTACGCCGTGCAGAGGAAGACCGGGCAGCACGTGTTCAGCAGTCTACGGCTTTGCTAGAGCAGCGGCGTGAACAAGCAACGCAGCTTCACGAATTCCGTTTGTCCCAGGCGCAAACGGCGGCGGAAAGAGCGGCAGAGACGGCGCGGCACAACAGGTTCATGGAAGGCATCCAGGGGCAACTAGTCGCGCTCCGGTCCCAGGGCGGTGGCGGTGACTCTCGCCGCGAGCCGTTCAAATTCTCGATGAACGGGCAGAACGTGCAGGGCTGGCGAGATCGGCTCGGGAACGTCTACACACAGGACGGGCGCGCCGTAACCGGATACCAGCCAGAGATTTCTGCGTCTGATCAAACCGCAGAGCAGAAGCGCACCGTGGAGGCAGAAACGCTGTCCTCGGTGAACGACATGCTGACCCGTGTCGAGCGTATTGCCGCAGAGAATCCTGGCACTGTTGCGGGTGTAGGTGGTGCCGCGCGGAACGCGACGACGTGGCTGTGGAACCAGTTCGGCGGTAGTGCGACTGGCAACGCGAAGATCGCGCCGAACGATCAAGCGGTACAACTCCGAGACTCGATGCTGACTTCTCTCGGCAGCCTTGGTCGACTCTCAAACCAAGACCGGCAGAGAATCGAAGGCATTTGGGGGCTGAGCATGCTCGGCTCGCCGGCCAAGGTGAATGAGGCAATCGCACTTACGCGACAAGTGATCAACTCCAAGTATGCCGGAAGCAAAACGCCTGTTGGTAGGCCAACACCAGGAGCCGCGCCGCCCGTAGGAACAATCCAGGACGGCTATCGGTTCAAGGGCGGGAACCCTGCCGATCAAGCAAATTGGGAGAAGCAGTAGTGTCCGGACCGTGGGAACAGTACCAGTCCCAGTCCCAACAGTCGGGGCCGTGGGATCGTTACCGAGGCTCGGTCAACGAACCCACGTCGACCGCTAACGCTGTCGCTGCGCGCAATGACCTCGTGCCGCAGCCTCAGCAGTCGCGATACAACCCGAACCAGTCGACGTTCGGCTACGTGGCAAATGAAGCCGGCAAGAACGTCCTCGGGCTGCTAGGGCTGCCTGAATCAGCGGTCAACGCGGCGGCTGGAAGCGCTACACCGATCGGACCGATCGCGTCTCTTGCGACTGCATTTAGAGATGCAGCCGGGCTGCCAACGATTAGCAGGATTGCGGGCATTCTCGGCATTGATCCGAAAATGAAGGCGCCTGGACCGGGAACCGAAATAGCCACAGGCGCCGGACTCGATGTGGCGCAGAATTTTCTATTTCCCGGCGGTTCTGCCGCACAGAAGGTCGCGGGCGGCATTGGCTCATTTGTCGGACGAAAGATCGGAGAGAATGCAGGGGCTCCCGGTGAATTTATCGGCTCTGTTGTTGGCGGTGTCGCTGCTCCCGCATTGATTGCTTCCAGAGTCAGCGCACTCAGATCGGCGGCCTCGTTGCTTGGAAACAATGCGCAGGAGTTGGGAGCAAAGATTCGCTCCGATCCTCAGTTCATGTCCAAGTTAAGAACATCCGTGATTAACGAACTGTCGGAAAGCCTCCGACAAGACCCGGATGGATACGCCGCAAAGTTCGCTGCTGCGCAGGATCTGGAAAAGTCTTTGCCTGGGCTAAAACTGAACCTGGGCCAGATGTTTGAAGCGCCGTCTGTGCTGCAGAAGCAACGCGCGCTTGAGGCATCGTCTCCAGTCGAGATGAACGCCGCACAGGCGCGACGTAACGCCAACGAATCTGTGCTTCGAGGCGCGCTCGGAGAACAGCCCACTGCGAGAAACGCAGCAGCCGGCGCGTTAGACGACTTGGCAGGAGCGGCGGGCGTAAGGTCCAGAGGCATCGCCGCTGACATCGCGCGGACAGCAGACGAAGCGAAGGCCATCAGCGCACGTGTTTCGCAGGCAGACTTGCCGACGCTCGGGCAGAAGGCGCTCGACATTCGGGTGTCTGAACTTGGCAAGGCGCGGGCCAAGGCTAACAGCCTCATGGATCTTGCATCGCAAGCCGCGAAACAAGAAGGAGCCGCATTCGATACCGCATCGCTAGTGGCAAAGGCGCGGCAGATTCAGTCCGAGCCGATATGGGATGACGCGAACACCACGGCCATTTTCGGCAAGGTCAAGGCGCTGTCCGGAGATGGTGGATTCGACTGGAATCCGATTGAAGGGGCGACGCCGCGCAATGCGTCCAAGACGATCGGATTCGACGATATCAAGGAAATGCGGCAGGCCGTGAACGCGGATATCGCCGCCGCACTGCGCTCCAACTCGCCAAATGCTCGGGCGCAATTGCGGAACCTGAGCGTGCTCAAAAACGAGATCGACTCAGTAATCGAGAACTCGCCATTCGCTGCAACGAAAAAAGCGTACGGCGAGTTCGTGGACTTCTACAAGAACGAATTTGCTCCTAGGTTCCTCAGAGGCGCGAACCTTCTTGCGGAAAAGACCACTTCTCTTGGCGAGTCTCGACTTCCACCCGAGCGCGTGTTCTCGACCTACCTGAAGCCCAACGGTGGCGTCGAAATGGGCCGGTACGTAAAACTCTATGGCGAGAACGTCGAAGCGATGTCGACCATGCGAGATGCGGTGCTCGATCGATACGCTCGCGAAGTCGTCAGAGACGGCGTGATTGATCCGGCCCAGCACGCCAAGTTCGTTGAACGGTACAAGGTTCCGCTCGGTGTGCTGGACAAGGCAGGGTTTAAGTTTGCCGGCGAACTGAGCGACGTGGCGAAGGCATCCGAGTCCGTGCAAGGCCGACTCGTCGCTTTGCAGGACGCCGCACAGCGGGCGGACAAGGATTTGGCGCGTGGAATCATCGCGGACCAGTTCGGCACAAAGACGCCTGAACAAGTAGTCGCGGAGATCCTGCCGGACCCGAGGAAAACTAATCTTCTGCTCTCGCGCATGAACAAGGACCAGGCGAGAGGCTTGGTCGAGTTCATGAAGGACGATCTCGTTCGCCAGTTTTCCAAAGACGGCGTGATTAACCCGGAGGCGATTGATTTGTTCCTCGCGGATCGCATGAAGTCGCAGTCCTATCGCAATGCGCTGGCCAAAGTCTATTCGACTGACGTGGCAGACCAGCAGATCAAGACGCTCGGGCAGATAGCGGAAGCGGCTAGACGACTCGATTCAACGCCCGTTCCAAAATCTGCCGCAGTCGAGGGCAAGCCTTCGCTATTCCACGACGATCTGCAAAAAAAGACCGGGCTGAGCATTGCGGTGATTGGGAACATGGCTCGCGCGGTCGTTGCCGGGCGGGTCAGCCCGGAATGGGCTGCTCTTGCTCTCGGATCTCAAGCAGGGGCAACGATGATGCAGAACATGAAGAACGAGATTTACAAGGAAGTGCTGCGCGACCCGCAATCCGCGCAGATGCTGCTTCAGGTGATGCGACATCCGCCAGAGACAGGCAAGGGTCTTCAGGCCATCGCGCAATTCGCGAGGCGCGTGCCTTCTTTCGTGAACTACCTCACCGGCTTCAACAAATATCCGGAGTTCGCCAAGTACGCGATAGCCAATTTCGGCAGAGAACAGTCAGAACCGCAGTAAAGAAGTGGCGACCCCTCCGCTGTTGCAGCAGCGGAAACGTCCCGTAGGTTGAGCAACCAACCCCGGCGAGGCCCTCCCCCCGGTACCGGGGGGAGCAGGATAGCACAGGAGTAGCAGCATGCAAGACGAGAGCACGACGATTGATGCCACGCTACCCGGCGGCACTGCGGTTAAGGTGTCGACCAAGTTCATGGCCGAACTGATCTCGATCGGGTGCTTAGTCATGACGTGCATAGGCAGTTATGTGCTGTGGCAGCAGACGCGGGTGCTCGACCGGCTCGACGGTGCGGTGAAGGAAATGGCGTCTGCGAGCCGTGAGACGGCCTGCATCATCTCGCTGCCGCAGGAGAAGCGCGAGCAGCAGTATTCGTCCTCGGATTCGTTCTGCAAGCGCATGGCGAGGATGCAATGAACTTCCCATTCGATATCGTCTACGATGCAACGATGAAGCTGCTCCCGCCTGGGATGGACAACCCGAAGGCGAAAGCCATGCTGATTGCGATCGGCCTGCAGGAGTCGCGCTTCGAGCATCGTCGGCAGATGAACGACGGCCCAGCTCGCGGCTTCTGGCAATTCGAGCAGGGCGGCGGCGTGCGGGGCGTATTGACTCACCCGGCGACCAAGCATGTCGCGAAGTCGCTGCTTGACCGGCTCGGGTACGACGACTATCCGGCGCTCGTATGGAACGCGATTGAGCACAACGACATTCTCGCGATGGGATTCGCGCGGCTGAACCTGTACTGGCTGCCGCAAGCGCTTCCGGGACCGGAGCATACGCACGAGGCGTGGGCGCAGTACCTCAACGCATGGCGACCGGGTAAGCCGCATCCGGAGACGTGGGCGGGCTACTACGCGCAGGCGTGGCAGGTGGTGTGAACCTCACCCTCGAGCAACGCGTTGCCCGAATCGAACGGGTATTGGCCGAGTTCATCGGGCAGGACGCGCGCGGCTCTGTGTGGCACCGACCGTTTCTGTGGGCGCTGCGCTATTGGCGGCGGCGGGCGTTGAGCAAGACGGACGAGGGCAACTGATGTTCGGACTGACCCCTAGGTTAATTCCACTCCCCTACAAACTCGGCGCCCTAGCCCTCCTCGTGGCGCTGGTAGGCGTCTCGGGCTACGTCAAGGGAAGGAAGGACGTTCGGGCGCTGTGGAACGCCGAGAAGCGCTCCTACGAGCTTGCGCTGGCACAGGCGGTCGGTGCTCGGCAGGAACGCGAGCGGATGTGGCGAGAAGCGATTACTGTGGCGGGGGCGAAATACGATGAACGCGCGAAGATGGCTGATCGCAGTTTCGACAGCAGCCTTGACCGGCTGCGCAGCGCCTATGCCAGTAGTGCAAGACTGCGGCTC
>ERZ761584.466-NODE-466-length-12429-cov-7.790124_pt1 | contig 12429 bp, 27 predicted proteins | sample MGYA00512168_ERZ761584 | MGnify/ENA primary metagenome ERZ761584 (study PRJEB28899, sample SAMN03785564) | bioreactor sludge metagenome | biome: EBPR Sludge; feature: EBPR Bioreactor; material: 0.22µm filtered reactor supernatant | place: Saint Lucia: Queensland...
GAGGTCCCCTTGCTCGAGGACCCGCCGAGCTTGGTGGCGATTTCGTTTGGCACTGATTTCGCGCCAGTCTCCATCATCGACACCATCTCCTGGGACACCCCGAGATGGACGGCGAACTGGGCCTGGGTCATCTTGAGCCGCTCACGGTGGCGCTTGAGTTCTTGTCCGGTCATGATGTGCCTCCAAATATAACCTGGGCCCCAGGATATAACCTCAGCCTTCCGAGAACTTCGCGCGCCCCGGCTTCGGCGGAAGCATCGCCAGGTACTGCTGGAGGTTGAGGTGATGAACGCGCAACCCTCGGCCCATGTCAGTGTCCTCGAAGACGAGGCCGAAGTCCTCGACCGTACGCCCCCGGTTGCGGTCCTTCTCGTGGGACACCTTGGTCGGCAGGCCCTTCTCGGCCCCGAGGACGAAGACGGCGCCGCATGCGTCGTAAACCCCACTGCTGCCGCGGATGGAGTACCGCGGTGAGCTCGTCTCCTGGCTCGGCTTGCGGGCGTGGTGAATGACAATCACCGTCGTCCCCATCTTCTCGGCGATACGGTTGAGCAGGTCGAGCGGCCGGCGAATCTCGCTGCTGTTCTCGTCGAGGCTCGGAGCGGCGGCGCGTAGGGAATCCACGAGGACCACGGCAACGCCATCGAGCGCCCTCAAGTATGTGGCCTCGACCAACGCCTCGGGGCCGTCGAGCCGGACGCGAGGGTGGACGCTCACGGAGAGCTGGCCGGCAACCTCCCCAGGGTCGATGCCCATCCCTCGAGCCAGGCGTTGGTAGCGCTGCGCCGTGACGCGGTAACCCTGCTCCCAGTCGAGATGAAGGGCCTTGCCTTGCTTGACCCTCCAGACGCCCCAGAGAGGGCGCCCAGACGCCACGGAGAGAAGCAGAGACTGCATCGAGAGGGTCTTACCCCCAAACCCGAAGCCAGCGACGAGGACAGGGGCACCAGGGCCCACGGCGAGGGCGTCCACGAGGTACGGGACGTCGGGAAGGGGAGCGAAAAGCTCGTCCACGCCTAGGACCTCGAGACCCTCCTCGGGGACCAAAGGCTCAGCCCCGTATCGTGACTCGAGTTGCCCGAGGACCTTGTCCAGCGGGCTCATCGGGATCCGAACCACCTTGGCGCTCATCGGGTCCTCCCTTCGCATGCGTCCCACATGTCCATCTCGCGCTCGGCTTCGGCCTCGCGCCGAGCCTCGAGGCCCGCCGGCATCCTCAGCGCCAGGGCCAAGGCCAGGTCCAGCGCCTCCTGCTCCCGGGCCATCGCCTGCCCCAGGCGCCCTCGAGCGCCCCACCAAGCCACCTGGCTTGCCCTAGGATCGATTTTCGCGAGCCGACTAGCCTGGCGGTCGGTCTCGCGCCCTCGAGCCCGCAGAAGGCAAACAGCGGCGACCACGGGCCATGTGGTCTCGAACCGGCGCCCAGCCCCCTCGAGGGCAACCGCGGCCAGGTCCTCGAGGGCGTCCGCCCCGACCGTCCACCCGCGCCGAGAGAGCATCGAGCGAACGAGCTCGAGCACGTCCTCGCGGTTCACTGGGCGGCCTCCCGTCGTTCCTTCCGTTCCTCCTCGCCCAACCAGCGCAGGAATCCCTTCGGTTCGCCGTTCGAATAGTACTGCGCTTCGGAAGCCTTCGAGAGAAGAAACAGGCCGAACTCACGGGCCCTCGTGGCGATCCACTCCAGGAGCTTTGCGCCTCGGATGGCCTTCCCAGCCGTGGGCCCCTCGTCGTACTTGGCAAACTTCAGCAGCGACTGATTCAGGCTCCCCTGCGCAGCAAGCCCCCAGGGGATGGCCGTAACGAACCCAGACTCCTCGAGCCCCCGCTCGTAGGCTGCACGGTACGCCAGGTCACCCTTCAGCTCGGAGACCTTCTCCGTCTCGATGCTGCTGTGATCTGGTTCTGGTTCTGTGCGCGTTAGTAACGCGTTACTCGTGTCGAGTTTCAAACGCGTTGGTAACGGCGTTACATCGCTCGAAACAGCGGGGATTTTGGACACACGATGCCTTCTGACGCGGTGCGCCGTCGCCGCTCTTCGTGCGTCAATGTCCGCCTTGGTCTCGTTCCGGTGGGCGTAGTTGGTGAGTGTCCAACCGTGACCATTGTTACTAACAGCGTTACATTCTACCGCTAGGCCGGTTTCTACGAGGACGGCCATGTCGCGTAGCGCCTGCTCTTCGCCGACCCACGCGGCCCGGAGTGCGACGGCGGGGACGAAGCCGTCCAGTTCCTTGGCTCGAGTGTACAGGAGACACCAGGTCCACGTAGCCATGGCTCGGCCGGCGCGGTGAGCTCTCTCGTGGTCGCGCAGCTCGACGTCGACGCGTGCGTAGATCACTTCCCAAACTCCTCCCGCACGCAGGCCAGGGCCTCGTGCGGCGCGGTGACGACGTAGACGGCGCAGCCCGTGCGGTCACGGAGCTCGCTGTGCTTGGCGATCTGCTCCTCGGTGGGCTTCTCCCCGGGCAGCTTGACCTCGAGGTAGCAGGCTTTCGCTCGGCGCAGCACGAGCAGGTCAGGCGTGCCCTTGGGCTCGAGGTGCAGCCATCCACGCTTGACCGGAACGCGGCCCGATTGGAGCCGGTGGACGACGTACCCGCACTGCTCGAGTGCACCGCGGATGGCCTTTGAGAGGACGGTCTCGGCCTTGGTGCTCATCGCCACACCCACGGTACGAAGCCCACAAGCCCCTCGCCCCACGCGCAGAGCATGAGGTCGCGGTTGAATGGAGCAGGCTCGCCCACGAACGTCACCCGCGGGCAGAGGGGCATCACGAGCGCGTTGCCATGCACGTGGTCGATGAACCACCGGCTACCGACCGACGCAAGCGTGAGCGACAAGATCAGCCCTTGGCGCCGTTTCGATTCGTGGTGACATTTCGCCATCCACGAAGCGACGCGAGCGAACGGAGGGTTGAGCCACAGGTTCCCCCTCGGGTGTCGGGCGGCCCAGGCGATGGCGAGCGAGTCGCGCCACGGGATTTCCAGGTCCGGCCCGTACCACGTGGCCGTCTTCGTGCGCCCACGCCGCATCCACACCCGCGTGTTGCCCGAGGTGGCCGCTAGATCGTGCACGATGGGCCCGAAACGGCGCTCGACTGCCTCGATGAGACAGAGCGGCGTGGCGTAGTCCTGTCGGCTCATCACGACTCCCCCTTGGCGATGACGACCGCGAGGATCGCGGCGAAGGCGAGGGCGGCCAGGACGTCGTAGATCATCGCGGCTCCTTCGCGGTCAGGCCCAAAACCCGCGCCACGTCCTCGTCAGTGCGACAAGTCGCCATCGCCTCGCCTTCCACCGGGTGAACTCCGTCGTGCAAGTGGACAAACACACGGTCGTGGTCTGTGCTGCACACGTAGAGCGCGTTGAAGCCGACCAGCCGAGTGACGGTCGCGAGAAAGTCGTCCAGCTTCATCGCCACACCCCGTTCGCCATCAGGGCCTGGCGCTCGCAGTGGGGGCAGCAGACGTGAGCGCGGTCGTTCCAGAAATTGCCGCACTCTGCGCACTTGAGTACGCCACCAAAAAGCGGCGTCTCTGGCTCGTTTCGAGCCGTATTTTTCGGGCTGCCCCATCGACGTGGCCTCGTCGGCGCCGCACTCGACGTCATCGGTGCACCCACATCTTCAGCGGCAACGAAGGCTCCCCATCCTTCGCCGATAACTGGGCCAGGGCCATTGCGTAGCTAAGCCCCGGTTTGGTGCGGCCGACCTCCCACGACGACCAAAGGCTCTGTCGGACGCCGAGGTGCTTTGCGGCCTCTTCTTGCGTCCATCCCTTCGAGATTCGCCAGGCCCTCAACCTCATGTGAGCTTCCATGTTCGCTCAAGATAGAGCATCGCTTGTGAGTACGCAAGTACGACTACGTCTTGACGACTACTCCAAGTGTGGTAGGATGGTGTCATGCGCAGCGACGACGACTACTACCGGGACATCGAATACGCGAACATCCTCGACCAGTGCCCCGTCTGCCAGGGGCCAGAGACGAACCCCCGAAGCTCCTGCTGCTCCGACGAGTGCCTGGAGACCTACGACCGCGCCGACACCGCGCGCGTGGCGGCCCGAGTCCAGAGCGAGTACGCGGTGGCCAAGGCGGCCATCCGCATGGCGCGCCTGGCTCGCTCCATCCACGGCGTCGGGTGCGTCGGCGAGATCGAAGCGCTCAGCGTCGCTCGGGAGCACCGCGAGGCGGCCCGCTACTTCCGGAGGGCGTCGTGAACCGTGAACCACTGTCTCAGGACAAGGAGAGCGTTCGAAAGGTGCTCCGCTCGCATACGATGACCGCCCGCGCTCGTCTGGCGCGCGCCAAGTCGAGAGAGTTCTACGCGACCGCGGCTACTCGCCTCGCCGAGGCGCGCGTGGCTCGTGAGCGAGAGCAGCATCGTACCGCCGAGTCGCTGCTGGAGGGTGCCAGGATCTGGCGCGATCTGGCGCGAATCGCCCGCGTTGAGGCGAGGGCCGCCGAGTGCGGCGTCTCGCCGTAGGAGTCGCAGCTTGAGCCGTCACTACGGGGCAAGGGGAATCACCTACGGAAGTTCTGCTCCATCGCATGTGCCGCAAAGTCCAGGGCCGCGTCCGCGTCGCGGACCCCCAAGCCGGCCAAGGCTACGAACGGCTACGCCACCAAGGAAGACGTCGCTGAATTGCGCGCCACCGTGGCAGAGCTGCGGGACGTGGTTGGAGCGCTGGCCAAGCTCTGGGCCCCTTCGGGCTCGTGACACAACGCCAACAAGGATAGGAACATCATGGAACCGACTGCAAGTGACGAGGCCACCGAATGATCTCCGTCTCCATTTGGCGCAAAACTCTGGTGCGCCTCGGCGCATGTGCAGAAGGCCTCGCCCTGTTCGAAGCCATCGCTGCGATGCAGCCGGCCAGCGACAAGCTCCGATTGAAACGCATTCGAGTCGCGCGGTGGACGCCGCTCCATGCGGTGTGGATTCGTGCGAGGTATCCGTCATTCGCCGCATGGCTCGAACACAGGGACCTGATCCCGCGGGCGAACCTCATTAGCGCGGACCTCAGCGGCGCGGACCTCATCAGCGCGAACCTCCGCAGCGCGAGCCCGACCCTGGCGTGGCAAAGTCATCGGCTTGTTCGTATCTAGCCAACCATCAACGGAGACAAATCATCATGGGACTGACTGCAGGTGAAGGTGGAGAGTTCAAGTCAGCGCCGGTCGGGAGCCACGTCGCTCGGTGCGTTGGGGTCATCGACCTCGGCACGCAGCACGAGGAGTTCCAGGGCGAGAAGAAGACCGTGCACAAGGTGCTGGTCAAGTGGGAACTCCCCGGGACTCCGATGGACGACGGCAGGCCGTTCGTCGCGTCCAAGTTCTACACACTGTCGCTCAACGAGAAGGCGGCGCTGCGGCGCGACCTCCAGGCCTGGCGCGCGAAGAACTTCACGCCCGAGGAGCTGAAGGCCTTCGACTTGAAGAGCCTCCTCGGCAAGGTCTGTATGGTCGCCATCGTCGACAAGCCGAACGGCAAGGGCACCAAGGTCGCCGGCGTGATGTCGGCGCCGAAGGGAGTCCCTGTGCCCGCGAGCGAATCGCCGCTTGTGTGGTTCGACATCGACTCCTGGGACGACCAGGTCTACGCCGGCCTGAGCAACGGCATCAAGAAGATCATCCAGGAGAGCGACGAGGCGAAGAAGCGGAACGCCTCGTTCACGTCGAGTCGGCATCAGGACGACGTTGAGCCGGAGTACTCCGAGGAGATTCCCTTCTGATGCGCCCCTCCGCCTCGTCCCTGCATCGGTTGATGCGGTGCGCGGCGTCCCACGTTCTCGCGTCCGCCGACTCCTCGGGGTCGGCGGCCGAGACGGGGACTCTCGTGCACGAGTACCTGGACCGCGTCCTTGTCGCCGACCGAGCCGGCGCGCAAACCACCCTGGCAGTCCCATCCGACGAGCTGGCGGCCAAGCTTCAGCGGCTCCCGGTCGCCGAGATGGTCGACGGTCTCGATGTTCTCGAGACCGAATACGCCTACGTATGGGACGCCCGCGACGGGACCCCACGCCGCCTTGGGCGCCTGGCCAAGGCCCGCGACTACGGGGTGCTCAAGGACTGGGAGGTCCCCTGCACCATCGATGTCATCGGGCGCAGCAAGCGGGGCGGGCACCTGGTCGTCAAGGACTGGAAGTCCGGCAAGGATCTCGGCGACCCGCGCGACTCCTGGCAGCTCACGCTGGGCGCGCTCTGCGTTGATGATGGCGGCGAGGGCGTGGAGGTGCAGTACCACTACGTCGACATCGAACAGGGGACGCACCGGATGGAATCGGCGTTCCTCTTGGGGCCTCTGCTCGATGAGCGGGCGGACGACATTCGCCGCGCGATGGGCGCCTTCCTGAAGATGCGCGCCGCGTACGCCGAGGGCGTGGTGCCCGACGTGCGTGAGGGTGACTGGTGTGCCTACTGCCCAGCGATGCATCTGTGCCATGCGAAGACGGCGATGGTACGCGCGTTCTCGGAGGAGCTTGGCACCATCGAGTCGGACATCGGGATGATGACCCTCGAGAAGGCCGGAGCGACGTGGGCGAGGGTCAAGGAGTACGAGCGGCTTCTGGAACGCGCCTCCGATGCGCTGAAGCTCAGGGCCCAGGTGGAGCCGCTCCCGCTCCCGAACGGGAAGCTACTGAAGATGGTCGAGCGGGATGGGCGCGAGTACTTGCACAAGGATTCAACGCTTGCGCTGCTGCGCGAGCTCGGCGCGACCGAGGAGCAGATCAAGAAGATGACGAACCGGGGGCGCAGCTACCTAGTAGCGACGGAGGTGAAGCGATGAAAGAGCGGCAGTCGATGGTGGTGGACTGGGTTCGCATCGAGACCTCCTCGCTGCGCGGGTCATCCGCGTTCAGCTTCGGAGGCCAAGATGCGAGGGCGTCCCATGGGGGACGGAAGGGTGGGAATCGCCGCCGACTCCCCCATGGGTTCCGGGTCGATTCCCCCATGGGTCGCTCGTGGGGCCCGCGGCCCTCCGCGCCTCCCCGAGGTCGTGAAGAGCTACCTAGTGGCGACGGAGGTGAAGCGATGAAAGAGCGGCAGCCGAAGAAGGTGTACTGGGGTCTGGTGAACAATCTTGGGGAGCTGGAGACCTTCAGCTCTCGCAAGGAGGCAATCGCCACGGCGGCCCGGTGGACGAACCCGTCGTACATGGCGTCGTACGTGGTCGATCCCTACGTCCACGTCGTTCGCCTCGTCCCCGAGGTCGTGAAGACCGTGCGAAGGAAGCCGTGAGGTGGGGGGTGCAGTACCTCCGCGCTGACCGCAAGTGGAGGCTCATCGTGAACTCCTGTAGCGAGTCGAGGACTGAAGCTGTCGTTTCGCTCCGTGAGTGGAGACTCGTTAGCCCAAGCCCAAGCTATGAATATCGCCTCGTCCGCCTCGTCACCAAGAGCGAGAAGCTGCGCGCGGCCATCGTGAAGGAGTTGCGCACGATAGCGGAGGAACGCGCGCTCTACGCGGGTGTGGATGCGGCGTGGGCGCATTCGTCGGAAACGCTTTCGGCCGTGGCCGACCGCATCGAACGCGGGGAGGTGGGGTGATGGCAAGGTTGACCAAGGAGCAGAGAGAGCGGCTTTTGAGCGGTGGCGGCGATGTCGTGAAGACCGTGCGGAGGAAGCCGTGAGGTGGGGGGTGCAGTATCTTGGCGCTGACCGCAGGTGGAGGCTCATTGTGAACTCCTGTAGCGAGTCGAGGGCTGAAGCTGTCGTTTCGCTCCGTGAGTGGCGACGCGTTAGCCAGGACGAGGATTTCCGCCTCGTCCGCCTCGTCACCAAGAGCGAGAAGCTGCGCGCGGCCATCGTGAAGGAGTTGCGGGAACTGGCCAGAGGGCCTGCGTTGGTCATGAATGCGCGGGAAGCGCAATTCAGCGCTGTGATGCTCGGCACCCGCATTCTCGAACTGGCCGACCGCATCGAGCGCGGGGAGGTGGTGTGATGGCGCGGTACATCATCCGCGAAGGGACAGTGCGTGGGCAGGGGCGGTACTGGTGTGGATGGTGGTCCAATACCGACAAATTTAGGTACATGGGCCGCGAACAAACGTGTAAGGTGGCTGCGGAGGTCGGCGGCCGCGTCGTCCGCCTCATCACGAAGGCCGATCGCGCGGTGCGCGAGGAGGTGGTGTGATGGCGCGGTTGACCAAGGAGCAGAGGGCGGCTGCGGAGCGAGTTGTGGCTTATGCGGACCCTCCGGAGAGCCATTTTGCCGAGTGGATCCTACGCCTCGATGAGGAGGTCGAGCCTGTTCACCCGTCGCACCTAACGACGGTAGTGGAGCACCTCGAGCGCGAGCGCGACGAGGCGCTGGCGAGGCTGGCGAGTGCGGAACGAGCCCTCTCTGCGCTTCGCCTGGCGTATTCAAGGGAGGCAAACGCACTCGCGAGCGCGCTCGACGAGCGCGACGAGGCGCGCTCGACGCTCGACGCGATGAGCGTCTCGTTGCGCGATCGGCTCGCCGAAGTCGAGCGCGAGCGCGACGAGGCCCGGCGCGGGGAGATGGGCTGATGGTGCGGTACATCATCCGCGAGGGGACAGTGCGGGGGCAGGGGCGGTACTGGTCGCTAGCGGTCGAAGCAGGGCGAGGTGTGTGCTTCTGGGACTATGGCGACCCCATTGTCTACGAAGACCGCGACCTGGCCCACAAGGCGGCCGGCACTGTCGGCGGCCGCGTCGTCCGCCTCATCACGAAGGCCGATCGCGCGGTGCGCGAGGAGCGGGAGGCGGTGGTGCGGTGGCTGCGCGAGCGTCATTGGTCCTACTACGGCGCGGCTGACACCATCGAGCGCGGCGACCACAGGAAGGGGGAGTGATGGCGCGGTTGACCAAGGAGCAAAGGCGCGAACTGGCAAACATCCGCGACGGGGATGAGTCGGACATCGTTGCTGCGATTCGCGACTTTGCCTCGTGCATCCTCCGCCTCGATGAGGAGGTCGCTAGCGAAGATGGCCACGAAGCTACGATTGGCCGCCTGTCTGAGGACCTTCGTGCCGCAAGGGCGGCCCGCGCCGACCTCTTCTCCGCGCTCAGTCGAGTGGAGGCCTCACGCGATGAGGCGCGCACGATGCTAGGGCAGTTGCAATCAGCATACTCCGCTGCTGTTAGCGTGGTGGTCAAGACCGGCCACCACCGCACTACGCCAGTTCTTGCCGAAGCCGTAAGCCTGATTGTCGCCGAGCGCAACGAGGCGCGGGCGAAGCTCGCGGAGGCGTGGTGCGAGCGTGATGAAGCCCGCGCGAAGCTGGCGGAGGCGGAGCGTCAACGTGACGAGGCGCTGGCGGTGCGCGCAAACCAGGAGGCGACGATCGAGGACCTGAGCGAGGTACTCGCGAGCGCGATAGACGAGCGCGATGAGTTGAGAGACGTGCGGGATGAGTTGTGGGCGAAGCTCGAGAATGCGTGCTCGGAGCGCGATGGGGCACGGGCGAAGCTCGCGGATGTCGACCGCCTCCTCGCCATCGAGGAGCAGGCGAAGCGCGTGGCGCGGGCGGAGCGGTGGCACGAATGGGCGTGCCTCGCGCATCTGGATGCGCATCTATGTGCCCGGACGCGTACGGAGGATCTCGATGACGACACACCAGCGGGTGCGATTGCAACGTGTGACCGTTGTGCCGAGAGCAAAAGGTGTCGCGATGTGTGAGCGCATCGCGCTAGTGCCGGGGGACATCCCGGCGATTCCGGTGGCCTCGCGTCCCGTGGTCACCCTCGCCGGGGTGATCGACGTCATCGCGAGCCCACTTGTGCCATGGGAGGGGGCCGAGCAGATGATCCGCGCCATCTGCTGGGGCGACGACCCTCTGCTCCCGACGTGGTGGCTCATTGTCGAGGACGGATCCGGCGACGGCTACGGAGGTGCCTCGTGAAGCCGCTGCACCCGCAGGTGAGGATCGTCACGGACGGCGGGCGCGCGGGCTATTACGTCGAGGTGTGTGACGGCCGCGCGTGGCGTTGCGAAACAGAGGCGCTGTTCAGGGGTGTCGCCGAACAGCGCGCCCGCTGGCTCTCCGACGTCCTCGAGCACGCGCTCGCGGTGTTCAACCGAGGCGAGCGCCCGTGCACACCTCGCGACGTGCGGGATGCAATCCTTGACGAGGTCATCGAGTATCTCGAGGGGTGCCACATCCACGAGACGCGCGGCTACTACGTGAACGCCGTGCGCGAGATGAAGGGCAACCGCGATGAGTAAGAGACCCAACACGCACGTGGCGTGCTGCGACGTCTGCGAGCGCAACCCGACGTGCGGTGTCGACTGCGGCAGCTGCGGCATCCAGGGCCAGGACGCGGCCGTGGTTCCGATGTTGCAGTGTGAGACCATCAGGCGTCACGCGCGTACGCGTTCAGAGGAGGCGTACGACGAGCGTTACAAGCACGCCCGCGCATCTCGTGCATGGGCGCGCTCGCGCGCTGACCGCCCGCAGTATGCGCCGCTCTACGACGTGCTGGAGTGGTGGATGGCTGCGCGTGAAGAAGTCGACGCGCGGGCCGAGCAGGCTTTTCGCCAGTTGGCAGCCCTGACTGACGAGGCACTTGTGCGCCGCATCCGCGATGCGGAAGGAGGTCATGATGGCGACTGACATGGCCATGCGCTCGTGCCCGTTCTGCGGCCGCGTGCCGCACGTGCGCACCTACGTGAGCGAGTCGCTCTTCAACCACAACATGGTCGAGTGGACCGAGATCACCTGCTCGACGTGCGACATCAGCATGCGGGGTGCGGAGGATCAGGAGCCCCCGACCGCAATCGATGTGTGGAACCGGCGCGCCGTGAGCAAGAGGTGTCGCGATGCGTGATCGTCTAGCCCAACAGCGTTGGCACCTGTCGCATCGGGCGGACCCCGCAGCGCGCATTATCGCGGACAGACACTACAACCGGCAGAAGGTTGGCTCGTCGCAGTTTGTTCCTCCGGGCCGCTGCCTGGTGCTGCTCACCGCCGCCGCCGACGCGCTATGGGTCACGTCGTGGCCATTCGCAGAGTACGTGCGGCACGCATGGCCCGGAGCGTGGGTGTGCTCGTGCTTTCGCAACGAGTCATCCGCGTTGTCCTCCGAACTGATTCAGGAAGCGGTCGCCGCCACGCGCGCATGTTACGGCTCCATTCCCGCACAGGGGATGGTGACATTCGTTGACCCGAACAAAACACGCCGCAAACGCGACCCAGGACGTTGCTACATGAAAGCGGGGTTTCGTCGCGTTGGAATGACGGGGGGGGGGCTTGTGGCGCTGCAACTGAGTCCCGGCGACATGCCCATGGCGCTAGCGGCTCTTCCGGCGCGTGGCTCGACAGTGGAGATGTCCGATGCGTGAGCGCCCCATCCTCTTCAGCACACCGATGGTGCAGGCCATCATCGCCGGGCGCAAGACCGTCACGCGGCGGGTGTTGCAGCCGCAACCTCCGGAGGACGATGCCCCGCTCGCCACGGGATGGTTTCATCCGGAGGCCTCCGACGGCGGACCTGGCCCACATACCTTCGGTGTGTACGGCAGCGACTGGCATGTACGCTGCCCCTACGGCGCGCCGAACGACCGGCTCTGGGTGAGGGAGGCGTGGGCAGCGCGCGACGTACGCAGTGAGTGGGCGCTATCGGTGGGGCTGGTTGAGGAGCCGTTCTGTGGCGTCGGTGGTGACGAGATCATCTACCGCGCCGACGATGACGGCACGCGCGCACGGCCACCCCGCTGGTTCTCCCCGCTCTACATGCCCCGCTGGGCCTCGCGACTCACGCTGGAGATCGTGTCGGTGCGCGTCGAGCGGCTCCAGGAGATCGCCGAGGCGGACGCGCGAGCGGAGGGGTGCGGCGACCCGCCGTTCGGCACGCGCCGCGAGACGTTCGCGATCCTCTGGGACGCGATCAACGGCAAGCGCGCGCCGTGGGAGAGCAACCCGTGGGTGTGGCGGGTGGAGTTCAGGAGGGTGACGTGAACGCTGCCAGCGGCGACGGTGGTGCGGGAGCAGAAGGAGAAGGCGGGATGACCCTTGGTGATCTGATCAAAACGATGGGCCTGTTTGACCGGGATGCGCGCGTGATCATCTCCGCACCGCTGGTCATGTATCCGGGTGAGCCCAATAGCTATCGCGGGTTCTACGAGCAGTTGGCTTTCGAGCCGCTCACTGACGGAGACCCTCCCCTGGTGAGCGACTTCCTGGCCACTCTGGAGGCTGCGAACGGAGCGACCTTCACCGGATACAAGGGTGGCAAGTTCAAGATGGACCTTTCGACGCGCGTGTGGATCTCCCAGTACGGAAAATCCGCGCCGTGGAGTGCTCGGATCACCGGGGTCACCAACCTCTGGGATTCCTACGCGCGAATTGATTGGCGCAAGACCGAGGACTGATGAAGCGCCGCACCCTGAAGAAGCGCCGGGCGCGCTGGGAGCGGGAGTGCCGGGCCGTTGCCCAGGCGGTCGCGCCATGGCGCCGAGAGAATGAGACC
>ERZ761584.467-NODE-467-length-12408-cov-9.436169_pt1 | contig 12408 bp, 14 predicted proteins | sample MGYA00512168_ERZ761584 | MGnify/ENA primary metagenome ERZ761584 (study PRJEB28899, sample SAMN03785564) | bioreactor sludge metagenome | biome: EBPR Sludge; feature: EBPR Bioreactor; material: 0.22µm filtered reactor supernatant | place: Saint Lucia: Queensland...
GTATAAGTGACTTCGAGGTAAGCCGTATAAACATACAGATCATCCGATTTTCCCATCGCCGGGGTCGTGATATTCAGTCGCCAGGGGAACAGGCTTCCCGCCGCGATGCTCAGACCGGAATAAACTTTCGAGTACCAAGAAGCCGTCGTCGTGACGTTCACACTCCCGGTGGCTTGAGTCGATCCGTTGTAGTGGGCCCCGAGGAGGACACCATTCAATGGGTTTGATGTTCCAGAAAGCATGTAAGCCCAAACCGTGACACCCGTAACCGTCCCGCTGATTGACGGCTCGGTGCAGCCAAAGCTCGCCAATTCGTTATCGTCATTCGGTCCCGCGGTACACCAATCCCCCGTCCCGCCGGTTGATGGTTGGCGAACTGCATCATCGATCCGGCTCGCGTTCGTACCCGAGGCATCTCCCCAGGTGTAGGTCACGTCACTGTTGGGATCGCCGTAGGCGGTGCTCATGCGAGAGTCACCTTCCACGTTCGGGAAGCGATGATCTGGTTTTCCCCCTCACCAATCACCTCATCCACGATATCCACTGAGAACAGGTTGGGATCGATCAGGGGAAGCGAGGTGATGATCGCTGGTAGTGCATTGATGAATTTATTCGCTACCTGATCCTCTCCCCTGGATCGGGTGAAATAAACCAATGGAGCCCCATTCTGCAGAACATCCCGTATTGCCCGAGCCACCAGCAAGGTAAAATCCTGGCGAGTATCCACCACCCCACAAGCTGCGAACAACCTCAGTGATCCAGCCACAAATCTCGGTGGACCCTTTCGGATAAAGCACACCTGGACCCACCGGTTGAGATCTGTACCCGATCCAGTGAACAGGAGCATCGGGCCATCGGATCGCAGGCGAAGCACCTCACCAGCCTGGACCCGACACCTCGGTTCTTCGGTGATCCACGTGGCAAGCACCTCAGCCGCCCGGGCATGCTCCTGGGCGGTATAGGTTTCTTTCGGCTGAAGAACCGATCGCGTGAAAGTCACCGATCACCTCAATAATTCTGTGCGAGCACCTGACCATAATAAGACCCCGAGGCTCGCCGCAGGAACATGAAAGCATCCTTTTTCGCAGCGGTGGTGGTAAGGGTGGGAGCCGATCCCGCTTGCCAAGTGATCCCACTCCACCAAGTGACCGTCCTCGATCCGGTTCCATCCTGGACCAATTCGATTGTAAAAACGGCTGGCGTCCAATCTTTCGAGAGTGCGAGAGTCCGGTTTCCACCAAGCGTGACCGTCCAGCGTGGGGATTCGTTGATGCCGAAAGTGATCGTTGCTCCATCGGTGCCCGTTTTCCAGCTTTGGCAAGCACGGAACCCCCCGGAAATGACCCAGCCAGGAATCGAAGCATTGTAGATCAACTCGGCATAATGCTTAGTCGTCAACTCACACCATTGCTCGTTCGGGCAGTAGATATTCCCAGCACCCGTGAGCCAAACGGTTCGGCTTGCATTTTCCGCCGTGAGGTAAACTACCGAGCCATTAACGGCGGTGGAGAGGGTGATCGTATCCAACTCATCGGAAGCGGCATCACCTTGTGTATCCACGGTGTGGATCGAGTCAGTGATCGTGATCGCTCCCGATGCGATTGTCTTCTCACTGATCGCCCCGTTATTCCCCACGTGCTTGTTAAGCGGCACCCAGATCGCCGCCCCGTTGGTATCGTCGACCAGGATATACAGAACATCCGTGGTCGAGTTGAGCCACAGGGAGCCCGGCAGGAAAACCCCATTCGATCCATCATTATCATCGGTGACGGCGGGGGCTGAGGTGGAAACGTGGGGCACAGAGGCGGGGTGTGGTCCCACCCAGACATCTTTCGTCCCAGCCGAGAAGTTGACCGCCGCATTCGAGTTGGATGATCGGAGCACGGTGGTCCGGGCCAGTGTATCCGGGGTGGCATCGGTCACGGTGCCGATCCCAAATTCCCACTCGCTCCCATTCCGCAACCGGATGAAATAGGGGCAAAGGTTCCCCGTGCCGATCCCTGCCACAAAGGTTTGAAACCCCGTGACCGCCCCATCCAGGGAGAGGGTTCCGGTCCCCGTGGTTGTGCTGGTTTCCCGGATTGCGGGGGCGGTGCGAATCGTCGTATGGGGTGGGGCCATCGGCTAACGTCTCCCTTGGCGGCATAGAGCCTCGAAATGCCCCCTGGATGAGCCGATCCTGATCTCAGTGACCGTTTCGATCACCCAACTCACCCCCGCCTCATCGGTGATTGTAGAGCCCTTCAGGGGGATCACGTTATCCATCAGGGGGACGGGGAGTTTCCACAGGATTTCATTCCCCTTCAGTTGCACCCCATTGAAGAACTGAGAATTCCGCCTGGGGCTTCCCCGTTGGGCTACCGCGACGGGGATTGTGGTCACCCCGTATTCCTCGGTCGGTCGATTCACCACCACCGTCACCGGCTCGGGATTATCCCAGAATTGATATTCGTCGGAATAATCGAGCACTATTCCACCTCATGGATGACCTCGAACGGACCACCCCCACCATCCTCGGCACTCAACTCAGCAGCGGCGATCCTCTCATCCAGTTTCGCCAGGGCATCCAGGCGGGATTGAAAATAGGCGGTGTGGCCGATCCCGCTCCCGGAATGATCCGGCTTTCCCCCCGCCTTGGTGGAATCAAGTTCGGCCAATTCAGCCGCAATCGCATTCCGGGCGGTCCTGAGGTTTTCCAGGTAGGTCGCCATCGATCCCCCCGAGGTGGTTGGTGGATCAGGTCAGGGAAAGGATCAGATCGAAGGGGCAGCGGTTTGCGGGCGTGGCCGGGGATCATTTCCCCGGTAGCTCACCCTGAAGGTGGTGCGGGTATCATCCACCCCGTGGCAGATTCGAGCCTGCCGGATCGCTTCCCCCTCATCTTCGGCGATCAGGTGGAGCGGTGCCAACCCATCGGATTCCACGGTGAAATCGTGGAGTGGCTTCGCATCCGGCCCGGCATTATCTGGGACGGTGAGGGTGCGGGATTTCGAGGCTTCCCGGAATGAATTGGCCCGGCGTTGGGCTTCCTCGATCCGCTCGGGATCTTGGGTCACCTTCGCCCGCTTTTGTGATTTCGTTTTCGCCATGGGTTTCCCCCTTGTGTTGGATGGGTGTGATCTGGAATTGTGGGGCTGGATCAGCCCATCGCGAGCCGATCCAGCCCCGTATCGATTCCGCCCGGTGTGGCGGATTCCGCCCGGTGTGGCGGCAGCACTTAGGCGGTGCACTTCACAGCATACCACGGGGCGATCGCTGCCGGTGCTCCCCGCTCGGTGATCTTCCACTGCTGGACAACATCCCGGTGGAATTCATCGTGCGAGTTGACCGGTGCCTGGGAACTCTGTCCGGGCCAGTTCTCCATGTAAGCAAACGCCTTTTTGAAATCCCCGACAAACCACGTCGAGGCCGATGAGGTTCGTGCCTTGACATATTGGTTGGTGTGGATCTGGTACGGATCGAGGGTATTGCCCCCAATCGTGGTATTGCTGGTGTTTGTCACCTGCCGCAACTCGGTGGCGTTGGTGATCCGTCGGGCGGTGTGCTTCAACGCCGTGGGCACGATCAGTTGTAACCCGCCGACCATCACCGGTTCCCCGGTGTCGAGATCGGTGATTGCATCGAAAGCCAACTCTGCGGCCTCGATATCGGTCCAATCCTGGAGAGCGTTGGAAGCCACGAGGTTGTCGAAATCCCCGTTCGTATGGGTGTCCCCATACGTGGCTTGAGCGGTACCGCCGTTGCGGCGGTAAACCGTAGTCACCCCGAGAACAACATCCAGGATTCGTTTCTCGCGGTTGATCGCCATGGCTTCGGCCACCTTTGACACCCGTTGGAGCAGGATGCCGGTGCGGTCGAAAAAGATGGCTTCCTTGGTGAGCGGAACGATGAACCCCCGCTTTGCGGTCGAGGGGGTTTCGATCCAACTCTCCCCCACACCCGCCTCAGGGTATCCCTTCCCCTCCCCGATGGTTTGGGCGACATCCCCGAGGTTGGTGATTCCGGGGATTTTCTCCCCATCGAACTCGGTGGGAACCGTGGTGCAAACCTGATCCCCGATGAGAGCGGGATTGGTGAATTCCGCCTGCACGGTGGAAAACACAATCTGGCCCGTGATGTTTGCGAAAGCGGCGGTATTCACCCCCGCCTCGTGCAACATCACCTTGGAGCCGCTCCCCTCGTTTCCGGGAGCCCAGGATTGGACGATCTCCCGACCGTTGGGCACAAAATGCTCGAACAGCGGGCGAACCCTCAATTCACCCGGGGCGATTTCGCCGGAGCGGATCGCTTCCCGGGTTTCCCTCAGGAATTCATTGTCATCGATTTCGGTGAGGCGAGCGTTGACCCGATCCTGCTCCGCTCGGCGGAAAAAGCGGGCCATCCGCTGGTAATCGAAACGTCGCATTGCTTCGTCCTTTCTGAAGATGGAGAGAAACCCGCCCCCCGGTTCTCCCTCAGTTGGTTAGCGGATTTGCCACGCCTGGATATAGTCACAGAGGATGGATTCGTTATTCGCTCCTCCGTTCTTTGCCCCCAGGATAACAGCCATTTCGGTGGCCGAAGCGTAAGATTGATCCTTGTGCTTGGCGACCAGGATATTATCGATCCAAAAGCTGATATCCATCGAGCCACCCCCATGAGGGATGACTTCGATTTTGAGGACGGTGTAAGATGCACCACCTGCCGTTTTCGCCACACCATCCAGAGAATTTGCGGCGGTGAGTTGGGTGGTTTTCTGGGTTGTGGAAATCGAATTCTCCACCGTCCACACCGTTTGACCATCTTCCTTGAAGAATACCGCACCGGAATACGATGCGGCGGGCCCACCCCCGTTGTCCTGCAGGTGATTCGCAGCCGGGGCGTTCATCAGGCCAAACAAGACATTCGCATCATCAGTATTGACCTCGGCATACTGAATTCGGGCCTCGACAAATAGAGGCTTTCCGGCGGCAAACAGGAATAGTTCTGCGGTGGTGTGTAGATACACCTCGTCATTGTCCGCAACCGTTCCATCCGAGGGGGCCAGCGTGATAACACCGCCCGCAGCATCTCCCACGGTCAGTGTTCCCGAGTCGGTGGCGATCTTCGTCCACCGATCCGCAGATACCACGTGATCGAAGTCCTCGAAAAAGCCGTGCTGTCGGTGGAGCCCAAGTTGAGCACCAACGTCATCGATCAAAAGATTTCCCATCGCTCAATTTCCTTTTTCTGGGGTTGGTGCGGTGAGGCCACCCGATGTGATCTCACGTTTCCGGTCGGTTGTCAATGCGTGATCGAGTTGACGAAACCCTTATTATCCGACCACTTCGGCAAATTGCCCACCGGTTCCCCCCCGAGTTGCTCGTGTAGCGGGGCGGATTGGGATGGTCTTTCCCGGGTGACGGTGACACCGGCACCCTTCCACGATTTCGCCAGATCGCGGCGAAGATCGCTCCCCACCGAGATCATCGCCTGAAGCCGAGCCTCGGTGCATTCCACCCCCTCGGATTCGAGGATGGAGCGACATTCGATCTCGGCATCCTTCCGGGCCAATTTTTCTTCCAGGGCTTTCACCCTGCGGAGCGATACCGATTCCGAGGTGGATTCACCACCCGAGGTTTCGCCCCCACTCCCCTCACCCCCATCGCTCTCAGGCTTGGCCATGAGCTTTTCCTGAGCGTTCAGGATATCCTTGATCTTCGCAAGGGTGGCTTTGGCGTCGAGGCTTTCATCATCGAAAGCGGCGATCACCATCGCCCGAAACGCCGCTTTGATCTCCCCATCGGCATCGGCATCCGACGGGACTTCAACCGGGGCATCGGCAACGGCGGTATCCCCGCTCATCCCTGCCGCAGCTTCCAATTCCCGGAGAACCTTGCGATGGCGGGAAGGAAAGAGCCGCCCGAGCATTTCTCGAACCGTGGATTTCGACATCTGATCCTCGCTTTCAAATAGGGTCGAGTTGGTGGCCGGTCGTGAAACCACGTCCACGGAAAACACCCGGCGAATGCTCTCGACAAATTTCTTCCCCCCCTTGGTGCTCACCTCTCCCTCGACATTATGGGAGAGCCCAACCTTGGTCGGAAATCGCTTCGCCCGCTCCACTACCTGCTCGGCCATCGGGTGGCTTTTTAGGTAGTAAAGATCCCCGAAAACCCCATCTTTTTCGCGGACGATTCCCCGCAACTCCCCGAAACTTTCCTCAATCCCTCGGCTGAGGGCGGCGGCTTCGGTTTTCCCCTGGGGGTGGTTGATATTCACCTCGGCCCCCTCATAAAGCCGGGCGGCATCATCCATCGCCTGCTCGGAATAGGTCCGTCCGTTCTTACTCTCCCGCCCCAGAATCCGCACCCGTTTGATAACACCATCCCCGATCTGATCTTCGGTCAGGGTATCGGTGAACGTGGTTTCGGTGATCCGCATGGGGGGTTCTCCTGTATTGCAGGTGGTCAAAAGCCCGTTGGCATCCAGGGGGGCTGAGTTGCTTCCGATCCTTTGACCACCGTGCTTTCCTGTAGATCAACTGGCTCGATTCAAAAGGTTGCTTCTGGCATAACCGATCTCACACCGGCACCGCTCGTGGGCGGGTGGTCCGGTGGGAAACTTGAGTTCCCAGGTTTCCCGGGTGGTTCCGTGGAGCGGTTTGCAGATCGGGCAGACTCGAGCATCGGCCTCGGTGATCCACCGATCCCGCGAATCATCGAGCCCCCGGGACTTTACCGAGAATTCTGCCCCCTGGGAAGTGGCATCCGTGGTCGAGGTGATGACATCCCGCTCGATCCTCGTGGGAGCGAAAGCGGTGGAAACCTCGGCCGACACCGGGAATCTCTCCCCTGCCGCCGTTGCCGATATGTATCGATTCCACACCCGGGAGAAAATATCCCGAGCCCCCGTCACCCAGGCGGAAGCCATTTGTGCGGCACGGGTTGTGGCCCAGGTGATTCCCGCCCGATTCGCTTCCTCACCGGTTGATCCGTGGGAAGTGGCCGAGGCGATGAAGATCAGAAGCAGCATAGCCAGCATTTCTTGCTCGTTCTCCCGCTCAACCTTCACCCAAAAAGATTCCGGGACGTTGCCGAAATCCGGGGGGTTCCCCAGCAACTCTAGCAACTCCCGCCGATGTTTCCCCGATAGCCCACCGAGGCGGCGGGCGAAATTCCGTTCAAACTGATCTCGATCCTGAAGCCCCGCCATTTCACCGGGTGACTCCCGAGGGGTGAATATGGATTGCCAGTGTCCCGGTTGTGTTCGTGGCTACGGCGAGAATCGTGGTCCGATCCCCCGTGGTCAGATCACTCACCGGAGCGATCCCCCCCTCGGTTGCCGAAACGCAATAAATCTGACCCTTCACCGTGGTCGCACCCGTTTCCAGGTTTCCACGGGTGATGAGGGAAACCGGTTGTCCATCAGCCGCCCCGCAGACAGCGATCCCCTTCGCCTCGGCAGTAGCATCCGATCCGTTGGCATCACAGGGCTTCCAGGAGTCGGAGTCGTTTGCATCCTTGTAGCACGGTTGGCCTGCGGTGATCGCCGCCCCTGCCGTACCCTGGATGATCGTCGCTCCCGCTGCTGGGACCACCGAGGATGCTGTGATCGAAAGATCAGCCATTCCAGTTCTCCGAAATATCCCTGATGATCCCCTTGAGCACCTCGGGCGTCCTCTCGGCCCCTAAAAGCCCTTCCACGGCCCCGGAAAGTGCAGGGGGGGCAGTTGGGGTTGATCCGGGGAGCGGTGGCTCCTGGGCCATTTGTGCGATTTCTGCATCATAATCCAGGTTCACCTCGGCGGCGATCGTGCGGCGGGACTTCACCCCCATCGCCTGAAGTGCTTGATTTTCCTGGGCTTGCTTCAACCCATCCCGTGCGGAGATCACCACGGGGATTGTCTCGATTTTGAGAATCCGCCTCAATTCGGTGATCGATCCCACTCCCTCGATCGGGTGGGCTCTCAGGTATGCCGCCACACCTTTCCAGATCAATTCCGTGAATTCCCGCCCGTAGAAATCCTGCTCCTGCTCGGCGGCTTTGACAAAGGGGGATTCGGCTACGAGGGATGAAGCGAGATTATTGTTGCTTGCATCCCCGCTCGTCATCCATTCGGGCATATTCCACCGGGCTCCCACCAACCGGAGCACCGCTTGACCGGCCAGCAGTAGATTCGGATTTCGCTGGGAACCCATCGGCCCCGTTTCCCAGGTATAGCCCCGGGCAGAAACCACCTGGGGGCGATCGTGACTCACAACGTCCAATTCCCGTCCCCCGAATTGGGTGGGTTGTCGGCGGGTGGCGGTCCGCACCCCCGAGTTGAGGGCGGTGACATCCGAGGCTTTCACCCCCTGCTCGAATTGACGGACACCGGCGATCGAGGCTTGGACAGCGGCTCCATCGGCGGTCATCGAAAACACCTTTTCCGCCCGGGGAAAGTGGTTCCGCACCGGGTAGAATTCCGAGAGCCCCCGCTTCACCCCCTCATCGGTACCGACCTTGATATGGTGGAGATCGCTGGGCTCCAGGTAATCCCACGATGTCCCGTCGGCGTTGTAGACCACGTGATAACCGAGGGGGGTGGCGTGATCCTCACAATCGGTGTGAACCCCGTATTTCCACGAGGAAACCACCCGATCAGCGATCCCCAACCAATCCTCAAGCTGCCGGGCATTGGCCGGTTCGGTGATCTGGGCGGGCTCGATAAATCGGAATAGGGGAATTCCCTGGGGGTTCAATTTGATTCGCGTGAAGGAATCCCCATCCCGAATCGTCCGTCGGAAGGTTTCCCGATCCCGCCCCCCGACCCAGGCGTTTGTTTCCAGGATTTGATCGACAACCCCCTGGATGATCTTCGCCAGCCGTTTCTCGTCATCCATCCCCTGTCGGGGATTCACCTCATAGGCCCACCGGGTGCCGATCACGTAATTCACGAGATTCCGCAGAGCACCGATTGCCGAGGGAATCTCGTCACAGATCAGCCGACACCGAAAACGGATCTGGGCGTGCTGGATCTCGTTCTCGAAAATGGGGCGGTAATCCCCATCCTTCCGGGTGTTGATATCGTCGATGAACCCACAGGGAAACCCCCAGGAAAGATCATTGAGCATTTCCTGGCGGTTGATCGGTTGACCCCATTCCTCGGGAAGCACCTCGGGGGGCACCCACCGGTTAATGGATTCGAGCACGGCGAGATCGTGGATCACCCTGGAGAGTTCTTGCTCCCGGGCCAGTTCATCCCGCTTGGCTTTCAGAATCTCCAGAGTTTCGGCCATTGGCTCCCTCGGGATCTTGGATACGGGGGCCATCGGCCTTTTGCTGCTGGACGAGTTGGGACGTCAGCAGGTTGGCGGCGGTGAGAACATCCACAGCCCTTTTCGCGGCTTCCTCGGGGGGCATTGTTGGATCACCTGCGGCAAGGGTGATCGCCGCCCATTCGATTTTCGAGGGACCACCGAATTGCTCAACCACCACCTGCTGAACCCCATTCGGCCCCTGCTCGGTACCGATCAAGGTACAGGCTTGTAGGGTGTTAAAAGGGTGGTGCTTGAATCGAGTTGGGGGGGGAGCCCCCGGTTGCCAGATCCCTCGGTTCATCGGGAGAGCCTACAGGGTCAGGGGGGAAGGGTCAAGATGAACCCCGAACCATTCAAGGTCCGGGCCTTGGTGATCCGCCCGCTTTTGTATGGTGATCGGGGGATAGTTCACAGACACGTGGTACACCTCAAGGGCTTGGTAATCTTCCGGGAAGCCCAGGGAGATCGAAACCGTACACCCACCCCCATTCCCGTCATCGATGGTATCGGGAAGCCAGTGAACCCCACCCACCAAAGGGGTGAGTTCCACCGGTTTCCCGTTGATCGTGCACAGGTTGCGGCCATCCCGCCACCGGAGCACCTTCAGGGAAAAATCGAGATCGTCCACCCTGATCAGGAATTCGGCAGGTTGCTCCACCTCGGGTTCCAGTGTTTCGATCACCCGTTGAATCGGGAGCACTACCAGCCCCAGGATACCACCACCGAATTCTCGCCTGCTGATCTCCATCGGTTTCCCCCTCGATTCACGGATTCCCGGAAAGTGTGAATTTGTGAAAGGTGGGACGGGCTCCCGGTGCCCGCCCCAATCTGTGCCGGTTGATCCCGGTCGGGTGGTTATCCCGATTCACCGCATTATCCCGCACTCGTTTGGTTTCAATGCCGGGCCAGTTTGCTTCCTTCCCGATCGTGCGATTAGAAGGGAGCCCTACACCCAGGAAGCGGTGAACTAACATCAAAGGGTATCAGCCATCGGAATCATCGGAAGCGGTTTCCACGTCCAGATCGCTCTCGTGGCGAATGAACAACCGCCCCCGGCGTTTCGGGAATTTCGCCAGCATGGAAGGATTGACGCCGGTGAGAACAAAGGTGAGCCCGAATCCGAAAGCCTTGGGATTCACGGTGAACCCTTTGATATCCGCGATCGCCTGAACCTCGGTGATCTCGGCTTTCTCCATCCCAGGGAGTTGCCCCTCACCGTTGCCCAATCCGTTGAGGATCGTCACCGCACAGCGGCGTCCACAGAGCAACTCATCAGCAGCATCATAGCTGATATCGGTGCGGGTGAGTTTCACCCCGAGGCGAGCCGTGGAATCTCCCACACTCAGCCCACCGAAATCGCACTCCAATTCAGCATCCCAATTCTTCGCCATCTTAGAACCCCCCTTTGGTTCGTGGAATGATCGGAACACCCGGAAGGATATCATCCAATCGAATTGAAGTCAAAGGCTTCCATCGAATCCAGGGGCTCCTCGGTGGAGAGGGTGAGGATCAACCGAATCACCTGCTCCAGAGCATCCGGGCCATCATCATAATCCCCGAGCGGGAAATCCTTGAGTTGATCCACCAACAACCGGGTTCCCGGGTTATCCCGGAACCTGAGATTCCCCCGAGTCAGGTAAGGCCCAACCCGGGCGATCCGCATCCCTTTATTTCCGGTATTGTGGATCAGGTGGATCGGGAGAGGGGACACTCCCTGCTCCTCACACTGACGATCGAACTCGGGGGCGAGCAAGAATTGAAAGGCGTTGGACTCGATTCCCACCCCGTCCACCGGGTGCTCCCCGTTGAATGTCCACCGGATACAATCCCCCACGATCTTCGCCGCATCCTTCCCACGATCCAACCGGGCATCGATCCACAATTTCCCCCCGGCCAACCCAGCCCAGACCAGGGCGAAATAATCCCCCGGCTTGGTGGTTGCCCCCTTCGATGGATCGATGGCGATCGCGGAGATTTCAAATCGATCGGGCCAATCCTCGGGGGAGACCATGACTCCCTCGAAAACCTCATCACCCCACTCAGCCGAGGTGTGGCGGCTGGGTTTCTGCTGATACAGGGAAAGCCACCAAAACCGCTCGAGCCGGGAGCGGGTGGATTCCAGGGCTTCCAGGGGCCACCGTTCGGGCCACAGGGGGGCTCCGATTTCCCGCCCGAGGGAATCCTCATCCTCGGCGATGGCGGGCATGGAAAGGCGGGCGATCGGTTTCCCGGTATTCTCGGCTTGTTTCAGAAGCCGCCCGATCAGATCATCCTCGTGCCACCTCGTGGCCATCACGATCACCTTGCCCCCAGGCTCCAACCGGGTGAGGACGGTGGATTGCCACCAATCCCATTGTGTTTGTCGGATTCGCTCCGACATCGCTTTCTCGGCGTTCTTCAAGTAGTCATCCACGATCAGCAGGTGAGCACCCCGACCGGTGAGGGGGCCACCTACCCCAGCCGTGAGCATCCCGCCCCCGTGGGTGGTGTTCCAATCCGAGGCGGCAGATCGATCGACCGAGATTTCCACCCCCCACCATTCGGCCCCGTGCTCCCGGATGATCTCCCGCACCTTCCGCCCCCAACTGGCGGCGATGTTCGCCTCATAACTGGTCAGCATCACGTGATGATCGGGGTGTCGCCCGAGGTACCAAGCCGGGGTCCACTTGGAAATCTGTTCCGATTTCCCGTGTCGGGGTGGGCCCTCAATTATGAGGATATCCGCTCCCGTTTCCCCCCACAGGTGAGCCATCACCGTTTGATCCACCGCCTGCACGTGCATCGGTGTCTCGAACTTTCCGCCCGTGACCGTTGAGCCCCACGAGGCGGGCGAAAGTCTTGAAAGCCCCGCTTCGATCACCGTGGGATTGAGCGGTTTCCCGGGCATAGGTTTCGATCGCCTCTTGAATCACCTGGGGCGGTATATCGGGGGTGACGGTGAGTTTCGATCCTTGGCGGTTGATCTCCAGATCGGCGTTGATCCGATCCATGGCAATCAGGTTTCGCAGGGCAGAGTTGATATTCCGAGCGGTGGAGTTCTTATCCATCAGGATCATCGAAACCCGGCGGATCGCCCACTCCCGCAACTCGGGGGGGATGGGAAACCGTTGACCGGATTTCAGGGAGAGCGAGATCAGTTTCCACAGTT
>ERZ761584.468-NODE-468-length-12376-cov-13.198198_pt1 | contig 12376 bp, 17 predicted proteins | sample MGYA00512168_ERZ761584 | MGnify/ENA primary metagenome ERZ761584 (study PRJEB28899, sample SAMN03785564) | bioreactor sludge metagenome | biome: EBPR Sludge; feature: EBPR Bioreactor; material: 0.22µm filtered reactor supernatant | place: Saint Lucia: Queensland...
GTTGAGTCAGTCCGGTATCAACAGGAAGCCCATTGCCGCTTGCTACATCATTAGCCGACCCATCAGCGCCAAAGGCGAGTTTGACACGCTGATAGAGAACGCCTGAAACGTCATCAGCAGCAACGGTTGCGCCTGTTCCTGGCGTATATCCAATGTTGTCAGCCATTACATTTCACCTTCCGGCAGTTCTTCGATAGCAACAGGCATCTGCGGGGCAGCCTCTTCGACCGATTCCATAGCCCACGATCCATCAGGCTGCTTCACGGCTCTTGCACGCTTGACCTTTGCGGTCTGCGGTGCAACGGCTTGCATGGATTGCAACGTCTGAGCTATTACCTGCTGCATCTGTGCGACCTGTGCAAGCGTTTCATTAACCGCACTGGACGACTCTGAGCTAATGGCTTGTTCTATGTTTGCCTTGTCAATCTCAACCTGAGCGGCTTGCGCTTCCAGTTTGACCTTCAGGCGGTCGGTTTCAGCCTTGTAAGCGTCAATCTCAACCTTCTTGGCGTCTATAGCGACCTTCGCTTGGTCGTTGCCTTCCTGCGCCTTGAGCGATTGCAGTTCCTGCATAAGCTGCTGAATCATCTGCTCACGCTCTTGGATAGCCTGTTCCATCTGCTGCATTGCTTGCTGAACCTGCGGCGGGATTTGCTGTTCTTCCTCGTCTTGGAGTTCAGGCGGAATGGTCTTCTTCAGACGTTCTGCGAGTTCGTCAGCCCCCGGCCAATCGAGGTTTTTCACCAACAGATCACCGGCAACCTGCATCAGTTGCGGTGCTGCCTGCAGGATTGCTTGCATACTCGCAGCGGCTTCCTGTCGCTGAGTCGAGTAAGACGGGCCTGCAGCGCATACAACGTCATACGTACCCAAGCCAAGGTCATAGATGCGCTCAACCGGGTTGCCTTGCTCGTCCTTCTCGATGACTGGCTGATTGACTTGGCGCATTTCTTCCGTGCCGTCTTCGCCAAGGATGCGGACAACTCGCGGGGTGTCGTAAATCGCGGGGATGTACTGAACGAGAATCCGGCCAGCCTGCCGAATTGCGCGAGTCATGTTGTCGATGAAGTGGAAGGTGGAAACGTCGCCTTCCTTCTGACGGGCAAGAATCGCCTTGCCGCTCGTTTCGTTCGATTTGGCACCTAGGGAAGCGTCATAGATGCCGGTAACGCTCTTTAGATCAGACTCAGCGTTAAGCGCACCCTGCAGAACACCAGAAGGAGGCGCGGCGAATCCTTGGCGCTGCGGGGCAGGAACCTGATTGCCATTGACATCGACGGGGTTGTACGTGAGATAGGCGAAGTTCTTTGTGTTGGCCTGCTTCCACTCGCCTTCGTAGCCTTCTAGTTGGCCTTCTGCGACAACAAACGGGGCTTTGGGCTGTAGTGCTACAAGTTCCGTTTCGGTCGAACGCCAGTAATTAAGCATTCGCTGAGGATCTTTGGCGAAGCGGATCAGGGAGATGAGTTCTTTCTTCCCATCAATGATTACTTCGTCGCCATAGACCGGAATGACAGGGATGTACGTTCCCGGAAGGTCGGTCTTGTCGAGTACCTTGTCGCCACCGATCTTTGCCCACTTGACGACGCGCTTGGACACTTCGCGGCTATCAAGGTCGGGAAACACCGGGTCTGCGCCAGGTTCCTCAGACACGGAGCCATCGGCGTGAAGATAGATCTTTGCCTTCTTGGTTTCGACGTAGTAATACTCGGCAACGCGGACAACTTCCTTTGTGACCCATCCACCATCAGAACCGGAACCTTGATCCCAATCGGCAACAGTCTCTTTGCCGTACTCAGCCTCGAAAGCGTCGCGTGGCACTTCCTCCACGACAAAACAATAGTTCCAGTCGCTGCCATCCGGCTCGTTGGAGTCTGCATCTCCATAAACACTCAGAGGATTGGCAATGCGCCGGATGAATATCTCTTGCTCGAACGAGTTATCTGAGGCGTAGTCCGTAACGATGCGGAAATAGCCGAACGAACCAGTCACAGCATAGAAAAAGGCGTTGTCGTAAGCCTGATCCGCGTTGCTGTTGCTCTCGATGTGACGCACAAGACCCTGCAGAATCTCCGCAGTCTCTGGATCGGCGTTGTCGTCAGCGGGGCGAATCTTGATGCTAGGCCGGTTCTGGCGCTGGTCGTTAGTGACCTGACGGACGAACTGCGGCAGGCGATTGACCGTCAGGCAGGGGCGTGAATCAAACTCACGACTCTTGCGGATTTCGGTCGGCCATTGTTCGCCGGAATAGAACTGAACGTCATCAATCCAGTTCTTCCGGTTTTCTGCTTCCGCCTCTACGGACTTGGCGAATCGCTTTTTTGCTTCTTCAATAAGTTTTTCGTCAGTCATTCGGAAAGGCTCCAGCTACGGGAAAGCGCGTCATCACGACGGGCGTTGTTAGCCCATCCAGCCTTGGGAGACTGGCGGGGCGTAACTCGGTGTCTTGGCTTCGACCTTTTTTGCTGCCTTGGTCAAGCCTGGGAATAGTTCTGTCAGCGCCCAAATAAGGGCATCTGCACGGTTCGGGCTTCGTTCGCCCATGTAACCAACGGTAGAGAACGCCACTAGCTCGTCTTCTAGCTCGGGGAATTCGCCTGCGTGCCTGACCTTGCCTTGTTCGTACAGGGCAGAGATGGGTTCAGCACGAACAACCTTGCCACGAGTTGCGGAAACTGCTTTGTATGGCGTTCTTGGTCTTGCGGTTTGGATGGTGTGCTTGACCATCTCGCCGCCGTAGTTCGTCTCTCCAACGATCACATCAGCCGAGTGCCGGTCGTAAGCATCAGCAGCGACTTTGCCCCACGTTGCAGGGCCAGCCTTTACAGTGCAGTCTTCCAACAGATAAGCGTTACCATCAGTTCCAAGAGCGCACACAACAATGCCAATGGCGTCGTTATCGGCGTTATCCACATCGCCAGACCCGGAAGGATCAACCGCTACCACGACACGGACAAAATCAGGCTGCTTTCCGTCCAGGCTGCGCCACTTGTCTATGTCTTCTTCGTGGAAGAGTGCGTTAGGGTTGGCGTCTGCAAACTCGCCCTTTAGAAAGCGTTTCTGCAGCCTACTAGACAGGTTCTGCAGAGTCTCTAGATACCCTGCGCTGATGTTCTCGGCGTTGTCCTGCGGGTTGATCTGGAAACATGCGTAGTCTTCAGGATTGGAAAGACTCTTCTTTGTCTCAGGGTCGCGCTTCTCTACGAACATGCGATACGACCAATGCACCTTGCTAGGCGGGTTGCAGTCGTAATACATGCGAGGCTTCAGCGGCTTGTCCTGTCTGTTGCCAATGATCTGCGTGACCTGTTGCGCCAAGCGGGTTACTGCAATGTCTCTTGAGCCTTGAGGAATCTGTGAGCATTCGTTCAGGTAGATCGTGGCGAATTCCATGCCGAGTATCTTTTCTGTACGCTCTTTGTCATCAAGCCCGCCAAACCAGATTTGCGAACCGTTCTCCAGTTCTGCAAACCAATCTGTCTTGCTCAGGGTGTACTTGACGCCAGGAAAGCAAATGGACATGACCTTGGGGAAGGTGTCCATCACAATCGACGCTTTGATAGCGTTGAAGCGGAAGCGGAGGATTGCGTGTCTGCTTTGTGGAGCCTTTAGCGCACGCATGACTACATTGCGAGTCAGGAGGAATGTCTTGCCACTACGGGAACCACCAAACAGCATCAGGTGCGTTGCGTTGCCTGCCAGTACCTTCTGCGCTTCTTCCTGCTTTGCGGTGAGTTTCACAGTGCTTCGTCAATATCTGATGCAACAACGCGAACAGGGCCGCCGTTCTCTCCCGTTAGTTCAACTGCCTTTACGTCAGGGAGAACCTTGGCAAGCAGCTTCAGGCGCGTTTCAGTCTTGAACTTGATTACAGGGAGTTCTTCGCTAGTAATGTCATCGCGGGACAGGTCGTTGTTGATTGCTTCTATGTATTTCTGGCCTGAGAGGAAGTCTCTTAGAGCCTCTTTCTTCTCTGCCCTGCGTCTTTGTGCGTAGCTTTGGCTGTTTTCCTTTCCAGTCAAAGCTTTATCGTTTTCTGCTTCCATGACATTCTCGCTTTCGCTCCACTGATTTATGGCTCAGTTGCCTTCGTAATCATCTAGGGTTGGCTTGCGGTCGATCCAACCGCCATAAGCCAATTCCTCTATGTGCTGCTCTAGCTGTGTTGCCAATTCGGAACCAGAAATGAAAAAGCCCCGGAACCGTTAGGAACCGAGGCTTTTGGTACTGCTAGTGGTATGTAGGCTGTTTGACCCGGTTAATGGCTTGCCACACCAATCTACGCACTCCCTGCTAACGTAAGATAAAAACTTTTACCTTACGCCGTCATAGGGCTATTCCGTGCTAAGTCCGGCTTTCGGAATGTTGGTGCCGGTCTTTCCCGGCTGTCATCTTGTGTGTTGCGTCCAACAGCACCTAAGCACTGGCATTGCTGCCGCCACAAGAAATCATTTATAGGTGGCCGGTGCTGATCTCCGGCACAGGGTTGTAGCAAGCCCCGTGAAGCGCGCACTACTGTAGTCACGGCGCATCAGCCTGCGCATTCACCTATACGGCTGGCGACTTATAGGAGAATTTCGCATTTCAGCGCATCGTTTGGTAGCGTTAGCCCCGTTACTCCGACTGCCCGATGTAGCTTAAATCGCCATGCGTATAGGTAAATTTTGGGCGAACTACCCCCACAGGGGGCGGTCTCTTGTTTGAATTATTGGTTTGAGTGCATACAAAATACTACATCTAGTTGTAAATTGCAAGCACTCCACTAGATCTAGTATGTCTCCGTCGAATTCCTGGCGGAAGCAACAAACGCCCCCGTTACGGAATCCATCTTGAACTGCAGCCACTCGGCCAGCTTCAGGTGACTTTTCACTGCCCTGTCCAGAGACAGCCTGCCCGTTCCTTCACAGTGCTTGCATTCGCGGTCGGATAGCGTCGGTGAGTTCGGGAACTTCTCATATCCACGACCAAGACATGCGGGGCAAACAGGAACAATCCAATGCCTTAGCGTGTTTTCAGCGAGTTCGTTTATCTCTTGGGAGGAAATGGTCAGGCGCATCTTGAAAGCCTTGCCTACGGCCAATGCGTACATGCGCTGAAGCGTTTGCGCGTATTCCGTATGGTCGTTTGCGTACTTCAGGCGATACAACATCAGTCCGTCAGGGTTGATCTGCGCCGCCCAACCGGAAGCCCGCAGATAATCCACATCCGAAAGCTTCATGTAGTCGTCTGCAAGGTTGCTGCTGATCTGTGCTTCTGCAAGTCTCTCTAGTGCGCCCATGTCTTATCCTTATTGTTCCGAGTTTTAGTACAGTCGTACTCAATTTAGGTACAGTTGTACCCGATTTAGGTACGCGCCAAGACTTCCTGCAGCTTCTGTGCGTAGTGTGCTGCTTTGGCAATCTCCTGTGCCGACTGGTCTTTCATTCCCATTCGCATGGTGTATTTCAGGAGGTTTCCACGGTAGTACCCGATCTGCTGCTCTATAGGCCATGTGTCGATCACGTCCCAAGGCTCAACGCCCATCTCCTTGTAGTGACCGCCTGCCACCTGTCGATTGCGGGCCTCGCTCATGGCGATTTCTGCTGCCCACTCTTCTTCCAGCATTGCCGTTCCGTTGTCGCTCATTCCGCCACCTCATAAGTCATCTCGAAAATGTCAGGCTTGCATGGGTAGAACTCGCCTTTAACGCCGGTAATAATCCAGTCACCAGGCGAAACAAGATGCTTCGGGCTTTCTAGAGTTCCAATCACCCCGTATTCATCACGATTTACGATGGTCGCTCCACCCATTCCCGTGAAATACATGTCGTCTAAAAAAGCAATATTTCTTACTTCTGGATGGTCGCCTGATTTGAACCATTGCCTAGCTTCAATAACCACCGGCTTTTTGCGATATTTCATTTGTCGCCTTCCTTTGGCAGGCCAAGACTAAGCAAAAGCCTTTCTCCAAGATTGGATGCCGCCTTTACAATATCTTCAGCAATCAGATCAATGTAAGGCTGTGCCATATCGGGCCGAACATTGAAACTGAACGATTCAAACTCGCCATTTTGAAACCTGATAGAGCCTGTATATTTGCCCTTATCTTCTCCGTATCTTTGAAACTCAATTGAAAGCTTGTCTAAACGCCAGTTTTCTCTTGCTTCGTTAATCTCGCTCATTTGTCGCCTTCCTTTCTCTTGTTTGCGTAAAGACTGCATTTCCGAATCCGTGCTTGCTTCTCTCTTGGCTTTAAGTCGCACTGTTTCACTCCCATTTCCTCACCGTAGAAAGCGCATCCACGGCAAGAGCGTTTCTCGGCGTTTAGGAGGATGGTTAGCGGGTCGGCGTATAGGTGTTTAGGGAGTGCCATTCTTCAGCGCCTTTAGCTTTGCTCGGTAGGTGTCTCGGATTTCTCGGAGTTGGTCGATAGTCCATTTGGCTGTTGATTGATCCCGTTCCAGGGCTTCAACCGCGTCAAGTCCGATCCGAGCGACAAGCCCGATGCGGTAATCGACTGCTCTGCCTGCACCGTAACGGTTACATTGCTTCGACTGCGCGTGACAGTTGCGCTCGTCAAACCTGAGATGCGGAGCGCTTCCGACGCTGCGGTAATGGCCTGCGTCATAAGCTCCTCCCACTCCATCGGAAGTGAGCGTCCTGCCGCAGCAAATACAAGGCCGTCCAGCGTCCCTGCCTCTGATGTAAGCATTAAATGCAATTTGGGCATCTTTTATCCAATCCGATCTAGTCTTGAGTTTTTCCCGCTTCTGCCTGTCTGCTGCACGTTCAACCTTCTCCCGCTTTGCCTTTGCCTTGTCTGCTACCTGTTGAGCGTAGGAAACTTGGCATTCGTACTTGTGGCAGGTTGGCTGCATAGGTCGGGTTGGTCGGAACTGTGTTTTGCAGACCTTGCAACGCTTTAGGCTCATGCCGCTTGCCCCCACACATCATCGAGATACACCCCACGCTTGGCGGCATACCGTTCTACTTCGTTCATAAAGTTGGTCAGTTCTTCAACGTCACAATCAGACGTAGAGCGCAGGACTTGAATCACTGAACCGTCAGGCTTGCGGAATTCGTCAAACCCTAGCCATTGGGCCTTGCACATGGTTTTCCACCACAAAGCCGGGTGGTACAGGTTGTCGGCAGCAGTGACGTTCGCGGCTAGTTCGGTGAATAGCGCATGAAGTCGGGCGTTCTGCGGCAATGTGCGCTTCTTTCGCGCTCCACAGGTCGGACATTTCTCACTCACCATTGCGCTCCTTCTGCCAATTCATCGCCTCTGCCATCGCCAGGGCTTCGGCTTTCTCTTTCGGATAACCGGCGTCGTATTGCAGAATCGCGGCGCGTTCTTCGTAGGCTTCCTGTATGTCGGCGTCGAGGATCATGCTGCTTTCCTTTCTGCGATGGATGCGCGAATCCTGGCATTGCTGCTGTTCGCGTTCATGTGCTTGATGTACGCCACGAAGTCTGCGAATCGCTCCTTTTCCGTCTTGGCTAGTTCTGCCATGCAGAGATGCGGCTGATTCACGATCTGGTTAGCCCACTCCAAGACTTCAGCAATAGGAATGTCTCGGTTCTTTGCGTACTCTTCCAACATCGGTCCTTTGGTGATGTTCATAGCGCCACCTCCGTCCGTCCAATGGAAACGTAATCTCTCCAATCCTTATGCGGCTCGAAATAGATCATCGCGTCCCGCTTGAACCAGAGAGGATTTACCCCGATTTCCCCGCCACAATTCCGCTGCGCTTCAACAATGAACATGGCGTCAGGCTCAATATCTTTTGAACCGTCCCTTGCCTTTTCCTTTGGCTTGTTACGCCATACAGAAATGACGTTTTCCGCCATGTCTGCGATTTCAGACGCGCCTTTAATGTCATGCAGTCGTGCAGGCGCTTCGTCTGAATGCCCCTTACGGGCATGGGCAACGAGATGGATATGGACGGGGTTGTTATGGGCAACCGACTGAACCTGATCCACAAGCGTTTTCTGCGACGAATAGTCGTCAGGGCTAATCCCGCACTTCATCAAGCTATCAATGACGATGTGATCCGGTTTAATGTTTTCGCAGACCCACCGGCACAGCGGAGCAACGTCGTTAGGTTTTAAGCTGGCCTGTACGTCATAGACCCACAACGTATCGGTGAAGAACTCTAGGAGTACGTCTGCTTCTTCTTCGCTAGGCGTCGAGCATCCGAGGCACTGCACCAGGAAGCGAAACATCAATTCAACTGGGTGAAATTCAGGAGAACAGACGAACACCTTTTGTCCTGACTGCATGAACTTGAGCAGGACTTGGGACAAAACCGCAGACTTGCCGTGTCCCTTGTAGCCCGTCCATATCGTCATTTCACGCGGACGGAACCGGAAATAGGAGTCACATAGGAAACCGGACTTAGCACCCCATATCGTCGGCTGCGTCAAACGCTTCTTCAGCGCATCGCCGTATTCCGTGGCGCACTTGACGCGAGGCTGATATGTATCATCTCGGTATGCGGAAAGGTCGATCTTGTCCAGGCGACCGGGGAACATCTCCACAATCTTGTCGAGTGCGTTCATAGCCCCTCCACATACGAATGCGCTGCACTGATACGCGAAACTGCCGTAATCAACGCCTGCTGCGTTTTTTCATCGTTCCGAATACCCTTGCTCATCTGCTTGCCGATTAACGCCACAATGAGCGTTTCTGGCACCAATGCGGCCAATGCTTCGCGTGCGCTAAACGGATATTTCTGTCTCGGAACGTGATGCTCAGTTTTTTCGGGGAACAGTTCCGACAGATCCAGGCCGACTGCGCTAACGATTTCGTGAGCAGAGCAACCGGCGAAGCAATGAACGAGAACAGCGCCGTCCGATAGTTCGCGGATAGCAAGGGACGGGGATTTGTCGTTATGGGCAGGGCAACAGGCAAGCCAACGCTCCGGCCCCATCTTCCTAACTCGGTCGAGAGAGTTGAGCAGGTTATTGACGCTCATAGCCCTTTACTCCGCAGGAATGCTTGCATGTCGAACTCAGCCGGAGTAGCGGCAACAGTCTCGCCGTCCTCCCACCGCATCTGGTTCAGCCATGTCGCAGGGTTCGGGATGTACTGGCCGTTTTCCTTCTGCCAGTCGCGGGAGGCTTTTGCGGTCGTAATCGCAGCAATGCATATCGCTAGGTCGGGCTTGTGCTTTTTCCATGCAGCTTGAGCAGCACCCTTGCCTACCTTCTTTGGATAGGCTGACCAGAACTCAGCGAAGCCGTCAGGCGTAGCGGAAGAGTGGTCCTTTGATCCTTGATCCTTGATCCTTGATCCTTGATCCAACAACGAACGTTCGCGAGGATTCGAGAGGATTCGCGAGGATTCGTCGAATTCAGGTATTTTCGACGCTGAAGGCTTGTCAATCTTCTGATGATTCAACCAGTTACATACTTGGACGTAACTATCTGAGTCGATCTGATAGCGAACAATGCAGCCTTCGCGATCAAGTTCGTCAAGCCAGTTGTCGATCAACTCTGGCGCGTCGTCGTCATATGGAAAAAGAAGGCTCGCGAGCATTCGCGAATTTCCGCGAGCCCTCCCCGAATCGTCGCAGAGTGTCCATAATTCAATGAACAGCAGCCGAGCGTCCCTTGATACTCGGCCCATACTTTCCGAGTGAGGAAATTCTGGCTTGATTGTGCGAATACGGGCCATTACGCCACCTCAGCAAACAAGTCCTGAGTGCTGGTATGGGCGCTAGCCAGATTCTTTGCCGCCTGATTGAAATAGCTGGCTTTCAGTTCGGCACCGATGAACTTGCGGCCCATCTGAATTGCCGTGAAGCCTTCCGATCCAATTCCGGCAAACGGAGAAAGGACTACATTCCCCGGCAAAGACCACAGACGGATTCCGCGTCTGATAACTTCAAGCTGCAACGGGCAAATGTGGCGCTCATCGTCATGATCCCTTGCGCTGGCGTATTGCAGCGTGTCAGACGGGTTAATATCCATCCAGACAGGGCTGGCAAGTTTCTGCCATTCATCAACTGGCAGATCCGTCCCGTGCGCTACACGATCAACAACATCGCCAGGGGTACGCATCGTCACCAAGTAATCAGGGATTCCTTGGCGGCACATGCTGGCATTAGTGCGGATAGTCTTGTGCAGCAGACCTAGTGCCTTGGTTCGCTGCATGGCCGTCACCGGGTCTTTCCAAATGACAACTTCGGAATGGAAAATAAACCCGTGTTTCTGGAATGCCTTGATTAGATCGGAGCGAAAATCCTTAAGACCGATATATCCGTCACGCTCTTTGCTAGTCGGCAGCAACATGCAATGAAAGCTGACGTTATGCCCAGGCTTGATTACCCGTAGCAATTCCTTGACGAGATAATCAAACTGCTCGAAAAACTCCGCATCATTTCGCACATTTCCCATGTCTCTAGGGCTATTGCTGTAGGTGTAGAGGCTGGCAAACGGAGGGGAAAAGATCGAGTAATCAACGGAATGCGTAGGAATTCCACGCAACACTTCAACGCAATCGCCGTGATAAAGCGCGTAGTTTTCGCCAATGGATTGATTGAGTACGGTATTCATTTAGGCCACCTTCAGGAAGTCAGGCACGATCTGATTCAGTGCCGGGTTGTATTCGTTTGATTCACGCGAGAATCCAAGAACTTCAGAGCGCACCGCTTCTAGGGTTTCCGTAGATAGCGCATCAGACATAGCGCGTGCATCAGCCTCTTTTCGCTGAAGGTTGGAAACAATCGAACCTTCCTGCTCGGATGCAAAGATATGCACATGAACCGGGCGTTTTTGACCAAATCGCCAGCAACGTCTAACGGCTTGGTAATAAGCCTCGAAAGAGTCAGTTACGCCGACAAAAGCCATACGAGCGCAGTGCTGCCAGTTCAGGCCGAACCCGGCAATCTTTGGCTTTGTAATCAGTACGCGGATATTTCCGTGTGCAAAGTCATGTAACCGCTTTTCCTTTGTCTCATCCTCATCGCTGCCGCGAATCTCAACAGCGCCAGGAATTGCCATTTTTAATGCGTCTGCTTCGTCGTTAAGGTCACACCAAACAATCCACGGTTGATTGTCGGAATTGACCATATCGGCGCACTCTTTTACCCGTGCTTCTAACGAAGCCTTACGAGCATCCCTGCGCTCCATGAGGCTTGATGCCTCAAGAGCGAACAACATCCCAGGCAAAGGCTCCATTTCGCTCTTTACCGTATGCTGAAAGACCTCCAAAGGAGGAAGCTGATACATGGATGCGTCATGCCCAAGATCAGCTGGGGAACGAACCAAAGCCCCCCAAGACGCTACCCAACGCCAGAAAACGTGCTTTGCATGGCCTTTCAGCCGCCATGTTCCAGTGTCTCCGCCGTCATGCACAAAGAATTCGGCCAGCATCTCTGATTGAGTGCGAACACCCAAGAATTGCGCGTGAGTGCCTAGCTCAGTCCAATCGTTAGGCGCTGGCGTAGCAGTGGCACAAAGCTTGTATTCGGTATGCTCAAACACATCGAGAAGCATTTGCAGCGTCTTGGATGTGTGATGCTTGATGATGCTGGATTCGTCGAGAACTACGCCGACAAAGCGAGAGCAATCAAAACGATGCAATCTGGCGTAGTTGGTAATATTGATTCCAGGCTGAATATCAGCGCCGTCACGGGCGTGATTTACCTTCACCCCGATGGATTCGCCCTCTTCTACCGTCTGCTCGGCAACAGCAAGAGGAGCAAGGATCAACACATCACCGCCAGTTTCACGGCATACCGTGTCAGCCCACGCTACTTGCATCCGGCTTTTGCCTAGTCCGGTATCTGCAAATATCGCAGCACGGCCACGGCGCAAAGCCCATCCGACCAGATCAACCTGATGCGGGAAAAGACCGTAGTCTCGTACCTGAACATCAAGCCCTTTGCTGGCTTGAAATCGCAGCTTCCTTAATACAAGGTTGCTGTATGCTTCCTTTTCGTTCATAATGTTTCCTAGTAAGTCACAACCCCGGTGGAGTTAGCCGCTCCGAGCAAACCGGGGTTTTTCTTTGCCTATGCTCTAGGCAGCTTTCTTGTCGGCCTGTAATGCGCCTCCAGTAATCACCTGGATCTGGTACTGGCGAGGAAGCGGGATGCTCCCTGCCTTGATCCAGCCTGCGACGCTAGGCTGCGAAATACCGATAGCCCTTGCCGCTTTCTGCTGCGTTCCGAAGTGATTGATTAGTTCTTCTGTAGTCATGTGCGAAACCTCCTGCGGCATTATAGGCATCGCGATATGCAAAAGTAAAGGCATGGCGATAGATTTTTTTATTACCCTCTTGACTTCTTTATCGCTACGCCTATAATCCACTTAACACAGCAAAACGTCCGAGCGACGAATCGAAGTTAGCAAGACGGCCTCTGCGGGGGCATGAGCGAAGCGGAGAACCA
>ERZ761584.469-NODE-469-length-12365-cov-38.487490_pt1 | contig 12365 bp, 17 predicted proteins | sample MGYA00512168_ERZ761584 | MGnify/ENA primary metagenome ERZ761584 (study PRJEB28899, sample SAMN03785564) | bioreactor sludge metagenome | biome: EBPR Sludge; feature: EBPR Bioreactor; material: 0.22µm filtered reactor supernatant | place: Saint Lucia: Queensland...
ATTGCCTGCAATTGATGCTCGGGGAAAAAGCGAATTAGCTGTTGCATATGTGATAAATTTCGGGTATCTGGTGGTATAATAGGGCGCGGATTATATGCGCCCTGCCGCTTTCTGGCGGTGCATTCTAAGCGACTGCCCCGTGTTTGACTCGGTGAGGCGTTTGACGCCCGGCAGATCGTGATGACGCCCAAGAGGCGCGGATGCACTTCCAGAGCGCGGGGAATGGGAAAGACCGCAAGACCCTACCTGATAGGGACATCACCGCCAACGCGAAACCCGCCCGGATTGGGGATGTGCGGCGCAACCGCTGAAAGGGCTGCCGTTGGTGAGGCATTGGCCTCTTAAAATCGGATCAGGCCCGCGTTCAACAGTGTCGGGGTAGAGAAGCAGTAAACTCACTGGCCTCATAAGCCGGAGACGCGGGTGCAAATCCCGCCCCCGCAACCAACTGAATGCCGTTTGGTGTAATGGAAGCACGGCGGTCTCCAAAACCGCAGGAAGGGGTTCGATTCCCCTAGCGGATGCCAATGGCGCGCTAACTGCGCGCGCATCGACGTGCAGGCGGCTGCCGTAAAGTGCCGTCGTAGCGCAATGCGCCAAGGCGGGGACGAAACGCCCGCCACCTAATCGCCAATCACTAGAGGCACAGATGCGCTACCGCGTCGGACCTGTCCGCGCCGTCAAGGCAAATTGGGGCGAATGGGATGGAGAGACGCGCGGCGACACTGTGTTTGACGATGGATCGTGGAGCGAGGACCAGCCGACCGGCATCCTCACGGCCAGCGGAGATATGATCTATCGCCGCGCCAGTCGCATTGGCTTTGACCTCGGCTTTTCCGATGGCGATTGAGTTCGAGGTCACGGACATGGACGTGGTTCGCGCCGCGCTATTCGACGCGCTGGCATCCGGCCTTGATCTCAGCGACGTATGCGAGGCGGCAAGACACGCTGATTGCGTGGACTGCTTCATGGAGGCGGTGTCCCTGGTGGGGATCGGCGGAATAGACCCGAGCGACTGGCAAGTTGTGTGGGTATAGAGGACAGAGGGACAAATGGGAACGCTTCGCTTCACGCTCGGCGATTACAGCCGGGACAACGCTCGCACGGTGATTTCATCGCGCATCGCCACTTCGGACGCATACACCACGTCCACGTCCGCGACATACGTGGAGGATGGCGCCGGGGATATTACCGCCAAGGCTGGCCAGGTATTCCGGGCGTCCGCGAGTGAGGCAATGTGGCTCGCGTTCGGGGATCGTGTGGCGACGGTCGGGAATGACTTCTACCTCTCCCCCGACCGGGAGTATGAGTGGGAAATCCACCCGGCCGACGCAGGCAAGATCAGCGCAATTGACGAAGCGTAATCAGGCGCGCGGCTTCTAAAATAGGGGAATCTAGGATGGCAACCCGGCCAAAGACGGGCGGCCGGAAAAAGGGCACGCCTAACAAGTTGACCGCCACGGCGCGCGAGGCAATCAGTTTCGCGGCGAACAAGATGGGCGGCGGCGAGAGGCTCTATGAGTGGGCCATTTCGGCCCCGGAGAATGAGCGCGCCTTCTGGACCTCGATCTATCCCAAGCTGGTGCCGATTGACGTGAACGCCTCCGGTGGGTTCGCGGTCACGCTGCAATCGGACGTCAAGAAGCTGTGACATTCCAGCTCAACCCCGGCCAGCGCCGGGCAATGGATGACCTGCTCACGCAGGGCAAGCGGTTTAACTTGCTCTACGGCGGCTCGCGCTCCGGCAAGTCGTTCTTGCTCTGCACCTGCGACCAGGACCGGGCGTTGTTCGCGCCGGAATCGCGCCACTTGATCGTGCGCAAGGAAATGACGGCCGCAAAGGCGTCAATCGCGCGGGACACTTTCCCGAAAGCGTGGGCGCTGCGGTATCCCGGTATCCCGGCGCCCGAATGGCACGAGAAAGACGGGCTGTTCACATTCCCGAACGGCTCGGAGGTATGGATCGGCGGCCTGAATGACGACAAGGCCGTCGAAAAGATGCTCGGCCGCGAATACGCCACGATCCACGGCGAGGAGATTAGCGAGTGGCCATATCATTGGTTCACGCTGCTGAGGTCTCGCCTTGCACAGGTATGCACTGATATCAACGGCGGGACGCTGAGCCAGCGCTTCTATGGCTCACTCAACCCGACAACCCGGATGCACTGGACCTATCGCTTGTGGCACGAGGGGATTGACCCGCAGGACGAAGTGCCCATTGACCGGGCGCAATACGGCTTCCACGTCATCAACCCGTATGACAACCGGGAGAACCTGAGCGGGGATTACCTCGCGGACCTTGAAAGCCTGCCCGAGCGCCAGAAGCGGCGATTTCTGCTCGGGGAATACACGGCCGACGATGAGAACGCGCTTTGGAGGCGCAGTTACTTCAAGCGGTCGATCCTGAAAGAGGATGGCAGCTACCCGGTGCGAATGACGCGGATTGTGGTCGCGGTCGATCCGGCGGTGACAAACTCCCCCGGCTCGGATGAGACCGGGATTGTCGCGGTCGGCCTTGGGGCTGATGGATTTGGATACGTCCTGGCGGATGAGAGCGGCAGGTATCGCCCCGAGGAGTGGGCTCGCCGCGCCGTGTCGCTCTATCGCTCGCTTGATGCGGACAGGATCATCGGTGAGGTCAACAACGGCGGCGACCTGATAGAGGCAGCCATCCGGGCGCAGGCTGCGGACGTGCCATACAAGGCTGTCCGGGCATCCAAGGGCAAGGTGGCCCGCGCCGAGCCTGTGGCGGCGCTATACGAGCGCGGCAAGGTCTTTCACATGGGGCAGTTCCCCGAGCTGGAGGACCAGTGCTGCGCCATCACGGTTGGATTTGACAGCAAGGTGGCCGGTTGGTCGCCCGACAGAGTTGATGCCCTCGTGTGGGGATTGACCGAGCTATTCCCCGCGCTTTCGGCAAGGAGAACGACGATGACAGAACTGCCGAAACCGCAATTCAGCATGATCTGACATGAAAGACAGTTTGAAGGCGGATATTGGGCGGCTCATCAAGAACGCCCAACAATGGAGCGCGTCCGATATTCGGAGCGACCTGTTTGACCGCTACATGGGCGAGCCATACGGCGATGAGGTTCAAGGCCGCTCGCAATTCGTCTCGACCGACGTTGCCGATGCGGTTGAGGCTATTCTGCCCGATATAATGGACGTGTTTACCTCTTCGGAGGGGTTGATCGAGTTTCAGCCGGTCGGCCCCGAGGATGAGGAAGCCGCGCGGCAGGAGACGGGGATTGTCGAACATATATTCTGGCAGAAGAATAACGGCTTCGAAATCCTCTACACATGGTTCAAGGAGGCGCTGATCCAGCAGAACAGCTATGTCCAACGCGGGTGGGTGGAAAAGCGCCGGATCGAGATAGAGGAATACGAAGACCTCACGCCCGACGAATTGCTCACCATCCTGTCGGATAAGGGCGATTACGAAATCCTCGAAAGCGACGGCGGGGGGGATGAGCCCATCCGCATCAAGCTGCGCTGCACCGCGAGGGACAAGCGGTATGAGGTGACGTGCTTTCCGCAGGAAGAGTTTTTCGGCACGCCGAGGTGGAACAAGGTTTCACTGGAGGGCATCCCGTGTTGCGGGCGGCGCCGGGAAATGGAGCGCGGCGAATTGCGGGCCATGGGCTTCTCCAAGGCCAGCATCGCCAAGGCTTTCGAGGAGTCGGACGAGGACCAGACCGAGGACCGCTTCAGCACCCGCGATAACCAGGAGTTCGAAGAGGAACACGGGGACGAGTCAACCGAAAAGGTGACGGTCTACCAGGCATTCGTTCGCGCCGACGTGAATAACGATGGGTTCTCGGAATTGCTCCAGGTGTGGGCCTATGGCGACGGCTCGCAGATTCTCGAATGGGAGGGCGGCAAGGAAGCCATTGACGAGGTTTCGTGCATCCCGATTTCATCTCTCACGCCGTATATCGTGCCGCACCGGCATATCGGGAGGTCGGTTGCCGAAATCGTTGACGACATTCAGAAGGTCAAGACGGTCCTTCTCCGGCACACGCTGGATAACATCTACCTGACAAACTACGCCCGGCCGCATTTCGATGAGAACATGGCGGGCGAGAATACATTCACCGATCTGGCAAACCCGGCCCCCGGAGCCCCTGTCAGGACGGGCGGCGCGGAAGTTATCTACAACATGCCGCCGAGCGTGATCGGCACCACGTTGCCGCTTCTGGAGAAGTTCGACGACCTGAAGGAAACCCGCACCGGGGCCACGCGATACAATCAGGGCCTTGACGCCGATTCGCTGAACAAAACGGCAACGGGTATCGAACAGATCATGAACGCTTCGCAGAAGAAGACGCTCCTGATCGCCCGCACCTTTGCCGAAACCGGGCTGCGCGACCTGTTCATGGGCATTCACCGCGATCTGCGATCAGGGCCGATGAAGGAATTGGCCGTCAAGCTGAATGGCAAGTGGGTATCGGTCAATCCGCGCACGTGGAAGGACCGAACCGACATGAACGTGGCGATTGGGAACAACTCGCGCGAGCAACGCCGCAACGGAATGATGCTCCTCGGGCAGGTGCAGCGCGAATTGATGACTGCCGGGAGCCGGATGGTCAATGAAAAGAAGGTATATAACCTGACCGCCCGGATGATGGAGACATTCGGCTTCAAATCAATTGCCGAGTTCATGGACGACCCCGACATGTTGCCGCCTCCGCAGCCGCAGCAGCCCGGCCTGCAAGAGCAATTGGCCATGAAACAGACGCAAATCATGGAGTTTGAGGCGCAATCGCGGGCGGCGAACGATAAAATGAAGATCGAGGCCGATCATCAATTCCGCATGGCCGAATTGGCGCTGAAACACCAGGAAGCGCAGCGGAAAGAGGCTGAAACCGCCTCCAGAATGATGACGGAACAGGAAACGCTGGACCTGAAGCGCAAGGAAGTCGTCATGAAGGACGACCTTGCGCGCGACCAGTTGGCCAAAGAGACGGAATCGGCGGTCGATTATGGCAAGGTCTGACAGGATCAAGGCCATATTGGCTGATCAGGACTTCCAATGGGCAATCGAGCGTCTGGAGGCGCAATTGACCCGGAAGGTAATGGCGAGCGCGACAACCGAAGAGGACCGCGCGACGGCGTTGCACACATACCACGGGCTGCAAGCGGCCAAGGCATTGCTCCGCAGCGTGGCATCTGAAGAGGAATCCCCGTGACCGAGAACTCCACTGGAGCGATCTCGCTAAGCGAGGCTGTCGAACGAGTTACGGCGCAAGCCGGGGCGGACGACGAAACCGTTGAGACGCAGGAAGCCGAAGGGACTGGCAACAGCGACCCCGAAGCGAACGAGGTTGAAGCGGAGGCCGAAACCGAGGACCAGGACGACGCGGATAGCGACCCTGAGTATGAGGTTGACACGGCCGAGGGCAAGCGTCGGGTGAAGCTGTCAGAGCTTCTCGAAAGCCCGATGTTCAAAGCCGACTACACGCGCAAGACGCAATCCCTCGCGGAGGAGCGTAAGGCGCTTGAACGGTCGGCAGCGGAGACTGCCCAACTCCGCGAGCAGCTTTCGGAATCCCTTAAGCGGTGGGCGGTGCCTACCGAAGCGGAGCCGGATTGGGCTGAATTGGCGACCAAGCTACCGCCGCAGGAATACAACCTGCGCCGGGTGCAGTGGGAGCAACGTCAGAGGCAAAAAGAGCAGGCGCGGGCCGAGTTCCACGCCATGCAGGATCAACTGAGGGCCGAGGCAATAGCGACCGAGCGGAACAAGCTTCTCGAAGCATTCCCCGAGTGGCGAGACGAAGCCAAGTTCCTCAGTGCGGCGAAGCAGATGGCAGACGGGGCTACGGTCTACGGGTTTTCTGCGGAGGAAGTCGGCCAGATTGCCGATCACCGCATGATCAAGGTGTTGAAAGACGCCATTGCCTACCGGGAATTGCAGAAGGCGAAACCAGCCATTGAAAAGAAGGTGGCCGAGGTCAAGCCGTCGCTCCAGCCCGGAGCCAAGCCAAACCGCGACAAGGAGGCCGAGGCTGCACGTCAGAAGCAGCTTGCCCGGTTCAAGAAAGGCGTCTCCCTGAAAGAGGCGCTTGGAATCTTGACGGGCGAATAACCCTCAGGAGCGTGAAAAATGGCACAACCTGCCAACACCTTCGACAGCTACGACATGACGGGGATCATTGACGATCTGGTAAACCAGATTTTCAACATTGACCCCGACGACACGCCGTTTCTGTCGAAATCGCCCAAGACCAAGGCGTATAACACCTATCACGAGTGGCAGACTGATGCCCTCCGTGCATCGGCGGACAACGCCCACATTGAAGGCGGCGATACCACTGCGGACGCCAGGACCGCCACCACGCGGCTCGGCAACTACACGCAGATTTTCAAGAACGCCGTCTCGATTTCGGGAACTGACATGGCGCTCCGCAAGGCGGGCCGTGGCAAGGAAATGCTCTACCAGATCGGCAAGAGCATGAAGGAGCACAAGCTTGACATTGAGCGTGCCCTGTTCCTGAACAACGCTCGCGTTGCGGGTAGTTCCGTGGTGGCCCGTGAACTTGCGGGCGCCCCGGCGTGGCTCGTTACCAACCTTGAGTTCGAGGCGGGTAACGGCGGCGCAAACCCGACCGGCGACGGCACGAACGCACGGACGGACGACGGAACCCCCGTCGCCTTCTCGCAGACGCGCTTTGACCCGGCAATGCAGCTCATCTGGGAAAACGGCGGGAAACCCGACACGGTTTATCTCTCGGCGTTCCAGATGAACCTTGCCCTCGGGTTCACCGGCAACAACGCGCAGCGCAACACGGTGAAAGTCGGTCAGATTGAAAAGATGATCGACGTTTACCGCACCCCGTGGGGCGTGGTCGAGTTTGTCCTTTCGCGTGAAAACCGCGCGCGGGACGTGTTCATCTTCCAGGATGACATGTGGAAAGTCGCGATTGCTCGCGAAACGAAGCAGGAAGATCTGGCGAAGATGGGCGACAACGAGCGCAAGCAGATCGTTACGGAACTCACGCTGGAGTGCTGCAACGAAAAAGCGCACGGCGCCGTTTACGACAACACCACGTCGTAAGGAGAACAGGCCATGTCTTACAAGCAGAACCTCGGCGCGGTGACTGTCACCGCGTCCACTGTGACCGTGACTCGGGACGCTCACGCGGGCGTCCCGATTGTGCTCAACCGGGCGGCTGGCGTGACTGCCACTCTTCCGGCGGCGACCGGCTCGGGCGCGCGTTACGAGTTCATCCTTGCGGCGGACGCGAGCGGCAACCAGATCGTGAAGGTTGCCAACTCGTCCGACACGATGATGGGCGTTGCCTACCTCGGCAACGACTCGGCGGGCGCGTCGTGCTTCTATACGGCGGATTCGTCCGACACGATCACGCTCAACGGCTCCACCAAGGGTGGTCTGAAGGGCGCTCGCGTCATTGCGGACGATATCGCCGCGAACGTGTGGGCGGTTCTCGTCTACTCGGAAGCATCTGGCACCGAAGCAACGCCGTTCTCGGCTGCGGTCTGAGTGTATCTGAAACCGCTCGGCCTGTTCATCGTCAGCATTCCCAAGTGCGGATCGCAGACGCTTGAACGGGCAATCGAGCGGGTTTCTGGCGAAAAGTGCCTGCCCGGCCATATCCCGGTCGGACAGGCACGCAAGACGCTTGGCGAGATAGAGGCGTGGGCGCTGATACGCGACCCGTGGGAACGGCTCACAAGCGCGCTCAATTACGTTTACGGCGCGTCCCGAACGCATCTTGACGATGCCATGAATGGGGTTTGCCGCCATCAAACCATCATCCTGAAGCCGCAAAGCTTCTTTGTGGACGGCGCCACGCGGTTATTCCCGTTCGAGGCGTTGCCGGAAGTGCTGCGGCTGATCGGATATGCAGAGGAAATACCCCGTGCAAACAGGTCAACGCCGCGTTGGACGGCCGAGGAAATCCGCGCCCACCCAAGAAGCGGAGAATGTGCAGCCCGATACTTCGCAGATTTCGCCCTCCGAGCCGCTGTTTCGGATGATCGTCACAAACCGCGCGATTTCGCTTGGCAGCGGACGGCGGGCGGTCTTGGGGGATGAAATCGAGGTGACGGCGCATCGCCGCAAGTCCCTGCTTTTCTGGGGGCAAGCGCGCGATGCGTGAGGAGTGGATCGACCAGGGCGACAAGATCGTTCGCAAGAAAACCCACGACCTTGACCACGCCTTTGATGAGGTCAGGTTGCGCCGGGAAGCGCCCGACATGCCGCTGTCTGATAGTTGGCACGTGGCAAGCGTTCCGGCGTGGGTGGTCACGGAATGGCTGAAGGAAGCCGGGGTGGCATGGGATGACCCTGCGGCCAAGGACGTTCTGCGCAAGAAGCTTATGAGCGGCGACGTGGGTAAATTCCGGGTGCATGGGGGCACGTTCTGATGGACTTCGCCACGCTAAAGTCGCGCCTCTACAGCTTGATCGGACGCTATCCGGCCGACATTTGCTATGAGTTGGTGACGGCGGACATAAACGCGCGGCTCCGCGTGCGGGAAATGGAAGCGACCGATACGCTGACAGAGGCGGCGAGCGTGGCGCTCCCCTCGGATTTCCTCCAGATGATTTCCATTTACCGCGACGTTGACCCGAGGACGCCGCTTTCTCCCACGGATACGACGGGCATCAACCGGGCGCACGTGACCTCGGGCACACCCAAGACCTACGCCATTGTTGACGGGGCGATCCTGCTAAACCCCGAGCCTGACGGGGCCGAAGACCTCATCATCCGGTATTACGCTCGGCAGGCTGACCTGTCGGCGGATGGCGACACGAACGACATTCTGACCAATTATCCATCCGTCTATGTCTACGGGGTGCTGGCCCACCATGCGGCGTTGATCCGCGACGAAAAGGCGATGGCGATTCACGGCGCGGCCTACGGGCAACACATGAAGCTGGCGCAATCTTCGGATGCGAAGGCCCGCTATTCCGGGGCGCCGATTGTCCCGACCGTCAGGACCGCGCCGTGATCAGCGAATTTGCCCTCGGACCGTGGTTGCCGGATGTTACTGACTACCGGAATCCGGGGCTAGAGGTCTGCACCAACGTCATTCCGGGGCCGGGCGGCTATAAACCCGCATATGGCGCGAATACCAGCGAAGGCGACGTGGGGGCTGCGGTTCTCTCGGCCATGTCTTTTCAGCGCGCGGACGGAACCAGGATTACCGTCTGCGCTACGGCCGGGGATTTGCACCACATAGTCGGCGGGACGGTGACTGACAGCACGCTCACGCTGACCCTGACAGAGCCGGTAAGGTTTGAGCGGTTCGGATCGTCCATTTATGCGTCTTCGAAGGAGGGCGTCTGGTATCTGGACGACATAGAGGCAGACAGCACGTTCGTTGCCGAAAACTGGACCATTCCGCACGGGCTTGCCATGGCGCGGGTTGGCGATTTCCTCTTCATGGGCAATCTCATCGACACGGATACGAATGATGCTTCCTACCGTGTCAGGTGGTCGCCGTATAACAACCCGCAAGGCGAGTGGGCCACGTCGATTTCGCTGCAATCCGATGCCGTGGATATGCCCGAGAACCTGGGCGTAGTCATGGGGATTACCGGGGGCAACACGGGGCTTATTTTCCAGCGCAATGGCTTGTCGCGCATCCAGTATACGGGCGGCCCGAGCGTGTTTGCGAAACAGGTTGTGGACACGCAGCGGGGTCTTGCCGCGCCGTTCTCTCTCGCACAGGTTGGCGAGAACGTTTTTTACCTCTCCGATGACGGTTTTTTCGTCACGAATGGCACGGCTGGCCAGTCGATCTCGCGGGGACGGGTGTGGGATTGGTTCCTTGCGAACGCATCGCAAACCTACCTCTCGACAGTGCAAGCGGCCGTAGATTGGCCAAATCGCTGCGTAGTATGGACCGTTCCGGGGGATAGCGGCGCATTTGTCGGGCTCCTCTATTACAATTGGGAAACGCAATGGTGGTCCTACGTTGCGCTGGCGACCGACTGCGTGTTTGCGTCGGGGATTGCGGGCCTGACGCTGGAACAGGTCGCGGCGATCTATACTGATCTGGACACGATGACGCTTTCCCTCGACTCGCCGTCATTCGCGGCGCGCGGGAAGTCGATGGCGGCATTTGTCGGCGGGATTCAGTATCAGTTGACGGGTTCCTCCCTTGCGGCGGTGTTTGAAAGCGGAGAATTTCAGCCGCAGCCGGGAAAGCGGGTGTTTGTTCGCAGCGTCACGCCAATCGTGACGGATTCCAGCGATGCAACGCTCGTCACGATGACCGGAAGAGTGAGGGCGGGTGCCAGTTACACCACGGCGCCAGACGTTGCCATCGGGCCTATCGGTTTTTCCCCGTTCAATTTCGATTCCCGTTTCGTTCGGGTGGGCCTGACCATTCCGGCCGGGACGACGTGGAACGATGCTTTCGGCTATCAGATCGACTTTGACGTGAGCGGCGACACATGACCGAGATTCGCGTTGCCACTCAGCCGACAGGTGGAGTTATCCCCGCCCGAGACGTGCCGATTGATCATCTGTTGATCACCGGGACGACCTCGGGAGCGGCACAGACGCTCTACACGGTGCGGGATGGCGTCATGCTAAAGGTGCGGCGGCTGGCGGTTGCTAACGTCACCGGCACGGCGGCGACACTGAGCCTGAATGCCATTCCATCGGGTGGGTCAATCGGGGATGGCAACGCCGAGTTGAAGGGCTACAGCGTCGCGGCGAATACGGCTGTTGACCTGACCGACATGGTGGGCGGGCTGTATCAGGCCGGAACGGTGATCAAGGCTTATTCCGGCACGGGCAGCGCGCTTGTCCTTCACGGATGGGGAGAGGAAGTCCTTTGACGCCGATTGCAGTCCCGGCGTCCGATCTTGACGCATGGTTGCCACGGATCGAATGGCACCTGAAATCGTTCTGCCGAAGCGGGCAATGGACGCCCGAGGAACTGGTCGGGCAGATCAGGAGCCGCGACCGTCAGTTGTGGGTGGCGTTCGACGGGGAAGTGCGTGCGGCAGTCCTGACGGCTGTAATGGCAGACAGGCTGCAGACCGTGCAGATCACGCATTGCGCGGGCCGTGGGGCGGGGGATTGGCTGCACCTTTGGCCGGTCCTTGAGGGATGGGCGCGTGATATTGGCGCCAAGCGTATCGAGGCGGTCGCCCGCCCCGGATGGGAACGGAAACTAAAGGACATTGGGATGCTGAAAACCCATGTCATTCTTGAAAAGAGGCTCTGATGGGCACGAGTAGCACGACGACGCAGCGGAACGACCCCTACGGCCCGTCTCAGCCCTACATCAATCAGGGCCTGGCCGACGCAGGCGCGATGTATGACGCTGGCGGTTTTCGGATTGACCCCTACATGGGCGATCTGGTGGCGGATCGTGACCCGCTTTCCAATGCGGCCTACAACGCCTCTGGCGGGGTGGGTGCTGGCGGTTTGAACAGCGCGAACATGGCGCAAGGCTCGCTCGCGCGGGCGATGGACCCGAACGTGCGGTCGCAATACACCGACCAGCTTGTGCAGAATACGATTGACCGGATCATGCCGGGGATCAATTCCAGCTTCGCCGGGTCTGGCATGTCCGGTTCCGGGCTTCATGCGCAGAACCTCGCTAGCGGGGTTTCGTCCGGTGTTGCCGGGGTGCTGGATAACGCATGGCAGCAGGGCGAAAACCGTGCGCTTCAGGCGGCGGGAATGGTGCCGGGGATCAATAACGCGGCATACGGCGCTGTCAATTTCCTTGACACGATGGGGCGCGGGAACCAGCAGCAGAACCAGTCCGAAATCAACGCGGCGGTGTTGCAGGACCAGCAGGCGCAGACGGCCGACCTGAATGCGATCCAGGATTACCTCGCGCTTACTTCTGGCGTCGGCGGCATGTTCGGGGTGCAGTCTTCTCGCACGTCCGGGGGGAACGGCCTCCTGGGTGCGCTCGGGTTCGGGTTGCAGGGCCTTGGTGGAATCGCTCAGGCTGGCGGTTTCCCGGCCATTTTCGGATTTTCAGACCGGAGGCTCAAAGAGGATATTAAGCGTGTCGGCGAAACTGACGATGGGCTTGGCGTCTACACATACAAATATAAGGGTTCGCCCGTCACTCAGATGGGCGTCATGGCGCAGGAAGTCGAGAAAGTGAAACCGGACGCGGTGCGCATGATCGGCGGCTATCGGGCAGTTAATTACGAGGCGCTGTAATGGGAATCCTTGACCAAGCCAAGACGGAAATGCAGCCAAGACCGGGTGCGCTGTTTGGTCTGTTCAACAAGCATGAACAGTTGACGCCAGAGCAAGTGGACCGGCGCTACAAGCAAGGCGCCGTGTTGTCCGCGCTTGGCATGGGGTTGTCGCAACTCGGCGCTGGCCAGCCGGTGAATATGTCCCCGGCTTTCGA
>ERZ761584.470-NODE-470-length-12352-cov-3.649589_pt1 | contig 12352 bp, 18 predicted proteins | sample MGYA00512168_ERZ761584 | MGnify/ENA primary metagenome ERZ761584 (study PRJEB28899, sample SAMN03785564) | bioreactor sludge metagenome | biome: EBPR Sludge; feature: EBPR Bioreactor; material: 0.22µm filtered reactor supernatant | place: Saint Lucia: Queensland...
AGTTCTTGATACTGTTTTAAGAGCATTTCTCGGAAGTATCCTCTAACCTCTTCAGGGATCGCATCTTTAATATGCTCAAAATAGACGATGGAATGTTCGTAATATTCTTCAAACAGAATAGCAACTCTTTGGGCAACCTCCGAATCAGAGTAATCTTTTCCCAATTCATCCATAATATCAACTCTTGCGAATTCCACCGAGATTTTTTTAGCGATTTCCATTAGCTTATCGTTAGTCGGTTGAATTTCGCTGCAAAATGATTCCTGTTTAACATTACAGCCACACTGTAGTGGTTCATCGCTAATTATAAATTGATATTTATCCCATGCGTTCTTAGTCATTTTCTTCTCTTTTTTTAACTTTTCTTTTTACAATTGTATCTTATGCCAGCTTTTGTTACAATATTTAAATTGCTATATAAAGAAAAAAGGATGCTAAGTGACAGACACAGTTTTTTCTTACGCCGTGATTATCATATTTTTTGGTATGCTTATCGCAACGGTTTTAACGTTGGTTTGGTTTATTTTTAAAATTGCGATTCGTACCGACGACACGATGTCGCCAGAAAATTCAGATATACCTGCCACCGCAGAACTGGCGATGGCTGTAATGGATAAGCATCAAAAGATCAAGAAGAAAAAAGAATCTGCTTACTATCACCATCTTCAGCTTGTTAAGGATAATCAGCAAGGTGATTGGGGTGAAGATGACAATGTTTTCATTGTTCCTCCGCAGGGTAGTTGGGATAATGTTTTGACAAGCCCATATGTCCCATGCCCTGTTTTTATTGATGACAATTTGGAATGGGATGAAATGATTATTACCAAACGCGCCGCGATTATGGGGCGGGCGAACGAGCCTTACAAGCATGATGTATTTATGTTTAAAGAAAATTGCGGTATCTTTGGATTTATTACGATTCAATTTGATGAATCCATTAAGGGCGAGAGACTTATTATTACGCCAGCTAAAATCTTTAGCGGACATGACATTGCATTGATGAGACTTCAATATATGTCTGTGATTAATGGACATTCAATGCGTGTAAGCGCCGATGGCACAAGTATATCAATAGGATGAAGGGGATATCAAAATGAGCACTATATGGATTAATGATAAATTCCGCATCAGCATGTTATCTGACTTATCAATGGATGAAATAAATAAAATACTTAAAGAATATGATATTGATTCGAATAAATTTGAACTGTATGTGAATTACATTATTGATTCATACAAAATGAATTTAAAACACACTATTGAATCAACATTAACCACGTTCAAGCATTATAAGAAAGATGAATGGAAGTATCCAATTGGTTCAATTGTAAGAATCAAAAAAGAAAATCTAAAAAAATTTATAACAGAATGGGATCCGAGAGAGACTATTCACAACGAAAGAATTCCGTTTTCAGAAGACACTATCGGGATTATTCGTTATCAGTACGAAGATTACGAAGGCAAGGCTGTTGAAGTTTATTTTCATCAAGAGCAGTTTGAATTTTGGGCAGAAAATGTGCCAACAGAATTCCTGTCTTTTGTTTTTGAAGACAATATAGTTCCTGTTGGCACATTGGTTTATGTTTTCGATCAAGGGCAATGGGTAAAGGCAGAGATCGTTATTTCAGATATCGCACCTCTATATCAAATTGAGATAACTAACAGCGGTAGCCGTAAATGGATAAACCTGAATGAAATGATCATTCACCCTTACGAATCTATGGGAGAATATGTCCACCAGACTGTTGTTTCTGACTCTCGGAAAATGATTTATTATCCTCATCTGTTAATATATAAAGACGGTATTGCGCTACCGGAAAATCTTATATTTTCCGCCTTTAATTCAGATCGTTATCGGTTAATTAACAGCGCCCTGATTGATTTAATGGGCAACAAATATTATAAAAAACGCATATATTCGTTTGATTTTGAGTATGTTGAAAAATTCTTCAACAAATACTGTCGTAAGCACAATTTAATTATCAAATGGGATAAGGTTGATTGGATAGCCAGTATTCTTTTATATAAGAATGTTGGATATATTAAGACGCCATCCAATGACAAGACACGTCAGGAAATTGAGGCAATTACTAGCCAGTATGATTAAAATCGCTTGGGGATATAATCGATTTGTGTTGTTATTCGGGAACTATGTTATTAAGTTCCCGAATATTTTTAACGGCGAACGTGCTTTTGTAGTAGGACAAAATGCAATCATTCGGGAATACGAATTGTCTTTACAAGCGCAAAATAATAACGATCATCGTCTTGGATATGTTTATTGCAGAGGCTGGTTTGGTTTATTTTTAATTATGAAGCGTTATACACATATCCTGAATCGAGAACTGACAAATATCGAAGTGCAAATGCTTCCTATTGCTAATCCAGATTTAAAAATTGGAAATTATGCTGTTGAAAACAATCAGATTGTTGTTATTGATTATGGTCATTCTGATTGCTGGTACACAGGATAAATAAAAACGAGAGCAATGTATTTGCTCTCGTTTTTATGCATGACAAAACTTATTTTAACCAGTCGGGGCGCGCAAATCTAGTAGCCGGTTCCCGACAAGAATGCCCATATTTATTTTTAGCCTACCCTGAACAAGCAGCTTGATTCGCGCGGCATGTTTTTTTATTCCATACATCTGGCTGCTCCCACGGATGATAGGCACTACCGCGAAAAGGCGGCTACCATTCTAATCAGACTGAGCAGTTTCCGCAGATGAACACACCATGGCGTAGATACTGCTTGCAGGCGACACTCTTTTGTTTTATTAGAATATCGTCATGCGCTTTATTGAATATAATATATCATATTGTTAACGTTTTGTCAATAGTTCGCGCAAAAAGTGATTGGTTTGTTAAAATTAAATTCAGGTATACAATGAATTTATTGATATTAAGGAGAATTCAGAATGTCCGAAGATAATAAAGTAAGTGACGGTGAAATTGAATCCATTGATCAGGGTGGTCACAATAGTAATCTGGTCAAACCATCAATTAAGATTAATCAAGGTCAACTGCCCGCTTTTCAAAAACCAACATCACGCAAATCACTTGAAACAGCAAATCCTGTTTTTAAGGGTTCATTAAAATGCCCTGAATGCGGCTCTGCCTCTTATATTCGTCAGGTGTCAGGAGACACTACCACTTATAAATGTTTGAATTGTGGGCATACTAAGTAATGTCGAATGTCATTGGAGTTCGGCATGATCTGGATGAGGATTATCTAGTTCTTGAAAATCCCGGTGAATACGGTAAAGATTTAGATGGTCAATGGTATATGCGTGTTCCTGCTATTGGTTTTGGCATGGGTTGTTTGAGTAGTCATGAAATTGTTGAACACGAAAATGGCACAATTACAGTCTCGCCATCGATTCTGTGTACAGGACACAATGGTAGACAATGGCATGGCTATCTTGAGCAGGGTATTTGGCGTGAAACATAAAGTGTAAGACATAATATAAAAGACGATAGATTTCCATCTATCGTCTTTATTTTTATACATTAATCGTAGCAGAGAGATATTTTTCTCGAATTGCTTCAGCGATAAATTTGAAAATTTCAACAACTGTTATTTCAGAGTCGCTGAAATCGTTACCGTCCTCATCACATTCACTGTTTTGGCTTTTCTGATACATGAAATTTCTATCACCAAACAACAGTTTTGCCGCGCGGGTTTTGGGGGTAACATCTACAAAATCATAACTTCCACTGCACCCGCCATAATCTGTACCAAATACCCAACCTGTTTCTAGAACAAATTTGATATTGTTGGGTAACTCAATGGTATGGTACAGCGTGTCTCCGAATTCACTTGTGTTATAAGCCAGATATTGGCGAACCGTCACATAATCTGCCTGTTCTTCCAGCCACCTGACAACATTTTCCCATGTATCATTGATTTTGATTTCTTTATGCTGTGACATCTGCTGTTTCCTTTAGGATATCCTGTAAAACCATTGAAGATTTTTCAGCGGCTTTTTTAATCATGCTTAATCGAAATTGCATTTCAGATTTTAGATCCTGCACGCCCGCAAATCCATAGATAATATCATCAATCTCATCATCGGGTTGAATATTACCTTTCTCCTCAATCAGATTAGGAATATCCTGCATTAATGTTTCAACAATCTCCTCAGCATCCAAATCTTCTGGAAGATTATCGTTCCAAGTAATTTCCATATTGCTGATATCAACACCATTCATGCCCATATTCGCAATGTCCCATGTCACAACCTTAATGTATGGGTATTTCGAAATGTATTCAAGCATTGCTTGAAAGTAAGCATAAATATGAAGATAATATCTCAAGTCGTCAATGGTCTGAATATCAATTTCTGTCTCATTAATTTTCATTTTCATATCCTTCGATTACTTGTATTACCTAATATTATAAACTATTGATGTTCGTTTGAAAAGTTTAATTTATACTCTTCGGGGATTCTTCTATCTGCGATACGTTTATTCACAAGACGATAATATGTCTCATCCAGTTCTGCGCTGACAAAATTGCGACGAGTGTTCATGCAAACATCAATTTCACTGCCGCTGCCGCCAAATAAAACAAGCACCGTATCTTCAGGCTGAGTGCCACTTAAAATAAGTTTTTCTGACAATCCTTGTGGGATTTGACAGGCATGAATTGTTTTTTGTTTAGAAACATTTTTGACTAAATTGTAATAGAACCAACTGTAGGGCATTCTGCCATTCGAACCGTTTAAGACATTTCGCTGAATACGTTTATCGTTGGGATTTTTATAAGGCTCAGCAACATTTTCCTTATAGAAGCGATTATGCTTAGATTTAGTGGCGTGCAAGATACTGCGATGGGCATTTGTAAATTTTTTTGGACTATGCCCTACATTTGTGTTATATACCCATACATAATCATGAACATCATGCGCTGCTTCATAAAGGTATTTAACAGCCAGATAATTGTTCTGTTTGGGATAATTAATCATAAACAGGTTTCCGTTATCTTTAAGAACACGCATTGATTCTTTGCAGAGCTCAATATACCAATCGATATATTGATCAAATTTTACAGTGTATGACTTTTTGTTATATTTAATACCAACGTTATAATCAGGATCGCCATAGACTAAATCAATGGATTGATCAGGAAGTGCTTTTAAAACATTCATCACATCGTCAAGATAAATATGATTTATGATTTCATTAAACGGCTTATGATGCATATCCTGAGAAGTGAGAACGGGAATATTATCTAAGACTTCTAACATTTGATTTTATTTCCTTAAAAATAATAATTCGTTTCATTGCTTGTATTGTATCAATATCTCATTAAAATAAAAGTAGTGTTTTAAATTATAAAGATAGGTTTTATGAACAGTCAAATTATTTCAATCCACGAATCATCTGATTTCTGGAATAGGGTAGAACAAAGAAGTATTTTTTTTAAATATATTAAACAAAGTTTTAAAACTGATATTTATTCATACATGAATAAAGTATACATCTCGGCAAATGATCAAAATGCCTTTTTAGATCAAGACGCAGTTGATTCAATAGCCTGTTTTATTGATTCTTGTTGGTGGGATAATAAAGAAAGCGATTTTTATCCGCTTAGACCAAGACATATTAAATATAACAGTGTTCCTTATGGATACATGACAAGTGTTCAGTATGGAAGAATTAAAATTGCCTATGAATGGGCAAAGAAGATGTATAACTTTACAGATAATCCAAAAGAAAAATATCAACAGTTGGTTAAAAGCAATCTGACAGATACCACTCTCGAAGGAGATTGGCACTGGCATATGAACAGAAATATGGCACTGCAAATCGCTGCGGCATTTCTTGATGCAGGACAGCGATTAGATGCTAAAGACAAAATTGAACCTGATATGCTATTTAACATACCTGTTCTTTATAATATATGGATGCCTGATGATATTTGTTTACTTGTTCCTACATCAAAATATATGCAAATGAATTATGCAGAGGACATTTTGCGCAATATCGATAATCCAACCAGAACAGTTTATGAAATGATATTAAAACCTGAATTGTTAGAAAATTCTCCTTTTATTGTGATTTATAATCACGGAAGTCCCAAACACCCCGGCTATTAATCAGATTGTATTTTTTTGCCAACTCTAACATGCGAATGTATTGCGGAATATCATAATTGCTCAATCGATGACGGTTGTTTAAATACATTTTTACTTCATCAGCAGATGGAATTGTAATTTCCATCTGTTCTTTTCTATTATTTTCCATTTTATATCCTGTTAATCAACCTAAAACAGTATACTGCCTAAATAGAAAAAACGACATTGTATAGTGCCCCATACAATGTCGTTGGAATTGCTTGATCAAGTTGTGTAGTAAACCCTGAATGTCTCGTGTCTTTTCGTTTCATGTGTTTGTTATGTTATTTGTGTTTATGTGTTGCGTTTCCAGACTTGAGAATTTCACTCATTACCCTGTGTAAGCAGTAATGTTACCACTGGCACTCTATGTCGGAGCATCCCATTTCTCACCTCTCCGTTATAATCATTACTCGTGTGGGTTTCCCCAACCTAACCTGACCTTGCGCAGTCAGTGTTACTTTTATGATTATTGATTGCGGCTACTCCTATTTATCATTTCACCCATACCGGAACTCGCAATCCCAATATGTCAAGCTGGTGATTTGATTTTTTGAACAAGCAGTCGTCTGTCTGACCAGTACGAATAGTTGCTCGGAGTCCGCATCCTCACCCTCGGTAATTTCATAGAGTGTTTTTTACCGATGTCAGACTTGCGTTTCTAACTGTAATCTTTCGATTACATTTATATAATACATCTTTATTACAAACCTGTCAATACTGAAATATAATATTTTGCAAACACTATTGACATAATATGCATAAAATGGTAAATTATATATGTGAGCGAATACAGCCGAAGGGCAGTATCTGCTTATGGCAATACGATTGTATTAAGAAAGAATTCACATTTTTGCAATACAATCTGAGTCTGATAGCAAAATGTAATAAAAACAGCACATGCAAAGATGTTGAAAACTTTTAAAGCTACAACGGAGTATGTGCCATTCAAGACAAGAAGTTATTGAGAAGGTGATGTTGAGATCAACTCATCTGCCACTTAGAAATAAGTGAGCGCTCAATGTCAACAATGTATGAATCTCTTTCACTCTTAAAATGAAGAGTTATACAAGCGACATCCTGAGCGATGGGTTACAAGTTATAAACTCAACAGTAACAATAATGTTGTAATAAAGCATAATTGCTGGAACAGCGACATTTTATTCAAAGTCGCCATTCACTCAAACAATCTCGCTAAACAAATGCGAGTAAGCCGGAGCAATTTTTTTTCCGTAAGTGAGAGTTGAAAAGAAGCAGAGTGCAAGATCTTTCTTGAATGCCAGTAGTAAAAATACACCTTTCACCTTTAGCGTGGTGTACGTAATTAATGCTAAAAGACGAAGATGTGTGAATTCGTATCAAGATACAAAAGTGTTGTTGCAGTAAAAGTAACACAAGTAACACAAGTAACACAAGTAACACCAAAAAAACGAATAGTTTTTATTTGACGAAGGTTATCAAGCGCCTTCGTCTTTTTTTTATGTAAATAAAAAACAACGACATAAGTTCTGACGTTTGTGTATCTACGTCACTATGTCGTTGTTTTTATTTAATTTCCTGAATGTTTATTCAGCGGAACCTTGCGCCCATGAATTTTTTCGACTTTTTCGACCAATCTGTCAAAATGATGCTCAAGATTAGCCCTTTTCAATACAGACTCTACATAAATTGTAATGAGATAAGCATCATCTGCTTCATCCCATACCGCATCTTCCAAATCCCCTTCAGCCATATGAAGAATGACTTGTTCTAGGTCAGCGATTCTTTGAGACATCTCTTTGGGCGTTTGTGTATTATCACTCATGCGATTTTCCTTGATATGATTTCTATTTATTTTATCAAGTATTGAATAGACAGTCAATTTAATAATTAATCTTGAGATGAATGCCTTGTTTCAATGCCTAACACCCACTGATTATTAATAAAGAAATCCAAGTCTAGTGGATAAACAATACTGACATTTTTATCACCGTCAAAAACAACTCTTAGATAGTAACCATATCTGTCTACAATGCAGCCTTCTTTATGATACAGTTCTCCTTTGAAATTAATTCTGACTCGCGTACCTGTATTCACAATAATTCCATAAATTGTTTTAAGAAATTCGTATTTTTCTTCTTCAGGCATTTTCTTTTACCTCTAATAACGGAAGAATGTCTTCTGGAACAATGGTGTAATAATATTCAGGATCGTTTTTTTCAAACTCTGTTTGAATAAAGAACGCATCCCTTAAACCAAACTGAGAAGTAGATGCCAGTTCCCAAAAATCCTGTCCACCCTCGCGTTTTAAAAGCCGCCAGACAACACGATTCAGACTTGAAATGGACTCCATCTCTTGATCTAAACCGTTCAGATAGGAGTTTTTGATACGCATGACAAACAAAATAGAGGCAATCCATACCTGATGAGAAACAGGTAACGTATCAAACGAGTTTGATTTAAAATGATCGTAAAATTGTTTTAATTTATATTTTTTATTATTCATTCTTCATTATCGCTTTCTGTTTTATTTTGCTGATAACTTGCCATCATTCGTCTTCTTTTATCAACAATCAGTTTTGAGAATGCCGCGTTACTTCCGATAATTTCCTCATCGGGTTCAACATCATCAGAAAATGTTTTGTCAAAGATCGCTAAATTTTCTTTTTTATCACCGAATAGTAGGTTTAAATAATAAGCACCACTATCAAATTCAATGATTTTCATAAATTGAGCATCAGAATCTTCTTTAAACCGTTCAATATTTAAGGACAACTCCTCAAACATGGGATGGTCAGACATTAACATAAAGGGCTCAATATAGAAATGCAAAACAAGACTTTTATATTTCTTCTTTTTTCTTTTTGACTGTCTTTCTAGCCAGTCTTCCTGAAAATAAGAATTCAATGCATAGCCCTCTAATTCTGTATCAAGACTATTCATTTTACGAACGTCTTGAACAGACATGTCTCTTAACCGCGCAAAAGTTAACAGTGAACCATCTTCCTGTAAATAAATTGGGAACATCTGTGTTTCATAAATAATCAACTGTTTTCTTCTGTAATAATGTTTTCTTTTGTTAATTAGCCGAATTGAATCCGATGTCGAATCATAGGGTATTCTGATTTGTGTCTTCAGAAATCCATTGAAACCATCTGGTTGAAAAAGTCTCTTTGCAATATTTCGTTTAACTATTATTTTTTGAATCATCATGCAATTATACCAATGAAATAACACACACCATAGTGTGTGTTATGTATTTTTAATAAGATAAAGGCTTTGAATTAAAGGTTGCATTATACGTCAAGCATCCATCTTTGTAAAAGAAAATGCTTACATTTTCAATGCGACAAAGATCGTAATTGGGGTCAATGCATTTTACAGGCTTTGCATTACAAGTGATTGCAATATTCCAGCAACCGCATTCTTCGGGGCTTAAATGACATTGCATTGTTTCTGTAAAATAAAACGATAATTCGTCTAAAGCCTCGCGCATTATTACAGGTTCGTTCAATAGATTAATCACATGACATTGTACTGCTGCAATATGATTTGGTAAAAGCTGACTCATTCGATTATCCTTAGCATTCGCTTATAATTGATAATATATCTTAATACTTTTTGAATAAAAATGCAAATTTTTATTTGCATTTACTCTTGTTATCTGATAATATGGATATATACAGTTTAGATAATAGAGGTAAATGATGGGAATTCACGAGATACCACTATCGCAAGATAGAGATGAGTTTATTCATGAAGTTTATGGGCGTATACCCGCAGACTTTGACAATAAGCATGAGCGTTCGGTAGAAAGTCGTTATGATGACGATGCCTATCCCTCTGAAGATACCGTTTATTATCAGACTCGTCCTATGAGTTTAACACCTCGTCAGCTCAATACTACACCTGCGGGGAAAGTGAATAAAATGAATCAAATTCAAAAAACAAGCACAAGGACAACTCGTGTAAATGTTGAAATCAATGCTGATTCATGGGACGAACTTGATGAGCGACACAAAGCGCTTGTGCTTCTGGTGTTGATTGGTCGTGAAAATGACAATGAGCAAGGCATGAAAGATATATTATACATGCTGCGCGATTTGGTAGCTGAAGCGGATATTGAACTGATTGAGATTGCGCTGGCAGGATTAACAACAGCGTTAGTCTCTCCAAAAAAATATGCGCTGCGGATTGCTATCTTCGAAGTTTTGGAAGATATGATCTTTCAGGCGGAAGAGGATTTAGCATACCTTGTGTCAGCGAACAGTTCAGAGCATTTTAAATATATTGCACAAACCTATCAAGCGACGATTAACGCTTTGAAAATGTACATGAAAATTCTCAGTTTTACGGATGGCGAAATGGATCGCTTTCACGAAGGCGATGCGAGTGCGTTATCCGTAAAAATCGGAAAACTGATTCGCCGTATGAATCGGTATTTAACAGAAAACTTTGATTATGACATCAAACGGTCATAATCAAATAAAAGAGATGAGGTGACTCATCTCTTTTATTTTTCAATCTTGATTTTATTGAACAGGTCTGGTTATAATAACTGCCATCGCTTTTTATTTTCAGGACTCAAAAAAATGGTATTAGAAGCTTACGAAAACGACGTTGATATTGATGATGGAGCTGATGAAATTGATTCAGTGGATGAATTAGGTGCGACATTCCAGCGGGAAACGCATTTAACTTCTGTTGAGCAGTGGGCAAATACTGTTGCACACACTGCCGAACGGCGTAATCAATTTGGAGATCGTCATCAAAGATTAAATGACCGTCATTCATTAGGCGGTATTTTTAAATTTGAAGATAAAGTCAATTTAAGTGATGCTTGGAATTCAATCGGTGGTAATCGCATGGGAATTGCGACACGTCCAGCAGAAAGTGTGTTGATGGATGGAAAGCGTGTTCCGATTGACGGTAAATTGTGGATTTATCCTACACTAGATGGAACGGAATTTAATCCCACAAAGCCATTGGAGGTTGTCTCGAATAATCGTTATGAGGTTATTCAGCCGCGTCATGTGATTGATATGATGACACAGCATTTTAAAGATTCAAGTGGCGAACCGCTGCCTGTAGCAGCAATTGCTTTTAGTGGTGATATGAACAGTATTGTTGTTCAATTCGAGCGCCCTGAAGTGGAATTAAATATTCCTGCTTATGGAAGTGTTCAGAATGATTTAATTCGACGCTTTTTCACGGTGCATATTCCTATCTTGGGTAGTGTGACAGCCGGCGCAATTGATGCGCGTTGGCGGTGCATGAATATGATGCCATCGCTTTTAAGCAAAAGTTTTATCAGCATTCGTCATTTGAATGGTGCGAATAAAAATATCGTAAACGAGTTTTCAAGCATTATTCAGCAGCTTGATTTCGCACTGGTCACGCAGATTGAAATCTATAATACACTTGCGAAAATGGCGGCAAAGCCAGACGATTTTGATCGGGTCATTCAGAAAGTTTATCCTTATTCAAATCTTCCTGAGCCTTATGATCAAACAACTTCACCACAGGTCGTGACACAGCTTTTGAATCGTCAACGCGCCGGTGAACTGCGCGGTGGTGAAATTCCGATGTCAAATCGCAAGATTGTTGAATCGCGCGTATTGGCACAGAAGGGGTATCAGGATGCTGTTGAAGAAGTTGGAGAGACCTTATGGGCGCTGGCACAAATAAATTATAGCGCTAATCATCACCCAACAAAAAGTATTCAAGCGCGCAGCATGGATATGGCAATTAACGGTTGGCGTAGACGTGATGCTTTAAAGACGTTTGCTGAAGTGTTACACATTGGTGAAGAACGTGGCGCAAGATACTCAGATGATGTAAATCGTATTTTAAAGACCATTAAGTAAACATATACATGAATACAAAAAAGACAGAATATCCATTCTGTCTTTTTATTTTTACATTGCAGGTGATTTAATTTTTTAGTAAAATAACAATATGATTAATTTAAAAGGAAGTAAAAAATGAAGGTCAAACACGCAGCGATGGGTTGCGGAGCAATTTTAATTGTGGCTCTATTTGCAGTTGTGCTTATTGGTGTTTTCATTACACAAAATGGTGTAGCGGGTGCGTACAGTGTCAAAGATGGTTTGTATCATGGCGTTTTGGATTCGTATGAGGAACGCCAGAATGGAACATTAATGCTGTGGGTAAGCAACCGCATTGATACTGTGTTTTGTGTGCCTCACCCTTCGGCTGAACAGAGGAATACGCTTAAGAGCTTTGTTCAGAAT
>ERZ761584.472-NODE-472-length-12310-cov-18.200734_pt1 | contig 12310 bp, 16 predicted proteins | sample MGYA00512168_ERZ761584 | MGnify/ENA primary metagenome ERZ761584 (study PRJEB28899, sample SAMN03785564) | bioreactor sludge metagenome | biome: EBPR Sludge; feature: EBPR Bioreactor; material: 0.22µm filtered reactor supernatant | place: Saint Lucia: Queensland...
CAAGACGGAAAATTTAAAAACTTTCCGCCTAATGTCCTCCTATTCCTATACCCCAATATTCCACAATCAATTATTTAGTAAGTAATTTAATTTACTCGTACATCAAATTTTACTGTCACACCTTTCGTTATACCATCTATCCGTTTTTTTTCTATATCGTAATCATCATTATCTCATGCGGAATTCTCATTTTGTCATCCTTACCTTGCATTTTCTTATTCTTGATATTGAGTCTCATTTACATCTTATCGCAATACCCTATTGACTTTCTCACCCATTTTCACCAATAATTTACACATGGCTCGCGCAATAACAGATTTATATGATCCCGAAACAGGATTCTTGGATTCTCCATACTCCAATGGCTTTACCGCTCAAGTTAAAAAACAATTTGTAGATCTCCTAGCTAATTCTCATGGCGAAAATTCTATCTCCTCTCTCGCCGAAAAAATGGGAATTCATCATTCTACCGTCATGGCACATATCGAAAAAGATAAGGCCTTCGCCAGCGAAATTAGCAAGGCCAAAAGATGGTTCGCCTACAAAGTCGAAGGAACCTTGCAACAGTGCGCACTAGATCCGAAAAAAACTTTGGATCGAATAGCTTATTTAAGGGCCTACATGCCAGAGAGATACGCCCGTACTGAATTGAATCAAGCCCCACAGATACAAATTAATTTCTCCGACGATGCGTTGGCTAAGATCACAGATCGAATCACCAAAGTTAAGCAAGCTGTTGAAGCGGAGGTAGTTGATACGGTGACAAGTGACCGAAAGCAAGTGCCCAATGGACAATCGTCGACGGTAGTAGATACTCAAGATGATGTCCGATAATAACTGTTATGTTAAATTATCGATTGGGATTGAGAGTAAAAAGAATTCTTTTGGGAATTTAGAAGCGAACGCCAGGGCGTGGGCGTCTGCGTTTGCATGACCATCCAGTTGGTTGCGAGTAGATAAAGGTGGCAAAGAATGATGGAGAACGCGGGTGCAAAAAAAGTAAAAGGGGGGAAGTTGAGTATGAAAAAGAGGCCGAGAGGGTGTAAATAGGTGATAAGGGTAAAGAGCGAGATAGTGTGTAATTTTTGTGGGAGTTACGAGAAGTGTGGTATGAAGTCTGTAACTGGGATAAATGGAGTAGGTGGATTTGAGTTTCGGTATCCGAGTGGATGGGAGAGATGTGGGAGTGGACATTGGTGTGGTGAGTGTGAAAGGGCTGTGGAGAAGAATGTATGGAAGGTGAGCGCGAGTGAGTGAAGATGGGAAGACGGAGAAGATAAAGGAGCTGTGCAAGAGCAGTTTGTATTTTCTATGTACGAGTTTTTTGGGGTATAAGGATTGGGACGTTGTGCATGATGATGTGGAGAAGTTTTTAGTGAAACCTGCGGCGCGGAAGGCGTTGTTATTACCGCGAGGGCATTTAAAGAGTTCGTTAGTAACGATAGGGTATTCGATCCAGAGGATGTTAGAGAATCCGAACGTAAGGATATTGATAGCGAACAACGTATGGGACATGTCGAGGAAATTTTTAAGCGAGATCAAGGGGTTGTTGGAGGGGAGCCAGTTGAAGTATATATTTGGAGATTTTCGGTCGGAACGGTGGAACCAGGACGACTGTATTGTAGCGCAGAGGGTGAATGCGAGAAAGGAATCGACGTTTCAGACGACGGGGATTGAAGCGGAGCAAACGGGCGGACATTATGATGTGATTATATTGGACGATTTGACTGGGTTTAATAATAGTCAGACGGCGGATCAGAGGGAGAAGACGAAGCGGTATCGGCGGAGCATGATAAACTTGTTAGAGCCTGGTGGGACGTTAATTGAGATTGGGACGCGGTGGCATTTAGACGACACGTTCAGTGTGATATTTGAGAGTGAGATGGAGTATTATGACGTTATGGTTCGGAAGGTTGTTGAGGATGGGAAGATAATATTTCCGAAGCATTTCAGTAAGAAGTTTGATCGCGTTAGGAAGAATTGGGTAGAGACGCCCACTGGTAACGACATGGATTTCATTGAGCATTTGAAGAGATCGATGCCGATAGATGAGTTTTATGCGCAGTATTTAAACGAGCCTGTTAGTACGGAGAACCAGACGTTTAAAGGTGGCATGTTCCGGTATTGGAACCGGAGGCCGGAAGGGCTGTATACGGCTATGGCTGTTGATTTGGCTATAAGTCAGATGCCTGGGGCTGACAGGACGGCGATGGTAGTGACTGGGATGGACAAGGAGCATAATGTTTATGTTCTTGACTATTTGACAGGGCGGTGGACGCCGTCGCAGGTGGTGGAGAACATGTTTAAGATGCAGGCGACGTGGAAGCCGTTTAATGTGGGTATTGAGACGAACGGGTTTCAGAGGATGATGAAGACGGCGATAGAAGAAGAGATGAGGGTTCGGAGACAGTATTTTGGGATTGAGGAGATACGGACTGGGCCAGAGCGGTCCAAGGAAAACAGGATAAAGAGTTTAGAACCGTTTTATCGGCAAGGGAAAGTGTATCATGCGTCGTGGATGCAGGGGAAAGAGCTGGAGACGGAATTGCTGACGTTTCCGAAGGGTAAGCACGACGATATTTGTGACGCGCTGGCGATGAATTTGCCGTTATTGAGTCCTGGCGTTGAAACTAAAGTTGAAAGATGTTTACCTGGGACGTATGGCTATGCGCTAGACAAGGCGCACCGGGATGTAGCGAGAGCTTCTTGGTTAGGGAGATACGATGCCTACAGACGTCAGTAGTGGTGCGGAGGTTGGGGGTAAGGAAAAAGAGGACGAAGTAAAAGACGTTCAGGGATTTATTAAGTTGTGGATGGAACGGATAACGATTTCAAAGCAAGCGAGTGACGATTGGTTCAGGAAGAGTGGGGTTGAGAGGGTCATTGAGGAATATAACGGTAAATTTCAGCTATTCCAGAACGGGTTGAAAGGAAGAATACCTGTCCCGCCGATAAATACAATTTGGGCCTACGTTCAGACTGATATTGCGTCAACTTATAATCGAGATCCATTTATTTCTGTCAATCCACGTAACGAAGGGAGCGTGTTGGGCGCGAAGTTGTGGGAATCGATTTTGAATTATTATTGGGGGAAATTGAAGTTAAAAGAAGAACTGGAACCGGAGATTATTGACAAAGATTTGTGTGGATTTGCGTGGCACAAGGTCGGGTGGGCTGTTGAGACGGACGGGGCGTCGGAGGAATTAAAGATTGAGAGCGAGGGGCTTTATTCGGCGCGTGTAGAACCGAAGGACGTTGTGTGGAATTTGGGGGCGAAATGCCCACCTAAGGATTGTTTGTGGATGGCGCAACGGATTGTTAAGCCTTTAAAGTACGTGAAAGAGAAGTATCCTGCGGCTGCGAAGTTAAAAGGGCAACCGTGCCATGAAATTGATAAAAACGCTTACGAAAAGGCAAGTTTTAAGGACGATATTTCGGTGGCTGTTTTGTGGGAAGTGTGGGACGGCCAAAAGCGTGAAAAATTCTTGCTGGCGGAAGGGATGACCGACAAGTATCTTCAAGACCCGGTTCCGTGGCCGGAATACATGGAAGCGTATCCGTTCATTTATTACTTTGATTTTCATGCTCCTGGTGAACCACGTCCTACGAGTGCGATTTTGCCTTGGGAAGGACAAGTACTTGAGGAAATGGTGTTGATGAGCGCGGCTGTTAACCACCACAAGCGGTGGAACAGGCAAGCGGTTATTAAACAAGGGTTCATGGACCAAGTTGAGCTTGATAAATTAGAACGTGGTGACGATTGTGGTTACGTAATGGCACACGGGGCTGGATCTGTAGCCGAAAACGTAATGTCGTTGGACTGGGGAGCAATGCCAGTCGATTATTATATGCTGATTGATCGGTTGAAGTCCATTCGCAACGATGTAAGTGGACAGTCTGAGTTTATGCGAGGCGGCGTTACGAAAGGCAGTACGAGGACAGAAGGCGAACTTCAGTTGATGATGGAAGGAGCAAAAGGGCGCGTGGATCGGCGTATTGATAGGTTTGAAACTCACGTTGAAAATATTGCTAACCATATGTTGGCGCATCTTAAGGCAAACTTTGATTTTGAAGAGAGCGTATATATTACAGGAAAGCCACCGGAAGAAATTTTAGAGGTTCTCGGAAATAGGTTTGATCCTGTCACACAAAAAGTTATGTTTGATCCAGAAGAAATTGCTGGTGAATATGAAGTCGAAGTGAAAGCCGGATCGACAATCCCCCTTAATAAAGAAAACAAGATTTCTCTCCTTCAGACTATTCTTCAAACGCTTGCTCAGGTTGATCGTGGACAGGCAGGCCCGTTCATGCGAACCGTGATTAAAGAGCTACTTGACGAATACGACATGAAATCGCTTGTTTTGGCTGAAAAGGAAGAACTGGAAGCGCAGGCACAGATGCAAGAGCAAGCAGCTCAGGAAGGTGATGCGAACGAGATTAAGGCGAGGACACAAGGCGCAAAGAACGCTATGCAGGCGCAAAAGATAAGTGCTGACACCGATAAAATAGAGATGGAAAACATGGCGATTCAACAGGTTATGAATACGCCTGGATCAATGGATGACGCGGTATTGGCTAAATTTGTTGGTGGTGGGCAATGATTTGTAACGGGTGCGGAAACGATAAAGCGTGGAAAACTATTTCTGGTTGCGGATGGGAATACTGCAATTTGTGTGGTGATTTTAAGGTCGATGCTGTTCCAGACGTATTTTGGAATGGTTCTCCTGAGCATGGACTCGCTGACGATGAACGAACCGGGCGACCCCGTGTTTTTTCAAGCAAGAGAGAAAAAGCTGAATATCTGAAAAGTAAGGGGTTGGTTGAGGGTTGGGCAAAACAACGAGTAACGTGCGAATCAGACACACGCTCGTGTGTCGAAAAAGCGTTACAGAATGTAAAAAATATGGGTCAAGATTATAGGAGAAGCGAGTTTAACCGGATACGTCGGCAGTCTGAAAAATGTTTCACGTGAAAAAGGAGGAGGTATGGGATTTGGGAACATGATGGGTAGGATGATGGTTGGTAATGCGGTCAAGATGGTGGGTAAAAAAAAGGTCGTTAAACCTGGCGTGGATGGAGGCTCTATTGCTCCTTATCCTCCTCGGACTGGAACGGCTGATCCTGCTGTAAGCAAACCAGCGGCCCCGTCTGTCGATTCGGCAAAACAGAACAGCAGTCGTTTGAATGCTTTTAAAAATCGGAAGCGGTTATCTCGATTTATGGCAATGCGTTAATATGCCTGCGACCAGCGTGAAACAACGGAATTTCATGGCTGTCGTTATGGCTTACAAAGAAGGGAAGATTAAAAATCCGTCAAAAAGTGTCGTTGATGCGGCTCATTCGATGGCAAGAGAAAAAGTTAAGGAATTTATTGTTCCTGATAGCATAATAGCTAAAAGGAAAAAGCTGGCCGCTTATACGGCCTAGTGGACAAAAAGGGAGATCGCTATGGAACAAGAAACGCAGGCTGAATCAGTAACGGATCAAACAGCTAACCCCCAAGTGGGAGCTGATTCTTCTGTCTCTGAAAGCCAAAACGAATCCGGTCAATCGGACGGGCAAAACGAAACCGATTCGCAAGAAGGGTTGGGCAATATTGACCCTAAAACTTTGCCGCCCGCATTAAAGGCTGTCTATGACAACCTTTATAGGGATTATCAGAAAAAAACGACATCAATCGCTGAGCGAGTAAAGGCTGAAGTTGCCAAATCGGTTAGTGGTTACAAAGAAAAGGCCGAGCAATTTGAGCAGATTGTAAATAACGACGAATTCGTTAAGATGTGGAACGATTACGTCGAAAAATCGAAGTCTGCACAATCGAATGGTCAGCCAGTTGACGAAGTTTCTAAGAAACTTCAGGACATTGAGGTAAAACTCAAGACGCAAGAGTCGTTAGAGGCGATAAACATTTTTGCTGATGCAAAAGATGAAAAAGGCGAAATGTTGCATCCTGACTTTGATCGTTTAAGCGAAATCAAAATCGGGACGCACAGCCAAAGTGGAGAATATGATCTACTTCGTGCTGCTATCGAACTTGCACCTGGAGATTCGTACATGGAAAAACTTGAAAATGGGTATCAGGCTGCAAAAGAAGTTTACGACACCATTTTCGAGGAAGGACGTAAGGCCGGGATGGGTCGGATGAACGATAAGGTTAAAAATTCGACATACGCTCCGTCCGCTGGTTCGTCAAAACTTTCCAGTTACGCTCAGAAACAGCCAGCCAACGCTTTGGAAGCCCTCGAAATGGCAAGGAAAGGCCTTCTCCCGGCACAAAAATAATAAAGGAGAAAATATATGGCGGCACCTGTACTGTTGAATTATGGCCCTGGCAATGTTGACGAAACTTTGACCTTGGCTTGGTCTCACATGATCCCTGGTATTAAAGATAACGTGTTCAATGTGAATACTGCATTGGGTTGGTTCTATTCCACTGGCAAAGATTCTATTAAAGGTGGAGCAAGCATCTCTCACGGCATCCAGTATGGCGGCAATGCCGGAGCGTCGTCTTATTCTCGGTATGAAATCCTTGCCTCCGATCCCGTTGACGGCTTGACCCGCGATCAATGGACGTGGAAACAGTATCAAGTCCCCGTTACAATCGATGGGTTTACCGAACGGACTGCTGGTGGTGGAGACAAGGCGATTGCCGATGCTCTGCAAACCAAGAAAACGCAGTCCGAAAACGCGTTGCGAAACTTGTTGGAAGGAGATATTTATAAGGCTTCTCCCGGCGCGAACGATCTTCGATCTCTTCCGAACCTCGTTGCGGCCAGCGGAACTGAAGGACAAATTAACGGAACGACCAATAGCTGGTGGCAGTCCGCTGTTGTGACTGCGGGGTCGTGGGATGCTGGCGTTGGTCGCACTCAGTTGGTGAACGTGATTAACACCGTGTCCAAACGTAATCCCGAAGGGATGCCTAACGTGCTTTTGTCGGATCAGACGAGCTTTGAAGCCTATGAAGCCATCACTGTTCCTCAAATGCGTTTTTCCAGCACGACCGTTGATGCGGGCGTGACGAAAGCGACGTTCAAGGAAATTCCTTGGTTGTGGAGTGTGCAGGCGACTTCTGGCGTTATTTACGTGTTGCACAAAGACGCGATCAAATTCTACGTCGATGGAAACACGGACTTTTTGACGACTCCGTTCCAGACCGCTGAACTCCAAGACGCAAAAGTGAGCCGCATTTTCTTGACGGCGTGCCTTGCGGCTCCGATTCGTCGGAAACTTGGCCGATCGAACAGCAACGCGGCTTAAGGAGGCTTTATGGCGGCCATAACTCCAACAACTGTTGATCGTCAAAACTTCGGATCAGCCAATCTTTTTGTGGCGAAGTTTGCGACGGTATCGACGGGTGATACGTGGGCCAGTGGTATTACTACAACTCCGGCTTATTGGTTTGGACAACTGACAACTGTTCAGTCTACCCAAACATCGGGTGGTATTAATATCGCGTTTTCTGGCGGCACTTTCACGTTTAATCCGAGCGAAGATGCGAAGGCGCTGACACTAATAGTGTCAGTTAAATAATTTGCCTAATTTGGTCGAGGGCCGGAGGTCGTGAACCTTGCGATCCAAGCCACAGCCAATTAGCTAATAGGAGACAATATGATTGTTCAACATTTAAACAGAAACGATGCAGAAAGGGTGATTGTCAGTTTCAAAAACGTAGATGGAAGCGGATCGGTTACTCTCGGAATGGGCGTTTGCCTTGTTGTTTCGGGAGCGTCCATCGATGGTCTATCCGCCGTTAAAGCAACTGGTGCATTGGCCCGTGGTTTTATCGGAGTGGCGAAAAACAATGTCGCCATTAACGACTTCGGTAACGTAACGTCGTGGGGTTTTGCCGACAGTGTTATGATTTCCAATGTCGGTAGTTCTATCACGATTACGCGTGGCGACATGTTGAAAGCGGGTGCTGTGGCTGGCACGTTCTTCTCGTCTGTGACCGAACAGGCCGTTTCGACGTTGCACTATCGTTACGTCATTGCCGCGACTACTCCGACTGCGATCTCTGGCGCACCGGAAGCGTATGTGAGCGGAATCGTTCGAGCATTGTAATGAATCAGATCTTAACGGCTATACTAAAAGGGACAGGGCGATACCCAACACGGTATTTGTTGCGATGGTCTCCGACCTTTAAAAATCCGTTGAGATTTGATCTTGTCGAAGTTTCTAAATGTGAAGCGGATGGGTGCGCTGTGGGCGATAATGCGTCACAGCGCACCCTCGCTTTACACGCTGGACATAGACGGAAACAACCATCTTGTTACAGCGTTATAGATTTATTGAAGGTGCAGCTAAGATTGATTCGCTAAACGGGGGAGTCTAGTGATTCAAAAAATGTCTGACGATCAAGTTGAAAAAAAAGAAGAGGGGGTGGTCCGTGTCCTTGTCGGTATCCCGCATGAAGGTATGACAGGGAGCGAAGCGTATTGCGACCGCCTTTCCATGTTTAAGCATCTTGGGCATCTGGAAGAAAGAGGCAAACTAAACCAAGAGAAAGAACGGTTTGAGTTTTATCAGTATACGATTGGACGGATGCACGTTCACGTCGCAAGAGAAGAAATGGCAAAACACGCCATCTCTATCGGGTGTGATTATCTCTTCATGGTTGACGACGATATGATCGCTCCGTTTGATTTATTTGAACGGCTCTATGCGAACAAGAAAGACATTTGCGCTCCGTTGGCTTTTACCCGCAACTATCCACACAAACCAGTTATGTACTCTTGCATCGACGGATGGGATTCTGTTCGTCAGAAAGAGTATTTCGTAAACCATCCCGTTATGAATTACCCTAAAGATCGGTTAGTCGAATGTGATGCAGTTGGGTTTGGGGCTGTTCTGATTTCGGTGGATGCGCTAAAAGCTGTTCCTGAACCAAGGTTCAAGAGTCCGTGTGGGACAGGAGAAGATATATATTTCTGTTACCAGGCGAAGAAAAAAGGAATCCGGACGTTCATGGACACACGGATTAAGTTGGGTCATATTAGTCACCCACTCATTGTCACGGAAGAATATGTTGATGAACTTAGAAAACGTGACAACTCTGAAATAGAGAAGAGGCATGGGGTCTACGCTAAGTATGATTCAAAAGAACCTGTGTTGGCTTTGGGTGAATAATATGGAACCAATTCTCTCCATCATTATTCCAACATTCAACAATCCTCAGTATATAAACCCGTGCGTTCAATCCATTTCAAATACCGGAGTACTCGATGGACTGGCGGAATTAATTATTGTAAATAATGGCGATCAGCCACTTTCTTATCTGGAAAAGGCACTCCCAAATACGAGAGTCTTGAAGCCGAATGAAAATCTGGGATGGGAACGTGGTTTGAAATTGGGTGTTGAAAACAGCAAAACGCCATTTCTATGTTTCCAAAACGACGACACGCATATACCATCAGCCTGTAGTGATTTTTATAGTCAAATGCTTATCCATTTCAGAGACGCGCGTGTTGCGGCAGTTGGTCCAGCAACAACAATCGCTTCTGGGTGGCACAGTATTTATAGGCAGGATGCCATGCGTGCCCCAACCGAAGTTAGTTACCTGATATTTTTCACAGTCGTTGTTAGGCGATCCCATTACGAGCAAGTTGGAGGGATTGATACGGGATGTCCGGGCGGGGACGACATTGATTTGTCAATTCGGTTTCGGAAAGCGGGATATAAAATACTCGTTAATCCCAATGCGTTTTTAATTCATCATGCGTTTAAAACAGGAACGAGGGTTCGAGGTGAACACACGGAAGTAAACGGATGGAACTCCGTTGAGATGATTGAACGGACGAATAAATATCTGATTCAGAAACATGGGTTCACTGAATTTTTGAATACCATGAGAGGGCTTGATTACACAGGGTTCAAAAGAACGGACAGTGACTCGGAAGGTGACGCGATTCGTAAAATAATTAGCGGGGTTAGTTCTACGAAAGTCGTCGAGATGGGTTGTGGAGCTGTTAAAACTGTCGAAAACTCTATCGGTGTTGATCGCGTCAAGAAAGGCGATATAATCCCTCATGTCGGTAAACCGAGCGTTGCAGATATTACGTGCGACATTTCACATGCTTTGCCGGCCACTCTGGATGGGGCGGATGTCGTTATCGCCAGGCATATTCTTGAACACGTCATAGATCCTATCAGCACGATATTAAAGTGGAAACAGATATTGAAACATGAAGGGATTTTAGTTGTCGCTGTTCCCAACGAGGATTTTGGAAAATCGATCCCAATGAATCCGGAACACGTACACGCTTTTAATCGAGCATCGTTGTCTAATTTTATGGCCGTTTGTGGAATGAAAGAAGTTGAAACGGTTGATCCAAACAACGGAGTCTCTTTTATTGGCGTCTATAAAAAAACGGAGGATTCAAAATGAGGATTGCCACTTATTACGAGAACAGGTTGGGACGGAACGATGGAAATCCTCTTTACGTCACAGCGGCGTTGCGCCGACTGCAGTTTTATGGCGATATGATAGCTGGAAGAGTAAGAAAGGACAAAACATTTACAGGTCAAGAGTTGCACAGCTATGGGTTTTCTACCGACGAGCTTGATCCTCTAGCATTGGAAATTGCTAACCGCTTGTATGATAAATACAAGGAGACGGTAGAAGTAGACCACTTGATTCCAACGGGAGACTTGTCTCCATATGGGAATTACGACCTAAATATCGACGTTGACTGGGGTGAAGATGGTTTGACGGGTATTCTGCCTTATGTCCCGGTGCGACCACCGAAACCGCTCCTGGTATGGAACTCTGACACGCACCTTGGATATGAATATCGCCTCAATAAGTCACGCGATGCTGATTACGTTTTTTGTGCCCAGAAACGAGCCTGCGAGGAAATGGCAAAGGACGGGGTAAAGAACCCAATCTGGCTACCACACGCGGTGGAGCCTCTGGCTTACCCAAAATTCAACTTGGCGTCTAAGAAATACGACGTTTGTTTTGTTGGTAACGTAAACAGCAAAAATCGTCTTGACGCACTTGATGCGTTATTTATGAATTTCCCAAATTTTTATTATGGTCAAAAGTTGTTTAACGAAGCGGCGGTTAAATTTGCAGAATCAAAGATCGTGTTCAATATCCACATGCTGGACGATATTAATATGAGAGATTTTGAAGCTATGGCAACTGGGTCATTTCTTTTGACGAACCATATTCCTACGATAGAGGAGTTATTTACAGATGAACATGATCTGGTACTATATCGGGACGAAAAAGAAATGGTTGAAAAAGCAAGATACTACATCGAGCATGACGAGAAAAGAGAAGAAATCGCGCAAGCGGGATACGAAAAAGTAATTAAGAACCACACAATCCTACACCGCGTAGAAAAAATGCTGGATGTGGTGTTGGGTGGAAAGCTATGAACGGGGTAAGGTTTGACTCCCTCACCCTGCCCCGTTCTTTTTTTAAAAGGGAGAACATTGAAAAAGGGAGAAATGTATGAAACAAGTAATTAGGATTATGGACATGCCTGATAAGGTGATTGCGTTTGACGAATTGCCGGAAGAGCTGTTGGCTCCGTTTGAGATGCTTAATTGCTCAAAACTTCCACGGCATTGGAGAGATTACATCGGTGAACGAGAACGGTTGATTAAGATAAAACCTGAGAGAGATCCGATTACGGGCCAGATGCGAACTTATGCGACTGTTTCTGAGAAGGGCCCATTTGTTTGGGTCGTTGATCGGGAACTGATTCCACAGCAAGAAGCCTGGTCTGAAATTGAAAGCTACGTTAAACGAAATGCACCAAAAAACTTTCGTTTAACTGATCCTATCGTCGATATTAAGACTGGGAAAAGTTCTATGGCAAAGAAGATGGGTGCGGACGCTCATAGCGAACTAACGCTCGAACCAGAAGACGTGATTGTTATCCCTCTTTATAAAGAGGAGAAGGAAACCTCTTCTGTGTCTGTGGTTCCCGATGTGCCGAAGAAAGATGATATCGCTGTGCCAGAAGTTATTGCTTCTGAAAATAACACCGGATCAATGAAATGTCAGGCATGTGGGAAAACGTATCTAAATGAACGTGGTTTGTATCTTCATAAAAGACGGATGCACCCACTTAAGGTTAAAGAAAAAGTTACCATAGGTTAAGGTAACAATATGATTTCAATTAGGAGTCCAGGTTATGGCCGATGGATTGACGTTTATAAACCTTTGTTACAACCTTTCAGACAGGGTTGGAGCTTACAACTATTCTGTCGCTTCTGATCTTGTTAAGCTAAAGCGATTTATCAATCTTGCTCAAAGCGAGATTTGCAGTGTTTATAATTGGCCGTTTCTTATGGC
>ERZ761584.473-NODE-473-length-12308-cov-4.445932_pt1 | contig 12308 bp, 14 predicted proteins | sample MGYA00512168_ERZ761584 | MGnify/ENA primary metagenome ERZ761584 (study PRJEB28899, sample SAMN03785564) | bioreactor sludge metagenome | biome: EBPR Sludge; feature: EBPR Bioreactor; material: 0.22µm filtered reactor supernatant | place: Saint Lucia: Queensland...
ATTACGACCTACGCTTCACGGCCAGCGCCAAAGACAGCGCCGCTATGCCCAGCACCTGATAGCGCAATACGAACGACAGGCACATCGTCTGCCGCGCGTCCAGCGCGTCGGGAAACCACAGAAACAGCGCGTAGAAGACGACGTGCCCGGCGGCCACCATCCCGGCTGCAAAGGCCAGCGGCCGCAAGCGCGGCCAGCGCCAGCCGACGAACCACGCGGCCGCCAACAGCGCGGCATAACCGGCGAACAACCCGGCCTGCATGAACGTGGTCGCTTGCTCAGGCGTCATCTTTACACCCAGCTATCCAACGTCTTGACCGTCCCTTCGTAGTCCATCGCCCTGAGATACATAGCGCCACCTTCATCGACGACATACAGCAGTACCTGCCCGGCCGGCGGCGGCGCGGGCGTCTCGGCCAACACGACCAGCAGCAGCCCCGGCAAGGTCAGACGGCCGTAGTCATCCGGCGTGCTCACCGCTCGTTCCAGTTGACCGACCCGCCGCTGAGCATCTTCCAGTTGGTCAACCAGATTGTCCTTCAGCCGTCGCCGCGCCAGCATATCGCTCATACCAGCACCACCCGGCAGACGCCCGCCGCCGGCCTAAACTCTCTCCCGACCAACCGCCGCGTGCCCCGATAGCCGCCCATCATCGAATACAGTTCAATCCCCACGCCGTCGCCGACGTCGTAGTCGGCAAACCGCGCCGGCGGCAGGTTGATCGCCTCCACCGACATGGCGACGTAAGGTTCAGCGCTCAAGGCCAGTTCGTTCTCGGTCAGTATATTGAGCGTCGTCTGATCTGCCGCGTCGCTGAATACCTTCGGCCCCTGTCGCAAGCCGAAACGGGCGATACTGTCGTCATCCCGGGCGCTGGAATAGAGCCGCCCGGTGTCATCCCAGCCGCTCCCCGCGCCGGCCGTCAACCACTCATTGACGATTGGTCCCTGCTCCTCCGGCTCGATGACGGCGTTATGGCCTTCCAGCAGCCACACGTTCGCCAGGTCACGCCCGCGGCGCTGGTAGAGATCTGTCTCTTATACACATTAAGCCGGAAGCGGATGCGCCCGGCCTCCAGTACGCCGACTACGGCGAATTCGGCCGCCGCGCGAAGTAAGTCGGATTGCGCCACGTCGAGCAGTTCCTCGAAGTGGTACGTTTCTGAAAACGCCCAGCCGCCCAGGTCGATATAGCCCGGCTCGACGACCCGCGGGCCGGCCTGCTCCTTCAGTAGCGCCGTCATCATCGCCCCGGCCGTCGCCAGCGAAAACGCCCGGTTGCGGCCGGTCAATCGGTGCGCCAGCAGCCGCTCGCCGCTATAGGCCGTCAGCGTCACACTGCCGTAGCGCCAACCGCGCGGCGGGTCGATGAACCCGGCCCAGGGCGGCAGTCCGTTGTCCAGATAGATGAGCAGTCGGTTGCCATATTCCAGCAGGTGCGCCGCCGGGCCGGGATTGGCGACGATGAGCCGCGCCTGGCCGAATTCGTTTAACTGCCACGTCAGACTATCGATTTCGGCCGCCAGTTCGCCGATAGGCGTCCCATTGGCATCCGCCACCAGAATCAGCGCGTAGAAGCCGTTGACCCAGGCCACGTCCGGCAACAGCGTCGGCTCAGGCGGCGGCGGCGGCCCTGTCCCCGCGTCGGGCCAGTAATCAGTCGGCCAATATCTGGCCGCCCAGTATGCGCCGGGAAAGACGAAGGCCATTAGCTTGCATCCCGCGTTACGGCCGTGCGGTTGCCGTTGACATCGACCGTCGCCGCGATCCGGTTCTTCGTGTCCGCCAGATCGCGAAAGTTCACCGTGCTCCCGCCGCCGCCCGACGACTTGCCCGCGGCTACTGACAGAATCAGGCGCAGCGCCTGTCGCAGCGTGGTTGACCCTTCCACCACTTCATCGAGAATGGCATCGACCGCCGCGGCCGAGAGCGCCATACCGCTATTGAGATTGTCCAGATACCCGGCTCGTGTCGCCGTCAGCCGCGACTCCAGCTCGTCCACGTAGGCATTGACCGTGGCCAGCGCCGCCGCCGTCGCCACCGCGCCGCCGCTCAGGTTGTCCAGATGCCCCGCGCGGACGGCCGATAGCCGTGTTTCCAGGTCGTCGACCAGGCCGCTCACCGTCGCCAGCGCCGCCGCCGTCGCCAGCCCGGACTGCAACTCCGTCGTCACGTCGGCGGCGAACTTGGCCGCCGTGAAAGCATCGGCCGCAATCTTCGCCGCCGTAATGGCCCCGTCGGCCAGCACGCCCGGCGCGCCGGGGAGCAGCATGAAAGAGTCGCCGCTGCTCGGTGTGAAGGGCAGTGGGGGGTCAATGGTCAGTGTTTTCGTCGCGCCGTTGTAGGCCGTCACCCGCGACACGGCCGAATATTGGTAAAGGCTCAGCAGCATCATACCAACGTAGGCCCCGTTGGTTGTCCAGGCCGGCAAGTCGGAGTAACCTACCGCGCCGATAGGAATCGTGGTCGCTGTCGGCGTCCCCGTGGCGTCGAAAAATAAGCAGTGTCGCCAATAATTGTATTCAACGTTTTCCGTAGGCTGTTTCACGCGGCATTCAAATTTTACCGGCAACGCCCCGGCCATGTGGATGAACCCCACCAGCGGGCCGACCAAACTCGTATCCGTGGCATCCAGTGTTGCGTAATAGACGCCGTTCGCCATGTGCGTCGCCCCGCCGCTGTTTTTGTTGGCGAGTGTCGTGGCTCCCGACTTCCAGAGCTTGATGTCCGTGTTGGCAATGGTCAGTCCCGTCTGCGCCGTCTTGCCGTCGGTATCACTCAGGAACGGCCCGAATGGAACTTCCTGGCTGACGGTCGCGTGGTCTAATTCGATAGCCATTAGCTAATCCCCTGCTGTTTCAAGTGGTGCATCACCAACGGTATAATCGTCGCCGGTGGTGGCGTCGTGCCATAGTCCGCCCAATATTCCGACCAGTAGTAGCCCGGCCAATAGTCATGCGGCCAGGCGTAAGTCAGACTGTCGCCCACCGCCGCGCCGCCGACCGGCCAGTAGTTCGCCGGCCATGAGCGCAGCGGGTTGTAGTTCGTCGGTCTCATTGTTAGCTCGCGTCCAGCGTCACCGCACTCCGGTTGCCGTTGGCGTCAACGGTGGCCGCGATTCGGTTTTTCGTGTCGGCGTTGTCACGAAAGGCAATTGACGTTGTGCCGCCGCCCGTCGCCTTGCCCATGGCCTCAGCCAGCAGCAGCCGCAAAATTTGCCGCATCGTCAGCGCCCCCTCCACAACCTCGTCGAGAATCTCATCCACCGCCGCGGCCGATAGCGCCGCGGCGCTTATCGCATCAGCGGCCAGCGTGACCCCCGCCGTCACTGACCCCACCGCGCCGGTTCGGTTGACAGCCAGGTTCTCGGTAAACACCTGCACCTGGTCGATGATCACGTTGGCCGTGCTGCTCTTCGGCGCGAGCACCAGCACCTCGGCATTCGTCTCGGTCTGGGTCAGGTCGAAGGCATACCAACCGGGCATGTTGGTCGCGTCCATCTCGGTCGGGTTCGTGTCCGCCACCGCCGCCGCCGCGCCCCAGTCTTTGGAGAGGTAGGCCGTGATATTGGCCGCGTCGCCCGTCTTGGCCGCGCCGGTCGTCTTGTCGTAGGCGAAAACGGCCGCTTTCTGAGATGCCGTGTTTTTATAGAGTGACATATCTCACCGTCCTGTCGTCCGCGCCACGCGCCGGTAGATGCCCGCGCCGCTACCTACTTCTATGTCCAGAGTTGAATCGAATTCGAGCGCCCCCCATTCGCGCTGCGCCCCCTGCACCGTCGTTCCGCGCATATCGGCCGACGGCGGCGACGTACCGGCCACGTTGACCAACGCCGAGTAACCTGCCATGTCGAACGGCGTGACCATCGCCCCGCCGCCCACCATCTCAAAGAACCAACGCGAGTCAGGCAGCCAGGGGAGGGTATTGCTGTTGGCCCCGGTTGATACGCTTGTCCGGTCGGTAGTATTGGCGAACAGCGCGTTGTAGTTCTCCACAAACTCGGCCGTCGTCGTCGCCATGAGCGCCACGTTGCATCCGACGAAAATGCAGTTATTGACCGTCACCGTCTGGCCGGCGGTCAGAGCGCCGGAAACGCGCACTCCGGTGGATTGCACCGAGTAGAACAGGCTGTTGCGGATGGTGATCCCGCCCACGCGCGCGGTGTCCACGCCGCGCGCAACGGCCACGAACAGACAGTTCTCCACGACGTGCCCGGCGTTGTTCACGGCCGTACCGTTATTGAAGCTCACCCCGTACCGGCTGCCGCTGCCGCCATTTATAAAGCAACAACGCCGGACAGTCAGCGCCGTTCCACTCGTTATCGAAATTGCGGCGTTGTTGTTGCTGATACCGAAGTAACAGTCTTCAATGACCTGGTTAGAACCGGCCGGGTTGTAATGGCTGCCGGTCGTAACCATGTCGAAGTGAAAACCTTGAAACGTGCGATAGTTCTTCGATGAGCCGGTGACACCGCTGGCCCGCGTCGCCGTCTGGTCGTCGTCCGAACCGGTGATCCGCACCACGCCGCCCACGCCGTCGGTGTGACTGCCGTCATAATCACCGATGTAGGTGATCAGATTGTCCGCGCTGCCGCTTACGTCCAACGTGAGCATCTCACGGTAGACGCCCGGGCCGACGTATACAACGTCGCCCGCGGCCACCGGCGAATCCTCAACGCCGTTTAGTGTGAGTTTGCGATTTGCCCAACTCAGGCCGTTATTGGCGTCGCTGCCGCCCGGCCCCACGTAGCGCGTCGTCATGTCCCGTCCCTCGTCACCGCTGTCCGGTTGCGATTGGCGTCCACTGTGGCGCTAATCCGGTTCTTCGTGTCGGCCAGATCGCGGTAGGTGATTGTGCTGCTGCCGCCGCCCGATGACTTGCCGGCCAGGGCGGCTATCATAATTCTCACCGCCTGGCGCAACGTGGTTGACCCCTCCACCGCGTCATCGAGAACGGCGTCCACGGCTGCCGCCGAAAGCGGTACGCCCGTATTGAGCGCGTCCAGATACCCCGCGCGCGCGGCCGTTAACCGTCCTTCCAAATCATCGACCAGGCCGCTCAAGGTCGCCAGCGCCGCGGCCGTTGCCAGACCGGATTGCATCGTCGCCACCGACGGATAGCGGTTCTGAATCGAGAAGTGAGCCAGCACGGCATTGACCGTCTTGCCGTCAATCGTCGCCGCCGACAACACGACCTGATACTCCTCGGCGGCCACGTAGAACGCATCGGCCGAGGTATCAATCCGGCAATGATGGATGCCGGTCAAAGAGTCGAAATCCTCGGTGTCGGTCACGCCGACGGTCGTCTGTGTTACAGAGTTATTCTTGTAGACCGAGACCGTTCCATTCGTGGCTCGCGTGATGGACGCGCCGTCGGCCCCGTTGGTTGACCATTTAAAATCAACAATGTCATCTTCGACAAAATCACCAAGATAGATCATGTGAGCAATCCCCCAACCTTGCTACCTATTCTGACCCGCGCCAGCCGCGGCGCCGCGGAACTGCCACCGCCGCCCGGCGTATAGGTAAATACGATTTCCAGCAACGTGCATTCCACGCGCCGCGCCTGCGTGTTGCGAATGTAAAATTCCAGTGTTCCGCCATAAGCCACGCTCAGGCCGCTATGAGTGTAGGTTTGCACACTGCCATATCCAGACAGCGCCGTCAGCGTGCCCGACTCGCCCGACTGTGTCCCGCCGCCTTGAATATCGAATGAGTAGCCAACTACATAGTTGGCGTCCTGCGCGTCGCCACGCCGACAGCGGACATTAATATCCACCTGAGTAATGATGCTGCCCGCCGCGAGAGACGGTACACCTACAAACGCCTGAGTTAGGCCGCTCGTCGTAGAGCAGCGGATGTAAGTTGTCGCGCTGTCGTCCGGCGCGTGCACCGCCACCGGCTTTGACGCGCCGGCGACCAGCGTCCATTCGTCCAGGCTGCCGACAGATGCAGCCTGGACTGTTTCGACTGTCATATGTACCACCTCGGCCGGTAGGTCAATGACACCTGATTGTTAGCCGGCGGGTTCTCCGATACCCGGATCGAGTTGTTCCCCGGCGCAAGGCGCAGTAACTCCGGCCGGAGCGTATCCCGGCTCACACCGTGATAGATATTCACCCCGTTGGCGTCGATGATTGCGGTTCTGGCCTCGGTATTGATAACCGCCGCCTCCGCCCCCGGCCGCAAACCGGGCAATATCTCCACCGTCAACTGTTCGCCAGTTGTCAAGTTGTCGATGAGCATGAATGTCTGATAGTTCGTCTGCTCGCTCAGAATCGCCACTGTCGGCCGCAATGCCGACTGGAACGTGATGTCCGCGTCCGTTACCTGGGAGAGCACGTCATTGGCCCCGACGTTCCACGGCATAAGCGCCAGATAGCGCAGCGTCGTCGCCAAGCTGCTGCTGCCGCCTGTCCAGTTGTCCCAGACCTCATCGACGGCCGCGCCGGGCGAGGCGTAGGTGAACTGCCAGGCCGCGCCGTCGGGTGATACCTCGGCCCGCAGCAGGCCGTTGTTGTGATAGTCGTCGCCGGTCAAATCGAACGCGCTCAACCCGCATGGTAGATATATTGACCAGCGAGCATGGTTAGCGGCCAGCATGGCCCCCGCCGCCGGCCGCGATAGCCCCATGACTTGATACGGGTCGGTCACCGCGCCGTTTTCGTCGCCGGTGAACGTCGCCCCCATCCCTCCGGAAATGGGCGTCCATTGTCCGGCTCGTTCCGGTGAGGCTAAGCTGCCGAAATCGGCCCACTCCCAGGTCGCGTTGTCGCTGGTATTGAGCTTGAAGATCGGCTTGCGAGCGTTGTCTTGGGTCTTGGCCGTCTTGCCGGTCGAATAGACCAGCCATATCTCATGCTGAATCCATTCCACCGTCGCCCCGGTCGTGTGGCTCGCGCCGGACGACCCGAACGCCGCGCCGCTCACCCCGGTGAACGCGCGCCGGTAGAGGTCGCGGCCGGTGTAGGTGAATAACTCGCTATCGATAAGCAGGATGCCCGTCGCCGGCCAGGCGCTGATGTCGCCAGTCACGGTAATCTCATCGTCGTTATCGGCCGTGAGGGTTGCCGTCAGCGCCGCGCGGAAATCCAGATTTGTCCAAATGCGCGTGTCGGTCTGATTGAATCCGGTCGCCACACCCGACGCCGCGCCAAACCAGCGGTCAACCTCTACGCCATCGACGATGACGGCGAACTCGCTCTCGCTGTCGCATTTGTCATCGAAAATGAGCGCGAACGTGTTGAACCCGGCCCCGTCACTCAATTCGACCGGGTAGTTATCCGCCCCGGCCGGCGCGCGCCAGCGCACCCGGCAGAAGCGGCGGTATTTCCAATAGCTGTCGCCGCTGATACTGGTCGATTCGCCGATGAACACCTCCGGGTAAGTATCCACGTCGCCGGGATTGGCCGCCGTGAATGTTTTCACCACGTCGTTCATTGTCGTGGAGACGATTAGCGCCTCCACCGATTGCCAGTACACATCATCAGTCGCTACCAGCGTGGCAACAAACCCGTCACCGAACTGGCCGCGCTTTTGCTCTAATGCCTGACAGACGACGTACATATAACGCTCATTGCCGCCATCATCATCGGCGACGATGAGCGCCCCGGCCCCGGCACGTGTATCAAACGCGGCCAGCAGCGCGGCGCGCAAGGCCTCGGCCGCCTCCCCATCTTCGATGAGTATTCCTAATTCCGGCAACGTCCACTCGCCCATTTCGACGCCGGTCACGATCGGCCGCTTGCCCTGGCGGCGCACGGCAACCGGCGTGATCGCCGGCCGTTGCCACGTTTGGGTAAATGCCGCCGCCAGGCCATTGGCGTTGAGAAGTAGGTCCCGAAAAGATATAGGTATCATGGTGCAAGTAAGGTCTGAATATCTTCCAGCACGCTGCGGCGCGGCTGCTGAATGTAGAAATGTTGCCCGCCGTATAGGTGGGCCGTCCGGCCGCCCGCGGCCAGGGCCGGGAATGAAGCGACCGTGGCGCGCACGGCGATGTCGTCCATCGCCTCGCGCATCGCATTGATAACGCCCCGGTTGTCCGCCAGGCCAATGAGCAGCCCCCGGTTGATCTGCTGCCCGATTTGCTTGAAGACGGCCGACGGCGAGGCGATGCCTAATTGCTGTTCGGCCGCCTGAATCATCTGCTCCAGCGCGTGGCGCATGGCATCCATCAGCGCCCCGGCGTCAGCCCCCAACCCCAGCGTCAGCCCGCTCAGGATGTCGGCGCTCAGGTTGTTATCGCGGATGAGTTGAATCAGTTTCAGTTGCTCTTGCAGGAAAGCGTTCTGATTTTGCTTCTCCTGTAGCGCTGCCAGCCGTCGCTCTTCGGCCGCTAGTTCCTGTTGCAGTTCCAGATAGTCCACCTGTAACTGATTGCGTTCGCGCATCATGGAAAGGAGCACCCGCGCCTGGTCGCGCTGCTGGGGCGAGGCGTGTTCGTAGTTGATGAGCCGTAGCAGTTCCGACTCCGCCCCCGGATTGAACGGAAAGCGGGCGTCGTAGCCTATCTGCTGGGCAATCGCGGACATGGTGTCATCCCAGTCGCCTAGCTGCTTACCCATCGCCGCCACGCCGTCTTGCAGCGGGTCGAGAATCTGCCGCTGGAATTGACTACCAAAGCCGCCGGCAATACCCGATACGTTACCCATCATCTTGAAGATACTGTCCATCGCCGACGCCACGTCTTCGGCCGTGGCTAGAATGCCATTGACGAGGCCCTGTCCGATATTCACGCCGATGTCGTAAAAGATGGTGGAGGGCGAGGAGATACCCAGCAGCGCCTTGGCCCAATCGATAGCCGCCTGAACCCAGTCACCGATCGCGTTGAGGATGCTTTGCCCCACGGAATTGATGCCGTTTACGATGCCCTGGACAATATTGCGACCTAGCTGGGCTGCGTCGGCCACCCGCGCGCCGAACCAGGCGGTCAAATTCTGCCACATCTGGATGAATGGCTCAGAGACGGCCGCCCACAGTTTCTTGAGCGCGTCGCCAATCCAGGTGATGAGGTTCTCGAACCAATCAACGATGGCCTCTACCAGATCGGGGATGATGGAATTGCCGACGATCTCATCGTAAAGATTCTGGAAGAACTCGATGATCCCGGTGATAAACCCGTCGATGAGCGTGGCGACGGTTTCCACCAGCCCGGAGAATAAGTCCCACACGCCATTGACCAACCCGCCAACGATGTCCTTAATTCCTTCGCCCATCTGGCTCCAGGCCTCTTTGATTTTTTCGCCGTTGCCGGTAAATAGCCCGATGATGATATTGAAAAAGCCGGTCAGGAAGCCGATGATGCCGCCAACAATGCGGATGATGTTCTCGGCCACGTTGACGAACGTCTCGATGAACGGCTGTAGCGCGGCGGCGATGCCGTTAACGATGCCGACGATGAAGCCGACTAACGCAGTCAGGATCGCGCCGATGATCGTCGCGGCCGCCTGAATGAATGGCCCCACCTTGGCCCACAATTCTTGTAGCGGCCCGGCCAGTCCCTGTAACTTTTCGCCCGCGCCCTGAACGGTCGTCATAATCGTTTCAATAGCCGGGCGGATGGCTTGGACGGCCGCGCCGATGACGGTCTGGATGAGGCCCCAGACGGTCTGGATGGTCTGTTGAATCGTCGGCCAGTTCGTATTCCACCACGCGATAGCCGCGCCGATGACAGTCTGGATGATTGTCTGGATGCCGCCGAAAATCTCCTGCGCCTTCGCCAGAATCGCCGCGCCGTTCGTGGCCCACCACGTTTGAATCGTAGTGAGCGCGGTCTGAATCAGCGGCCCGATGAAACCGATAACGGCCGCCACCTTTTCCTGAATCCCGCCCCAGTTCTGCTCCCAGGCAGTTCGGAACAGGGCGATCACGGCGATGATGCCGCCGATGACCAGGGCGATGGGGGCGACAGCCGTCACGATGCCGACGATGGCCGGGATGACAGCCGCCGTCACGGCCAGCCCCAGGGCAATGAGCACGTCCTTCCAGGAGACGAATTGAGTAACGGCGGCGACGATAGGGGCCAGGGCGTTTTGCACGGTCGTGACGACGGTACTGATACCCGTCGCCAGCCGGGTCGCCGCCGCTTCGCCCATGCCGAAGGCCTCGAAGATGCTACCCAGGACGGATGATCCATCCTCAAAGACGGTGAACAACTCGCCCAGTTGACCGCCGGATATAACCTCGATGATGCGGCCGATCCCATTGCCCACCGCCTCAAACATGGCCGTCATCATAGGCCCGTACTTTTCCAGCAGCGTTGCCCCAATGTCGGCCAGCGCCGTCAGCACTGGGATGAGTGCCGTGCCGATCTTGATCTTGAACGTTTCCATCACGCCGGATAGGGCCTCTTGCGCCCCGGCCAATGTGTTTGCCCGCGCTGCGGCCACTTCCTGAATCGTCGCCGCATCACCAATGGCCCTCTCCATATCGATCCAGCCCTGAGAGCCTTCACCCAACAGCGCCGTCATCGAGCTAATGCCGTAGTTGCCGGCCAGCGTTTTGATGTAGTGGTTCTGCTGCTCCTCTGTCAGTCCGGCCAGCGATTGTTCAACTTGACTCATGATCTGGGGCAACGTGTACATGTTGCCTTCCGCGTCATAGAGCGAGATACCCAGTTCGTTCATCGCCTCAGTGACCGGCTTTGTACCGTTCATCAGGTGCAGCATCATCGATTTGAGGTTCGTCCCGGCTTCCGCCCCGGTAATGCCGCGCGACGAGAGAATACCCAGGGCCGTGTTGACATCCTCCATAGGAATGCCGAACTGCGCCATAGCCGGGGCGACGTTTATGAAGGCGGCCTGTAGGTCGCCGACACTGGCGACAGAGGCATCGGCCGTCTGCACGAAATTATTCATGGCCGAATTGATAAACTCAGCCCGCTCGGCCTCGGTAGTCAACTCGCTGCCGAAAGTTGCCAGCGTCACGGCCGCCAACTCGGACGCCTGCACCATGTCCAGTTCCGACGCCGCCGCGAGGTCAACCGACGCCCGCAGCGCCCCGCCCAACTCGGCCGTACCCGCCAGATAGCCTTGCAGGTCGCCGAATATCTCGCCGGTGGAAAGGCCCGCCTTGTACAGACCCGTCATGGCCTCGGCCGCCGACGTTGCCGATACACCGACCAGGGCGGTATCCGCGCCGACGGTCAGCGCCGCGTCGCTCATAATGCCCATCGCCTCGGCCGTCGTCTCTACGCCGACGGATAGCGGGTCAACGGCGGTGGACATAATGGCCATCGAGGATTCAAACTCGCGGGCCACGCCGACCGACGACGCGCCGAGGGCGACCAACGCCCCCACACCGACGGCCGCGGCCGAGGCCACGGCCGCGCCCATCGCCCCGGCCGGGCCGGCCAGACCACTCAGGCCGCGGCCAACCTTATCGGTTGCGTCGAGAGCGTCCTGAGCGTCCAGGACGATACGGCCCATCGCGGACCCGAGATCCAAACTCACGGTTGCTCCTCTATGGTAAAGTGTGTCATTCCGTCTTTAACAACCCGCGCAAAACCCCGGACGGCATGGGTTGCGCGTCGCCGGTGTCACGGCCGCGCTTGCCCTTGCCGCTCTTACGTTTTGCCTTTTCGTATGATTTGCGCTCGGCTTCATTGAGCGCCCCCTGTCCGGCGACGAAACACGCCAGGTCAAACTGGTAGGCCGCCCACTCGTTAGGGATTCCCACTATCGCCGACGGCCGGCAGTGGTACGTCATCGCCAGCACGTGCAACTCCGTTAGACCGTTGCGGTTCTTCATGAAACTCGCGGAGCGGCTCGACCTCCCTGCCGAGCCGGTAAAACACTTTCAGCTTGTCGCCAATGGGGATGACGCTAACCGGCAGATGGTCGTCGTCGCCGTCACGCGATACGGGCGGGGCCACGAATGCGGCGATACAGGCCGCGTCAAGCGCGGGCATGACGCCGGGCAGTTTGCCGACGGCCTCAAGTTGTCTGTTCTTGTCGTTGCCCGCCGCGGCGATGTCCTGTAACTCGGCCATCAGCGGGGTAGGGATATGCCCGGCGGCGGCCAAGTCCATCAGGGTCACTGTAGACCGGATCACCGCCGGGCCGATTGATAGTTCTATCTCCTCTGTGGCGCTCAGTCGGCCGCGCCACAGTTCCAGATACTCACGCGCTCTATCGTCCATAGTCCTCCTGAGTGACGATTAGGTTGCCGGCAGCGCCGCGGCCGTTTCCAGTTGCTTGATGTCCACGATGACGCCGGAGTCATTCGCCAGCATACGGAAGTCGAAGCCGGGCGTCACCCACTCGTCGCCGGTGGACATCGGAATCTCGAAGTCGCCGCTGAGCTTGGC
>ERZ761584.474-NODE-474-length-12308-cov-4.055089_pt1 | contig 12308 bp, 19 predicted proteins | sample MGYA00512168_ERZ761584 | MGnify/ENA primary metagenome ERZ761584 (study PRJEB28899, sample SAMN03785564) | bioreactor sludge metagenome | biome: EBPR Sludge; feature: EBPR Bioreactor; material: 0.22µm filtered reactor supernatant | place: Saint Lucia: Queensland...
ATCAGGCGGGCATTCTTGTTGGAAGTCCCGTCCTTCGTACTTACCTGCGGTGTTACCGGTAGCCTCATAGCGGACTCTGAGCAAAGTCGAAATGTCCATTCAACACAGTTCCGACAGTCACAGGATCATCTCCGAAACCAAGCGTTGTCCCGAATACCGAAACGAGAACCCCGTTCATCGCTACGAGTCCGTTCCCATTTCCCGACATGGATGCCATCGTTTCCAGCGCCGGCCTGATGGTTGCAACCTGCGAACCGCTATCCATTTCCGCGAGAACATTGGTCAGCCGTGAATCCTTGTTGGATTCGCCGTCCCTGCTATCGAGTTCGGAAACCAGCGGCAGTCTCATGGTCAGGAGATTACGGTGTCTGTGATGATGTTGGCGCGCTGCCCTGACACGGCATTGAACAGATCAGGGATAGCAGTAATGGGACGAGCGTTAGCCCGCTTGATGGATGCCTTGGACTCGGACGCTATTGCGATGACCGAGTTTGATGGCGTTTTTTCGTACTCTGACGCGACTTCGATTGCGAGATTGTAGGCAAGCGCACGTTCATATCCCTGCGGGAGAACGATGCTTGTCCCAAGCGTTGCAAGCTCAGAAAGCGTAGTCCACGTCACGATATGCAGACTTCTTGCCGTGTTCGGCACAGGCCACAACTGAAGCGTTCCAGTCGTTACGGTTGGCTCGTAGTAAGCATATAGAGGCAGGTCGGACTCTGCCGCTTTGTCAGGGATGGAGAACCATCTGTCGTGATCTATGACTTCGACCGGGTAGTCGATATTGGATGCACGGACAAAGCAATTCTCAATCTTTTGAGGGCGCGGGGTAAGATTGAAGTTACCTGACGGCCCAACGGTATAGGATGCGTCTGATGGCGTAAGCGTCAGTGCCGTATCAACCATCGCATAGACGAATAATCGCTCTGTCTGCCACGACGAGATCATGGCATTCAGTGCGGTCAGTCCATCGTTTGATTCTGCCGTTGTCGGAGATTCGCCGGAAGCAATTGCTCCGATCAGGCGCAAGGCCCGGTCAATGATCGTTTGCGCTGTTGCCATTACCTACCCCTGTTCAGGGTGATAACCTCGTTCGAGGGCGTCCAGGCAACCGCTTCTCCTGTGGTTCGACAATTGTAGCCTTTTCGTCCTGTTTTGCAACAGGTTCGTGTTGTTTTTCAACGTGAACCGCCTTTTTCTTGGCCGAGTTGTAGAAATCCTCATAAGTACGTTCGCGCCACCCGAGTTTTCTCAGGGCTTCGGCTTCGGTGGTACTGACTTGGGCTTGCGCGCCGGCCGGACTAATCATCAGAATTGCCATGACCTACTCCTTGTGGTTGCTTCCGCCCGGTTGGGCAAGAAGGAATTGATGGTAATTGCCGCTGAATTCTGCATCCTTACTGTGGTGCGTCAATGTGACATCTGGAACGACCCAAATTTCTCCTCCAGCCTCACGCCAATTGCGGCAAAACGCATAGTCCTCACCCCACCATGCGCCATTGTGCGCTCCATGATTGAACAAATCGACAGATGGCGCAGATGCTTCGCCATACATCAGGTTAGGATATGCCTTCATAAACCGATTGACGGCATTCCTTGTGACCTTCAAGAATCCTGCCGGAACCAAGGTCGCCTTGATGCAGCCGTCTTCACGGAGTTTCACCGATCCATCAGGGTTGTCGTCCAGAACCCCCATGAATCTCACTTCATCATCCCGCTTGAATCGGTAAAGTCCTGCAACCACGTCGCCTTCCGTCTGGATCAGTTTCACAAGATCGGATGGCCTCCACGATACATCGTGGTCTATGAATACGATTACGTCAGCTTTGGCATCAAGTGCTTTGCGAAGCATGGTTGCCCTTGCCGCACTGATGTATGGGCAGCCAATCTCTGAAACCATGTAATGCTCTATCCCTGCATCGTCAAGCGCATTGACGGACTCCATGATGGCTTCAAGGGTTTTCTCGTATGGCCTGGTCAGGGTAGGGACACAAAGAACAACCTTCATTTCACCGCCGCTCCCATTAGTGCGTAGTCGGAAAGTCGATCAACAACAACCCTTCTGAATCCTGCCTCTTTGAAAGCCTGCCGAAGCGTTGCTGCTGTAAATCCTGTCTTGTGCGCCATGTACGGCTTTTCGGCAAGCATCTTGCGGTAGCCGTAGATCAGGTCAAGGCCGCAAATAGGCCCGGCAGGGGCATGGAAAAGAACATCATCAGTCGCCTTCACATCTTCAAGATCAGGCACAAAGACTATGACGCTACCGCCTTCATTGAGGATTTCACGCCATCCGGTCAAAGTCGGGACGACCTCATGCGGTGAAAGGTGTTCAAGCGCATGGGAGCAGTATATCAGGTCAAAAGAACCAACCCCTGACACATCCCGCATATCTCGTACAACGTGCGGTTTGTGACAGGGGTCGATGTCTAGTCGGGTTTCCTTATACTCACCCAACCATGAAGGAAGGGCATCCCCGCCGCACCCAACATGCAACAGGGATTGTGGCATTACGCCGCCCAGATGCCAAGAGCGATCAGAGTGTTCTGAATCTCCTGAATCTGAGCCACTTGCAGCGTTCCGAAGGACGCCGAAGTAACAACGTTGGTGGTGGTGTGCGTGGTCGCCGTGGCGCGTTGCACGACCGGAGTGGCGCCGTAGAAGCCAACTTTTTCCGATGCACTGGAACCGATCTGGCAACCGGCAGGCGAGTTGTACGACAGTTGTTCGTAGTCTTGAGCAGCCATGTGATTCTCCTTGAATGTTGAGCGGGGGCGGTGTTACCCGCCCCCTGATGGTTAGGCGTTCGCGGCACCAAACATGCGGCAGGCCCACTCGGGACGCAGCGCAGCCATCCCGTACAACAGGTCAATACGCATGAGCAGTTCGTCGTTCCGGATGTCGCCGTCGAACCATACGCGCAGGGAAATGCCATCTTGCACCTTGCGGGTACAGTTCTCGGCACCACCGAGCAGCGGAAGGTCGGCGGTGACAAACTGGAACGCGTCCTTGTGGTACATCAACGAATTGACGTAGGACGCCGACGTGGCACCGGCAAACACGACCGCCGCACCGTTGGCCGGCATGGCGCTCACGTTCTGCTTGGCCCCCGAAGTAACAGGGGTCGGACTGACGGTGATGTCGTTACCGGACACAGCAGTAATAACGAACTGTTGGAGGTTCGGGTAGGCCACCTTGGTTTCAGGATGAACCGCGTAGCAGCCGGCCATCGTGATAACCTGACCAACGGCGTGCCCCGTCGAGCCAGCGATGGTGAGAGTCGCTTCGCCGGAAGTGAAGGAGGCATCGTTGATGGTGACGGTCGTAACATCCGAGCCGTAGGTGTCCGTATAGCACCGTTCGTTCTCGTAGTAGTCGGCCATCGCGGTACGGGCGATCAGACCTTCGCGGTATTGCTTGGAAATGTCGCCGCTCGGGTTGAAGTACGCCGCCACGCCATTCACAAGCCCGCCCATCGTGACCGAATCCATCTGAATGCAACGGTCGCCCTTGGGGGCAAGGTTCTGGTTCAGCTTGGCACGTGCAGCGCCGGGAACGACCAACGACGTGATTGCAGTACCCGCGGTGCCGGCAAGGTTGTAGGTCGCCTTGGTTGCGTAGGTCAGGAAGTTGGATTCGACCTTGGACATCAGTACCGACATGGCCGGATCGATGTACCGCTTGGAAAACGGCGATCTGTTCGCGGCTGTCCGTGTCCAGAGTCAGCTCGTCGGCGTTGAACCGCATCGGAACCATTGCGCGCTTCGAGATCGTGACGTTTTGGGTTTCTTCGTCCTGATCCTGAACTTCCATGACTCGGGAATCTTCTGTCACAGTGTAGCGGTTTGGCTTGCGAACGCGCAGCGTGCTACCGATCTTGGCTCCAGCCTTGGCGAACGAGTCGTCATACTGGCGATCAACGGTGCCAATGAATGCGGTTTTTTCGTGGGCGATGGCTTGCGCTTCTCGCGCAACCATGTCAATGAACTTCAGCGTATTTGCCATTTTGCTTCTCCTGTTTGGTTAGAGTGCTTTCCGCCACTTCAAGTATTCCGCGTCGGACATTTTCCCTGGGTCTTTCGTCACAGAGGAAGCCGCGCCGGTTGGCTTGATTGGCGGAGGAGTTTCGGTGGTTTTGACTTGCGGCTTGGAATTAGCCAAGCGTTCCTCGATGCGTCCGAGTGCACGAATAGCCCCAATTGGGTTCATTCCGGCGATCTTTTCTGCTTCTTCGGGGTTCTTGGCAAGGTGATACGCCAAGCGTGGCCCGATGTCGCTTTCCATGATGGCCTGTTGCATTGCAGGAGTCATTGGAACGTCACTTGACGCCAAGACATCCTCGAAATCCGGCATTTCTGCCGTTGCGGACGCAACCCGCTTGTTCCAACTCTCAGCGGTCTTTGTGCGCTCCGCTGCTTCGCGTTCCGCCGACTGTCGTTTTTCACGTTCGGTCAGCGTCGATTCAATCTGCTTTTTGGCGATGTATTCCGCCTTTGCAGCGACATATTGGTCGAAATTCTCAAATTTGTCAATAGTCGGCTCAGAATCATCCGGTTTGTATTGTGGCTTTTGTGCAGCCTCGATCGCGGCGATGCGTTCCTCAAGCATCTTGGCCCGAGCCTCGGCTTCGTACTTCTGCCGAACAGCCCTGTCAATCCTTTTCTGTACCCCTTTCGGGATCGGTTCGTCGTGCTTTTCAACAGCGTCCTGTACTTTGTTTTCTGCCGGTTCTGTAGGTTTTTCGCTTACAGGTGGGGTTTCTGCTGTGGCGGGCGTTCCAGAACCTTCATCAACAACGACTTCCGATTCGATTTCCATTTCAGTTTAACTCCTGTGGGTTTCCGGCGTATGCCGTAATTACATCTCAAACAACAACATGGCTATCTGCGCGTCTTCGTGTTCCTGCTCCTGTCTTGCGTACTCCAGCCGGATCAGGTTTTCGTACCCGGCTATCCACTCCATCTTTCTGGAATCCAGAAAGTCCATCAGTTCTTTCCTTGCGATCTCGGACTGATCCTGTTCTGTCCTGACTGTCCGCTTTTCAACAGTCTTCGACACAGACTTGATGACCGCATCGACTACTTCCGGCGCTACTTCGCCGATTTCGTCTATTTCTCGTTCAAGTTCTCGCTTTATGTCCTCTGGAGCATGAATCCAAGGGTGATATTTCGGATATTCAACCCTGGGTTCTTCGTCTTTGGTCTTCGGGATTCGCCCCGTGAAAGGATGCGAGCCACCACCACCAATGACGCTTTCGTCCTCTACCTCATGCAACGGCCCCCACGACCACCCCCATGATCCTGCCCAGATGATGCCCCATGCGCCACCCCATGCGTCCGAGTTCGGTAATAGGCGACGGGCCATTCATCATCCAATCGGCTGTTCTGCCTGACCAGGCAATTCAGTCGGTGTTTCAATGGACTCCATGATGTAGCTACCGTCCGGCTGCTTAACGGCCCTTCCCTGTTTGACCGTCGCCGACTTACCTTCAATCGTTACAGGGACGGTAATGGAAATGGGTTGCTGCATGGAAGAAACGGCTTGCAAGAGTTCTGCCACGCCCAACTGTTGTTCGCTGTCCTGCTGTACAGGGGGTTGTACCTCGGCATTCTGGCGAACGCGATCCATCGCAGCGGATTCTTCGTTCTTCAAAACCTGCTTTGCAAGATCAACGTCCTTCTTGAACAGTTGTTGAGCGGCTTTTACTTCGGATTCCTGTGCTTGAAGCTGGATTCGCTTGTTCTCCATTTTCAATTCCTCGGACTCGGCGCGAAGTCGCTCTATTTCATCGGCGGCGGCATGGATTGCGGCTTCCTTTTGCTGCATCGCGGCGTCGAATTGTTCGACAATCTGCTGCATTTCAGGCGGCATCTTGTCAGCAGCCGCCTTTTGCTCTGCTTGGAGGATTGGCTGAGGAAGAACCATGTGCAGGCGCTTGGATATTTCTTCTGCGCCCGGCCAGTCCATGTTTTTCACCATCAGATCACCAATGACGTTCATCAGTTCAGGGTGCGCCTGAACCATAGTGACCATGCTTTCGGCGGCTTCCTGCCGTAGCGTGTTATAGCTCGGGCCTGACGTTATGGTTACATCGTAGGTTCCAACTCCAAGGTTGTACAGCATGGAAACGCCGTTTTTCTGGCTTGCAGTAGGTATCGTCGGGTCGATGTTTGCGTCAGACACCTTCCCGTCGTATCCCATGATCCTGACAACACGGTTCGAGTCATAGACCTTCGGAATCATGTCGACAATGATTCTTCCGCAATGCCTGATAGCCCGGTTCAGGTTGTCGTGATAGTGGAATGTTCCCGTATCACCCTCACGCTGACGTGCCATGATGGCTTTCCCAGACCGCTCATTGCTCGGTGCCCCAAGCGACGCGGCATACATCCCGATTGCCCCCTGGATGTCATGCTCTGAAATCTGCATATCCTGCTGGAACCCGACAGGGACATCAGACGGGTTGATCCTTGACGGAGGCGGGACGGGTTGCCCATTGAGAGAAGTCGGCTTGTAGATCAGAACGGAGTTCGAGGTTGTGTTGGCCTTCCTCCATTCATCCTCCCTGTCTTCTACCTGCCCTTCGGCTGCAAGCCAAGGTGCTTTGGGTGCAAGTGCAACCCTTTCTGCGAATGCAGAACGTGAATAGTTGTACAGGCGTTGCGGGTCTTTGGCGGGCCGGATGATCCCGGAATGAGTCACCTTACCTTCAATGTCTGTCTCGTTGCCGTAGACAACACAGATCGGAATGTACGTCCCAATCCATTCCTTGGGTTCTTCAAGGTATTCAGCGCCAGATACGAGCGAATGAAACACCTTGCGGATAGGGATGTTTCTCTTTCCCTTGACGAGCGAATCAATCTCTATGCCTGCTTCCTTGAGTTCGGTGTACCGTGCAAGGCTGATGACGGTATTGTCGGCCATGAGGTAAAGCGTCCTGTCTTCTTCGCGGACTTCCCAATACCTTGCAAGGCGAACCGTCTCACCGTACCACCCGGAGTATTTCTCGGAGTCCCAATCTGCCGGCGTCTTGCCGGGGTACTTCTCCTCAAAGGCGTCCTTGTCCATTTCCTCGACGACAAAGGCGAATTTCATGTCGCTGGCGTCGGCTTCTGTGGAACTCGGGTCAATAACGATGGAAAGAGGGTTTCTGACCCGGTTGATCTTTATTTCCTGGTCAAAGGTTTCGGTTCCAGTGTATTCGGTTGATACAGTGAAATACCCAAACCCGCATGTCGCAACGCTGTCAAGTGCCGTATCGTAAGCCGCATCGGCGTTACTGCGCGACTCGATGTGCTTGACAATCCCCGCCATCACTTCGGCGGTTGCAATGTCAGATTTGCCATCAACAGGAGACACCTTGATTGATGGTCTATTCTGCCGGCCATCATTGACTATCTGGCGGATGTACTGATTCAGCTTGTCAACGGTCAGGCAAGGGCGCTTGTCCTTTAACCGCTGGTTTTTGATTTCCTCCGGCCACTGTTCCCCGGCCCTGAATTTGATGTCGTCAAGACCATTGGAACGGTCGTCATCCCAATACTCGATGGCTTTCTTGAACCGCTCCCTGCACTCATGCAAGGGGTCTGTCGTTGATTTGTCTTTTGTATCCATCAGTCAGCCCTCACATCGAGCAATCACTTCTTCGGCGGTCTAGGTTTCTTGGTTTTGCAACCCACGATCTTCTCCTATTGCATCCATGCTTCCGATTGACTGCGGCTATATCTTAGTGCATTTTCAGGAACTTTGTCCACTTTGCTTTCCTTTGGCCAGCAAAGATCAATGTCAGGTTCAAGGATTCTGGCAAGCGAATCCAGCATGTCATCGTGAACTCCAACAGGGAACGGCATGAACTCAGACTCAATGAACTCATGGACAAGATCAACGACTGTCTTTTGGTAATCAGTGACATGCAAGGATTTCGGCAGGTAAATCTTGCCCTGCTCGAACAATGGAATCAGGCGGCCAATCCTGTCCTCTTTCTTCGTCTGCCCACCAACTTCAATGATGTCGAAGTTGTACCCCTGTTTGTCCTGCTCCGTCTTGATGTGTTCAATGTCGGCCTGGGCGCCGTATTTCTCATACCTGACTTGCAAGGGTTCCCATTTCCTGTGCAACCGCATCAATCTCTCAACACGCTCGGTAAGGGTCAATCTGTCCCTCACCATGTCCAGAGCGTAGTAATTCCCATCCTTCCCCAATCCAATCACCCACATCGCCGTGTAATCGCTACCCTTCTTCTTGCTGGAAGCCGGATCAACGAGAATGTAGTTGTTGGTCTTCTTTGGTAGCGTGGTGTAGTGCCTCAACCACTCACGCCGGAATCCTTTTAACGAGTCGGCTTTCGGATTCAACAGGATTTGAGCTGCAAACGTGTATGGCCCCATGTCCCTTCTTTTCTGAGCCATCATCTCCCTGCTCCAGAACACCGGATTCCCCGTTTCAGTACCATCATCCGTACCAGGGCGCTCCCGAGCGATAGCCGTACCACGGTCTATCACAGTCCTGTACGCATCGTTGAAATGCCACCGCGTTCCAGCAAACCTCCTGACAAACTTCTCGTTTGCCAGGTTGTAACTCTGCTCCAATCCCCTCATCGTCTTTTCAATCATCTCAGGTGTAGTCACAGAACCCTCGACAACAATGTCGTCGTACAACAGCACCTGGAAATGCTTGGAAGTAGGTTGCCCATCCACCAACCCCCACGCCTCTACAGTGGCCTCCGGGGGGTTCGACCTACGCCGAACGATAATCCCGTCATCCTCAGACCACTTGGGAGCCTTCCTTACATCCGTTCCCCACAAAATATCAGGAAACGCCGCATGTAAAACTTCATTCCCCTCCAACTCCCTCATTATCTGCCGAAGAAAAGCCTTCGCAATCGGCCTCGTATGACTGAATATCCCAACAGTAATCTCAGGATTCTTCAATATGTCCTGTATCGTCAATCCAAACGTGATCGTGCTCGACTTGAAATGTCCCCGCGCACACAAATCCACATGATTGTCCGGCGCAGCCTCAACCTCCCTCACCCTCCCATACACCCAAGGATGCAGCATGTCCACCCGACGACATACCCTCACCAGCAAATAATACAAATCAACCAGACACAACTCCCGAATCACAGCATCCAACCTGTCCGTATTCCTGCCGTGATCCTCCATAGCCTTCCATACCTCGGCTATCCGATCCAACGGAACCCCTCGAATGTTCCTTACCTGTTCTTCACTTAACCCCACTCTACCTCCAAAAAAATTTTCGCCGCCAAAAAATTTATCGCACATTCAGCAGAAAAATCTATCGCACATTCATGGGGGAGTTAGCAACAACTATCACCCACCCCCGGAAGCCCACATACCCCCCTACAGCCCTGGTGTCTCCGTATCTGAGACTTCGACTATCTCTCCGTGTGAGACTTCGACGATCCGCATCCTGCTGATTACCTGGTCGGCGATGTCGCCGAGTCGGTCATCTAGTACAAGTCGTGAGTCGGTGACTTCGACCTGTTGCTTAGTTCCCCAACGCTTAGGGCATTCCCTTTCGGCTCTCCAGCGAGCGTGCGAAAGCAGTTCCCTAGCACGAGGTACATCTTGTGGAGAGCAGGTCTCCATCTCCTCTTCCCTTTGATCCAGTCTTGAGGCAAGACCCCACTCTCTTGCAGCCTGGTATTCATGGTCTTGTGCCAAGGCGTTACTGATTGCCTGACCCTTACCAGCGAGGCCGATGTCGCGGGCGATGTCGGCTAGGCGATCTCCCCTGGCGACACGTTCAATGATGGATTCACGGTGTGTGATTGCGAGAGCTTGCCTGGACATTGCTGTTGCTGATCCTTTCAGACGTAACAGGGACCCCTCGTTGAGTCCTTGCCTGCGATGATGCCGCCCGTAAGTACCTAGTGCTAGCGGCTCGCCTCTATAGTATTCCAACCTCTTCCCCAACTTACTGCGCTGGCGGGGGTTGCTCCTGAGCACCTATCGAGACGTCAGCTTCAGTGCTCGCCCTGGGTCATAGGGCCTATAAGTCGCACTCTAATCCCTTACTTATGGACTTGTCAATATCTCCATTGGGGATTAGTTTGATTTATGAGGGGATAGAAATTACTTCCTTGATTATATTGATGGCTACCACTATAGTCTAGGCATGCAGGACGGAGCCGCGACGGACGCGGTATCTAATAGGGGAAGAAAATGACAATTACCGAAACCAGAAAAATCCTCCGTGCCGCGTTTGGTGCGCGGAAATACAGGATTACAGAATCTGGCGAAATCCTTGTTTACGGCAACATGCCGAACACGAACATGATTGGATGGTATCTCTACGGATCGGTCGACGACGCCTATACCGTGTCCCGTCTCGGTGATCTTGCCGACAACAACTAGGGGAAAAACCATCATGACAACATTCGTCCGTTTCACGCCCGTCCAGGTTCCGAGCAAGGGCTGGTCTGTGGCAAAGATCACGGGAAGCAAGCGCACCGGCCGCACAATCGAGCGCGCTCCAGGCTTCGAGTACTGCGAACACTATACGCTTGCACAAGCTCAGGATGCCGCGTACTCGGCTCAACGCGACTACAGCCGACACGGGGAGTAACCATGCGCCCTCTCTACATCGAACGCAGAGCTGTGCGGCGGGCCGTCAGGCCCGTCCGAACGAGCGCCGGGTTAGGCGCAGGAGGTTGAAATGAGCGTGCAACAAGAGAACAGGTACCGGAAGCTGGTTATTTCACAGGGACGAGTGGCGACAGACAGGCAGCGTGAAATTGAGGCTGCAACGATGGAGCGCGGCCCAAGAAAGCCAGCTATTCCTCCACCGCCGAGCGCACGCCGCCGCGATGTGCGTGCGTGGATGCGGCACAACGCAGAACACTACGAAACGGCCACAGAACTCGCAGAAGCAGCGAACGCCGTTTTTCGGTTGCCTGATGGCGGACTTGATGACGAAACTCATTGGGTGTGGGATGAAGCGGCAGAGGCGATTGACGCCTAACGTGGAGTTGAGCGGCCCGCAGGCGGACTTATCGCCGGAGGGTCCGGCTCGAACGCAGGGTTAGCCTGCATTGCCAAGGAGATTGATACCATGATTTTGAACACGAAGTGTGACGAGGAAGTGAATGGAACTGTGGTAGGGCGGTATCAGTTGATCTGCTCGCTTCGGTACGACGGCAGAAAGCAAGGTTCGATGATTTACGCCGAGACGGAAGAGGAGGCAAAGCGCGTTGCAGAGGACAGAAAAGCGGAAATTCTTAGAGAGTGCGGCGAGGCGGCACGCGACATTTTCCCGCTCGACGCATGGGAGCTTCGCGTTCATGCGGGCTAACAATAGGGGATTACACCATGAAATACTCTGAATGCAAGAAACTCCGCCAGTTCTGCGAATCGCTGTTTACCACACCTGACTGGCGCGAAGTGGCCGAAAACATTGAGGATCAAGAGGACGACTTCGAGGTCGGCGGCGTGCGGTTCATTGCCGATTCCGCAATCGACGACATCCAGGCCGAGGAACTCGGAAGCGACGAGTACATTCTCGGATGTTTCAATGCCGAATTCCTGGCCGGCGTCCTTGGCATTGACTTGGACGTGATCGAGGCGATGCAGAAAGCCGAAGCCTACGAGGCGATAGGGAAGCTCGTTAAGTCGCTCGGCAAGCTGGAGGAATTGCAGCAGGAATACTCTGCCGCCGATGGCTACGGGCACCACTTCAATAGCTATGATTTCGGCGAGGAATCCATCACGATCGACGGGCGGGAATACCACGTTTTTGACAACCACTAGGAGCTAACATGTTCACCACTCAAAAACAAGTACGGGCCGCGTTTTGGGAGACCCATGCCGGCTTACCTGGGATTAGCCGTCGCCGCATTCCGAGCTACTCGGGGAACGGGACGATGCACAACACCGACACGCGATGCGCCTTTGCCGATTACGTCGACATGCTGTACCGCGACGGACAGATTACGTATGAACTGGCCGAGCTGGTAACGCTGTCATGATTTCCTATCTCCTCCGCAACATACCGGCCGACCTTTGGCAGTCCGCCAAACATGCCGCAATCGACCGTAATCAATCCCTGCGCGCCCTGATTCTCCAGGCGATCCGGGAGTCACTCGAAAGGGATACGAAATGAAACACACACAAGGCCCGTGGAAAATAGACGGGAATATCATTTTTTCCGCATCTGGCGGCACTGTAGCAGAATCTATTGCAGGTTATCAAGGAATGCGTGATGCAAATTCTTTGCTTATCGCCGCCGCTCCTGACCTGCTGGAGGCGCTGGAAGGGCTGATGGAGCTTGAAAAGCGCGGTCGCATCATG
>ERZ761584.475-NODE-475-length-12276-cov-3.856640_pt1 | contig 12276 bp, 4 predicted proteins | sample MGYA00512168_ERZ761584 | MGnify/ENA primary metagenome ERZ761584 (study PRJEB28899, sample SAMN03785564) | bioreactor sludge metagenome | biome: EBPR Sludge; feature: EBPR Bioreactor; material: 0.22µm filtered reactor supernatant | place: Saint Lucia: Queensland...
GTTCTTTACATTATTAAGTCGTTTTCCACCTTTTTTTACAGAAACATATGTCTTGTTATCCTTGCCTTTATACCTCTTTGTATCTAACTTAATTCCTTTTCCTTTCTGAACTATTTCTCCCCATAGCTTCTGTCCAGCAGCCGTGCTTTTCCCACGCGCTCCCTCTGCCAAGGCTTCATACCTATCTACAAGACTCCAAAATTCTTGCATACCTTTCTCGGTATCGTTAAATTTGGTTTCTTTCTTTCTTACTTCAACAGCAGCAAGCCTCTCTTCTTCTGTAAGACCTGATAGGGTACGTTTTACTTCTTGTTCTTCTGGGCGTACTTCTCCTTTAACTGCCTGTTTATCTGCTTCGCCTTGTTTATCTTCTCCTTTTGGTAATCCATCATTATTTTCAACTGTTCCTTCTTGGGCTTCTGTAGGAACTGATCCATCACCTCTTTCTCTGACATATTGGATAAATCGTTTTTCATCTTTGCTTATTTTTTCTAAATGAATTTGATACGCTAATTCTTCTGCCTGGGGCCCGGTAAAAGTCTTACTCTTTGTTACTGGCTGTACATTATTATATCCGCCCTGTACTTCGTCTAAATCTACACTTACAATATTGCCATCTTTATCAAGATTTATTGCACGTGCAGGATCAGATAGGTTGTTTTTATAAAATACCCCATCAATAGAATATTGACCGCCCCCCAAAGGCTGTACTTTCCCCTTAGCAACTATTCCTGCCCTACGCATGTTTTCGCTAATGCCGCCAGAAATATTACCAAGTTCCTTTACACCTCCTTTATATACAAACTCTGCCTTACCTCCCTCATCAATAGTAATAGTCCCTTGATTACCTTCACTGTCCTGATATGGAATAGAAGGATCATAGTTTGTTCTAAATTTAATATCTTCTATACTGTCACTTAACCTATCATTTCTATCTGAAAGCTCTAAATAAGGTCTATTAACTCTAATCCACCTATCAACCTCGTTTTGATTATTTGCCCTTTCCTGCCGTTCCTCTGCTGTTAGTTCCTGATTTAAGATTATTTTTCGAGCAGTCGATTCCAGCACCGACATCTTGTTTCCTGAAGGCACTGTTTCCTGCACAGCCTCTTGCTTAGTTCCTGCCGGATCGACATCACTAACTCCTGGCTGTCCTGCTCCATCCTCAGTAGTTGTTTCACGCTGTACTCCTGAAGGTTCATTGGTTGCTTTTCCATCTCTCTTTTGTTTTAAAGCATTAATAACATCCGCACCTGTCATTGACCCCGTTATTTCGATGCCATTCTCCTTAGCTATACGTTCTAAGTTCTTGGATATAAATACAGGTACTTTGGTGGGATCAGATAGTAGGTCTTCTGCCTCTTTTGTTAAAACGGGAACGGCTCCTTCTGCATTTCCTCCGCTATCAGCGTTATTAGTTCCTCCTGCCTGGCTTTCAGTGCCCTTATTTTCTCCTTCTGCTTTAACTTCTTCGCCTGTTCCAGTTCCCTCTGAATCTCCATTAACATCTCCTGATTCTTGTCTTTCATTATCTTCATCTTTTATTGTTTCAACATCATAATTAATGCCTCTCACATCTCCATGACCACTCTCCTTATCTTTTCTGCCCTTTTCATCTAGTTCTTTCCATAGATCACGGAATTTTTTATCAAGCTCCTCCGCCTTTTTAGCATACGTTTCCTTACCTGGCCCTATCTCTATATATTTGGCCATCATACGATTCATATCCCTATCTGCCATAAGAGATACCAACCTGCTCTTCCCTTTTTCTGGGATATGGTCATATTTATCACTATTAATAGCATCATAATCAGCCTTTGACTCTGACAGTACTTCCTTTTTTATTGAAGCCTCTTTCTCCGTTATACTCTTATCTGCTACTTGTGAATCCAAAACTTCATTAAATCCACTCGTACTTGATTGGGCTGCATTATATCCACGGCGCATCATATCCCTATCTGCCCTATTTTGCAGATGTCCTACAATAGCTTTTACCCCACCCACACCAAGAGGTAGGCTTGCCCATGTATTAAACTGGTCATTCCAATCTATATTTACATCTACACCATAAAACATATGGTCTGATACCTGAGCTGTTATATCTTGACCACTTTCCTCAAAGCCTTCTCCTATATATTCTTTTATTACGCCTTTTGCTTTTTTTACCAAATCAGTCTTTGCCAAAGATCTCCCTGCATATGACTGTACCAAGTCATCTAACTTAGTGCGCATTGCTGTTTTAGCAGTCTCTCCTAATGCACGACCGGCACGCGCCTCCAATCCACCCGCCTGCTCAATCAAAGCCTGCACTAAAGTAGTGCCCATGGCTGTATTCCAAGCATAATTATATCCCTTGCCTAATTCAAGATTGCGCTTAAGATTATCACTAAACATAGTAACAGCCGATGCCCCTATGCTCCCTAATGCCTGTAATGTCTTAGCTTGACCGCCGGGCAAAGCAGCACTGGCAACCCCTATTGCAGCATTGGCAGCTATTATAGGAACCATGTCTGCCATTACTTGGATAGATGTACCTATTAACCTGGTAGGACTGTAATCCGCTTTCTGCTCATACGCATCCGGATTGACTTCATATTTAGCAACAAACCTAGATATGTCTTTGTCTGTTGGCCTAAATTTATCATCTACACCATAAAGAACCTCTCCATCATTATCTACCACAAGTTTTTGACCATCTACCTCTACATATCTTTCTCTAAAACCACCACGAAGCCTGCTTTGCTGCATCCTATCTGCCTCTGCGATACCCCTCTCTAGGTTTTTAGCCTGATGTTCTTCTAATGTGTCATCCTTGCCCGATATAATATCATCAAGGCCATTGGCTATCCTATCCCTTACAGATAGGCCTACATTCCCTAAATAAGTCCCAATATTGGCAATCGTGCCCTGTACTTCTGCTTTTGCCTCTACTTCTTTTGCCTTTTTTTGAGCATAAATCCTTACAGCATTAGCTATTTTATCTCCCTTTGCAATCTCTTTTGCTTGTGCCTCTATATGCGCCCCTATATAATCCACTCTAGCCGCATTATCTTCGGTAGGCTCCGCCCTGAATTTCTCCAAAGCCATATCATACTGCCTGTTTAACTTGGCAGCCTGATCGTTTAATATTTTCTTACTGGCATATAACCCCTCTTTCTCTTTGTTCCCCAATGCTTTTGCTGTTACAGCAGCAGTGTTGGCCGTAATAACTACGGGATCTGAAAGATACTCCTTATCTAACTCTATCTTTTCCTGCAGATTCTTTTGTGCTTTCTCCTTTTTTTGATCTTCTAATAATAATTTTTGGTCAGCAGGGCTATAATCCCTATAGCTAAGACCAGGAGCAGGAGTAAAACTATCAACTTCTTTATTAGCCTCATTTTTTAACTTCTTATAACTTTTTTGCCCTAAAATATTTTCTTCCGGCTTTATCACATTAGGGAGTAAATCACGTAATTCACTGTCCCTACGCAGTCGTTCATTTATTTCATTTAACTCTTTATTTAACCTTAACTTGTCTTTCTCGTCATACCTAAAGTTCTGTACTTTCTCATATCCAAAAATCTCAGTGCCATATCCCTTTTTTAACTTATCAAATATTTCATTGCTCTTAGTCTCCAAGTCTTTTTGTTCTGCATCCGATAGCCTGTTTTTTAGGATATAGTCAGAAGAAAGGATAGGTAGTTGCTCCTTGTCATGTATCTGTTTTTTAGTAGCCTCATCATATGGCTCATACCCATTTTCATCAAGCATTATATCCATAGCATCGGAATAATTACCGTTGCTACGCTTAAGGTACGCTTCCGGATCAGCTTTTATACCGTTCGTTTCAGCTACCTTTTTTAAAAGATCAACACCCTTTGTTACTATATATGGCCTTTCTGGATCTGGCATTATTTATAGTTTATTTTAGTTCCAGCCTCGCCTTTCTTTTTTGCTATTTTATACCCAGTACTTGGATTGATACTATCTTTAGGAGCATCTACCTTTTCTTCTACTTTTGGCGTTCCCTTCTTACCTGCCTTATCTATAATCTGATAGGTCATTTCCAAAGCATCCGGTATCCTATTTTCCAAAATACTCTTCTTGTCTGGAATATTAAGCTTATTAACATAAGAAGATCTTATTTGGCTTATCTCTTTTGCCATTTCTTTAAGATCACCTCCTTTATTGATAACAGCCTTTACTTTGTTATATAACTCTTTATTACCCAACATACCTTTAGTATGTTGGATAGCCATATCCCTAACTAATGGCTTGATACTATCTGGTACACTTACCTTATCATCGTCAAATTGCTTATCTAATTTATCAAAATACTCCCTTTTAGCTATTTTATCTTCTTCTGCATTAAAAGCCTTCTTTTGATCGTCAGTCATATCATTATAAAGCCCTTCTATTTTTTTCTGTCTCTCTTCTTTAGACAATCCTTTTAGCTGCGGCTTTAAATCAGCCCACTCCTTATCTTTCCCACCTGCATTAAACAACGCATCCTGATTTACCTCTGTATTAAATTGATAGTGGCCTACACTTACCCAATTATTATCAGATGGATTTACCGCTATTTTACCGGCAGACCGAGTACCCCTACTTTCTCCATATCCTATAAGGTTATAAGTATTTTCGTCCACATTATCACTAGGCTCAAATTTAACCCCTTTACTTTCATACGTTGGAGTTAATGAGTTCACCTTCACCTTAAACATCTTCTCATCCCCAGATACATTTTCCCAAAACCAAGAATTATCTCCAGAAGCCTTGCCATTTGTAGCAAAAATACCAGTATTACTTCTTGTCTTATTTTCTGCATCACTACCAGTCTCATCATATACTTTACCTGTACTATCTCTAAGTTGGTATCTTCCTACTTTATCATTGTAACTTAAAGCATAACCCATCTTTTCTAAAACTTTAGGGTTATTAGTTTCTACATATCCATCTTTTACAACAGCCTTAGAGGAAGCTCCTATTTTTTCTGAATAAATGGCATCATCAGGGGCAAGTCCACTCCTACTCATCTCTACATTAAAGTTCCCTGAGATACGCTTGCCTGTGCCTGCAACCTCATATTTATCATAATCATAACCGCCCTTACGCAAGGTGCTCTTAAGTTCCTCGCTCATGTCATCCCACTTATCTTCTATCTTCCCATATTGTGTACCTGTTTTTTTATCATATACACCATCGTTTTTAACGATAACTGGTGTACCTATCCCATCGTCAAGAACTCCTTCGATGCCATCGCCATCAATCTTTTCTTTAAGCTTATCTTCATAAGTAGCTTTTGCCGCAGCCTGTGAACCTGGCTTGGAATTATATACATCATACTCACTTTCCCTCCCTACAGGAACAAGTTTCCCTTGTTTATCTTTTTCATAATTAGCATACTTTATAGCATCTACCTTTCTTTTAGCTATCTGTTTTATAATATCATCTCCATAATAACTGGTTCCTTTATTATTAGATAGAGCATCAATTAATAATTGCTCTGCATTCTCTGGGATCTCAATAGTCTGAACACGCTTTTTCCTCCCAAGCCCATTAGCATCAACATCATCAACATATTTACTTCTTGGCTCACCTACAATTGATTTTAAATAATCGTCAGCAACCTTATTTACATCATATGCTAATGCTCCCGGGTTCAAATCTGCCATTGATAAAGGCTTGCTTCTATTGACATCAAATATCTTGTTCGTCAATCCCTCAAAAGCAACGGGATCAATCTTATCTTTAAGATCTTCTATCTGTTTATTAAACACTTTAAAAGCAGTTACCTCCTGAAGATAATTACGCATATCTGGATCGGTCTTCTTAAAAAGCTCGTAATTCATCCTAATAGTATTTATCTTATTACTGTCTTTCCCTGCCTCTTGTAGTTGCTTCGCAAAACCAGCTATCTTAGACTGTGCATTAGCCATCAATTTCTCTTGATATGGTACTCCATTAGTAAAAAAAGTATCACCGGCCATAGCTTCCACAGCCTTCCCATAGTCTTCTAAGGCATACCTTTGCTCTGTCTGTGCCATATTAGATTCTCTCTGTAACATTTCTAATATGATACGCTCCCCTAGCTGACTCTGCCGGCCGGAAGGTGTCGGTATATCCCCAACACGTGGTAATACCTTTAATACATCGATTGCCATAACTATCTGATTTTTAATGTATTCATGATAGGTAACAACTGATTCAAACTATTGCTAGTAAGTGCCTGCTGATCCCCTATCGCATTAACCTTGCTTATACTTTTTTGTAATTCATTAAAGAAGTTAGTTCCAATACCGGCAACACCCTGTACCTGTGCATTCCTATTATTCCTGATAGCATTAAGCTTGTCTGCAACGCTCTTATTATACCTCTGTAAGCTTGCATTCTTAAGGTCATAATACTGATTTTTAAGAGCTATATCCTGTGTTGCATTTTGCGCAGCCACCCTGGACTTCGCATTTAACGCATTAGCATTAGCCGCCGCTATAATATTAGCAGCCCTATTGGGATTTGCCGATGCCAGTACACTATTAGTAGTGCTACGAAGCGTCCTATCTATATCATAAGACTGCTGATCTCTTATATGCTGAGGAATTTCCCGCACCCGGGAATCCAAAAAACGGTCATCATACGCCGGTATATTCTCATTAGGATTCTGCCCTAAAACACCTAAAAGGCCAAATATAGACCCTATCCCTAAATTTTGCCTGGCCTGAGCGATACGCCCATCCAAAGAACTTCTTGTAATGCTAGCTAACGCATCTTCTTTTGATACATATTTACCCCCTGGTATTGGCATTTTTCATCATTTTTAATTGTTCTACTAAACTTTTCTTCCCCATATCGAGATTCATGATAGCACTTACATACTTTTCTCTTTGTGCTATATTCTCGTTTGCCGTGGCCTCTGCAAAAGGATCACGCACCTTATCATCAAGAACTTCCGGAACTTTAAACTTATTCCTTGTAGCCCTCAACAATTCTGCTACTGTCATGTTCTTACGCTTCCCATACAACTCAGATAGCTTTATACTTTCTACAGGCTTCCCTTTCTTGAACTCACTGTATTCACTTACATTGTGCCCCAACTCAACCTTATCGGCCTTTTCTTTTGATATTTCTTTGTCACTACCTATATATGTACCAGCCGGTAAAAAATCTGTCACCTCCTTCCCCATGCCTTTATGTTTCCTATTGTCAGCATGTACATCTACTATCATTCCGGTAGGCATGGCGGCCACCTCTCCGGCCTTTGCTTGCACCGGCATCACCACATTCTCATCACCACCTACGATACCACCCTTGCCTGCATAAAAGGAAGGCTCTACGGTCTTCGCCTTCATCATAGCTTCCGTCCCTTCCCTATTATAGGGATCTTTGTTTATAGAATTGGCTAATATACCTCCCCCTACTCCTAATAATAAGCCCATAATACCACCTATCCCCCCAAACCCCTGCATAGGATCAGCCTTTTGGTTATATTGATATACCTTATCCTTCATCGGGTCTTTCCCTGCGATCCCTAATGGAGTCATTGACTGCCTAATATCATTAGATACTACTAATGGGGACAATACACCACCACCCCCAAGACGTGCCTTATTGTTCGCATTAAAAATATTTGAAAATTCATTTATCACACCCATTACGTATGCTTTTCATTTATAAGTTTTAAGTAAATCACTGCCATACACCTCTCTATATCTTCATTCTCTATACCTACAAAGATAGAGTTTACATAGATATGCAGGTTATATAGGAAGATACTATACGACCGACCATCCCTCACTCGTATATTCGTCCCCGAAGGACTGCCGTAATACAATACCTTATCTATATAATACATCTTATTGGGTATGAACTTAGTCTTACTAAGACATAATTTTATCATACCATCCTCAATCGTCACATCTCCTAATGGAACATCAATTTTCTTGTTTTTTCCCATATCCTATTACTCTTATTAATTTTAGTTCTATCCCTGACTTATCCGGATCATCAAATATAAGACAATGTCGCAAATAATAGTCCTCAAAACTACTTTTTTTACCATCACCACCATTGCAATCTACATTGTCTGTATATTCGACAAAAAAGCTGCAATCTTCATATTTTAAGATAGCGTCTTCTTTTATTTTTATTTTATCCTTTAAGTCATTAAATCGCCATAACCCGGGCGTCCCTCTGTACAATTCGCTCACAAACTTTTTATCCCTTATTTCTTTGTGAGTACGGCACTGATAATGCTTAGTATCTAACAAATAAACACCTGTCATCTGATGGCTATTACTCCACCCGCCTAACGTAAAAGTAATATCTCTATTCATTGCGCCACCTATCTCGTCAGCTATTGTATGTATATCAAGGCTTTCCAAACTCATAGGAGCAGCATAATCCTGTAATCCTCTTAAGTTAGCAGAATTAAACCACACCTTGAATGGCCTATACTTACCATGTAATATCTGTTTGCTTTCCCCTATGTTATGAAGCCATATCTTTTTATTAAATACGCTGTACATGCTATTCCTATCCCACAGATACAGGTTAGGTATATAGGAATGTGCCGATATCCAGGTACGCTCCGCAAAATCATAACTTAATGTCCAACTACCACCTACACCACCATCTTTTTTTGTCACCAAGAGCCGGCCAAGATCAGGATCATACCCAAGGCTAAACCAAACCCCTGTACCTACCTTCTGATCCCTACAAGTATTCTCATTACAGAAAGGCAAGTGCTTATAAATCAAATCTGACACACCTTCATCGCTTATCACCCTTGCAGAACTACCATTAAAGAGCACTATGCCCCTATTTTTATAGTCTGGCCATACTGCCCCGAATGGAGTTATAATAAAAGCGTTGGGATCTACACAACCCCTAAAACCCTCTTCTATTCCTTCCCCTATCCTATGTGGAGTTCCTAATGCCATCCCATTACCTAATAGATAGTCAAGGTCTCTGTAATTTGCATCCCCATTGCTATTATAACTAAGCCTCCAAACCCCATCCGTGGTAAGTCCATACAGCATGTTATTAAGGCTAAATAATTTTTGCAACTGCCCGGCCTCTGTGCCCATCTCCCCATAATTACCTTCAAGCACATTCTTAAAAGCATTTATCTCAGTGCCTTGATATTGTTTTGGCGTATAATAGATAAGGTTGTTTATTCCCTGAGAAGGAATACCCCCCGGACGATAATAGATGGTCTCGGAGCAATCATCGCAATCACACACATTATATGGATCTGGGATGCCCTGTATTGAAGTTATAGGCTCTTCATTATAGTCAGAATTATACTGGCAATAGTTATCTTCCCACTGCCTCAAATCTTCATCGTCAGCACCGCCTTCGCTATCTTTAAGCTGATCCTTGACTCCCATCATCCTAAATAACCTGGAAGGGGTAAGCACAAGGATTGCAACAGCATAAGTAGCTAAAAACAATAGAAGCCTAACTACCGCAGGCCCCGCATCCCATAAAGTATTAACTCTTAACACATAAGCAATAAGGACAAAAAGAGGCAATCCTATAATTATCCCGATCCTTGCAGCCGGCACTATCGTTAAAGTAAACTTAGATGCCCTCCATATTTCTCTATAAAAACGAGGAAGCCACGCTTCTTCCCATCGTACTCCCTTGGGGATAGAAGCATCTAAATACAATTTACCTAAATTCCTGGCATGGACTTCTCCTTCCTCATCACCTCGCTGCCTATAATAGGCATTAACCCTACTCTGACAGAAGAAATATAAAAGAGTTTTGGCCGTCCCTGGATAATATACTGAACCAGTACCACCACCGCCGGAAGCAGCCACTATCCCCTGCCCCGGATACCTATTGGCTTTATTTTTGGGGTCTTGCTTATCTCCATTATCCGGTGGCTCAGTAGGATCGCCAAAGCCAAAAAAACGGGCTATTGGCTTATAATGCCTCGGACTAGGAATAAACGTTGTGTCCCCAACCCTATTTGATATATAGCTAGTCCTTCTTAAATTAAAACTTCCTACATGGGAATCTCCGACCAACCCTTCAACAGACCTGCTATTTATGCCAGTAGCGTAAAGCCCGATAGGGGCAAACTTAGCATTTACAACAGACCCATATTGGTTGGGGATTTCCCGTATCAAATGACCATAGGCTGCCCGAGCACTAACAATTGGCCCATAATGATCTTCCCCGTCAGCGCGAAAACTAGCATCAGAATTTTTACCTAAATCTGAGCTTAACTTAAGATATACAGTTGACTCTCTGTTAAGGTTCAAAAGCGGCACATCAATGCCTGGCGGCGGCTCTATAACACTATCCCCTTTGGCATAAGAGATACCTAAAATATCTGCCTCCGACTGTGAGGCCGTCCCGGAATGTAAGGACACAGTCCCCCTATACCCTCTATTGTCTTTATTCCGGCCCCAATATCCTACATCCTTAGTGCTTTCTGCATATAGGCCATGTCGCCAACCATTACCTGTAAGATCATAGGTCTTTATAAATTTATTGGCCACAAGAGGAACTTTACCTAAAAGGCAATCAGGAGATATAAAAGTATATATATTGGCTGTTGACGCTTCTCCTTCATGGTTTTTTACATCACCACCTTTTTCTATATACCTATCTATATATTCGTCTGAATTAACGCCATGTTTAGGCACTGCATGTACCCGCCCATTAGCTTCACCCGAAAAAGTATCTATCAATATACCAGACGCTATAACCCTGGAATTAAAAATCGTCCTTGGTATGTATCCTATCTCCCAATCTACCAATGGCTTGCCACTATCAATAGACCGAACATCCGGCAAGTTAGTGACTTTAAGCCCTACCATGTAAACAAAACCTGCTGTTTCATCTACCCCCATAGTCTTAGAGCTTTGTACCCCTACTGAGTTGGAGTCAAAGAATTTGATAGCAGGAATTTGTGCTATGTTTATAGGCTGACCAGCTAACCCTTCATAAATATATCCACCGGCGCAATCCCTGGTCTTTGGATAAGTATCGGTAGACTTAACCCAGATAGGGGATACTTCTCCTACCTTATATATGTTTAAACTATCATATTGCTCTCCATAACTTCCATTTTTATCAAAAGTAGGCGATCCGCTCTTTACCTGACTTTTCCCGTTATTTACAGTTACCTCTACCCTTTTTGGCGTCCACACTTCCTCATTTTCTAACTCATCTTTAAGATCTTCCATGATCTTTTTATATGGCTTCGTGGCTGTTGATTCAGACCCTTCGCAGTCTGCAGACATCTGGTCAAAAGTGCTCTGATTTATATAGTGAAGAACAGTCTGTGGATTCTGTGCTACAAGTATAGCGTACTCTGCGTCCGATAATACTGTCTTTCCTTCTAAATTAGGACATGGCACTCCACCCCCACTACCATTATCATCCCCTCTTATAGCATCATCTATTGACCTTACCGCATCCATGCCACACTCATCACAATCATCACCCTCTGGGCCATTCTCAACAGCATCTTTCAATGCCTCTATTTCTTCTATATGCTTCTTTATATATGGGTTGCCATCTTTATCATAATATGAGTCTGCCTGAACTCTTCTGTCATCAGGGGGCAAGTCTTTATACTTTTTATACGAATCTTTATCTCCGGCATTAAATGTTACACTACCTGATCCACCACCTTCTCCGCCTGATCCGCCGCCCTCCGGCTCATGCCCTCCAACTGCCGCACCGGGATCTTCATTATAGTCGTCATCACCCACAAAACCGCCCGGATCACCAGTAGCACGGGATTCTAAAGTGCCACCGCCCGTTATTACTCCTGCCCGGGTTTTAGTACCATCACAATACCTTCCATTAATACTAAACATATAGCCTTCAAGAGGCTGCAATCCTGAATACTTATGAGCAATATCGCTTGGTATCCGATAGATAGGGAAAGAAATATTTAGTGAGTTGGCAATGGACTGAATATTTATGTTTTTCTCGTTTTTTATCTGATAATAAAACATTCTATTATCAAATATTTTCAATGCCCTCCCTTTTAGGTAATTTACCTTCTTGACCAGTATTTCCTCTGTCGGAATAGGGACTTCTCTTCCATCATCTCCACGATATTCGTAACTAATACCATTAGATGAATAGCCCTTGCTATCAACTAAAAAACAACTTGTCTTACCACCTATCTTCTTTACAACCACAATATCAACAGTACCATACCTACAACTTAATTTTTCTATGTTAAACTGGATATATTGATTACTAGGCTCACCAGGTTTGTTTTTACCTCCGCCCACGGCCACCGCATTACCTATATCAAAATAG
>ERZ761584.476-NODE-476-length-12221-cov-4.962436_pt1 | contig 12221 bp, 17 predicted proteins | sample MGYA00512168_ERZ761584 | MGnify/ENA primary metagenome ERZ761584 (study PRJEB28899, sample SAMN03785564) | bioreactor sludge metagenome | biome: EBPR Sludge; feature: EBPR Bioreactor; material: 0.22µm filtered reactor supernatant | place: Saint Lucia: Queensland...
GTGGCGCGCTTCGGCGACGACAGCAACGTGGTGCGCTTCCGGCAGGGGCGAGACGCGCGCAGCATCCCGCCCGTGCGCTGGAAGGGCACCGACTTCGTGCAGACGGCTGACAGGGTGGCGTGGCTGATGGACAAGTTCAACCCGGACGCCGTGTTCATCGACCAGGGACTCGGCAGCGCGGTGGTGGACATCCTCAAGGCGAAAGGCTACCGGACGACCGAGGTGGCCTTCGGGTCGAGCGCGGAGAACCCCGAGTACGCCAACAAGCGCACCGAGATGTACGCCCGCGCCCGTGACTGGCTGCCGGGCGGGATGATCGACGAATGTCCGCTCCTGTTCGGCGATCTCACCAGCGTCGAGTACGACTTCGTGGGCGCGGCCAAGGACAAGATCGGCCTGGAGCGCAAGGACAACCTGAAGACGCGCATCGGGAGGTCCCCTGACGACGGCGACGCTTTCGTCCTGACCTTCGCCGGGAACGTGGCCAGACGGGACCTGCGCCTGGCGAAAGGGGCGGTCCGGGGGCGGACGGCGCGGGATGTTGATTATTCCGTTTTTGGCGGATAGAATGCGCTTATCGCAACGATTGCGAAAGGAGCGATCATGGGCGGATTGGTGAAAGGGCTGTTCGGCGGTGGCGAGAAGCCGAGCCCGCCTCCGATGCCTGCGGCACCGACGAAAGCGGACACCTCCGTTGCTGATGCCGAGCGCGACGAGCGCCTGCGCCGCGCAGCGGCCGGGCGGGCATCGACGATGATGACCGGCGGCCTGGGCGACACGTCTTCCGCGCCCGTGGCGAAAAAGCAGTTGCTCGGAAGCTGATGGACGCCGACGAACTGCTCAAGCGGTTCGACCGGCTCAAGGGGGACCGGACGAATTGGGAGTCGCACTGGGAAGAAGTCGCCCAGCGCGTCATGCCCGACTATTCGACCACCTTCACCTCGCCATCCCCTGGCGCTACCAAAGGCAACAAGCGCAACCTTGAGGTGTACGACTCCACGGCGATCTCGGCGAACATCCGTTTCGCCGCGGCGATGGAGTCCATGCTGACGCCGCGCAACCAGACCTGGCACCGCATCCGCCCATCCGACCGCACGCTGCGCGCCAACAAGCAAGTCAAACTGTGGTTCGAGGAAGTCAATCAGCGCATGTGGGACTTCCGCTACTCCCCGCGCGCCAACTTCGCCAGCCAGATCCACGAATGCTACCTGGGGCTCGGCGCCTTCGGCACGGCCAGCATGTTCATCGATGCGCTTGCCGACCCGACCGATACCCGGGTCAAGGGGTTGCGCTACCGCGCCAACCACCTGGCCGAAGTGTTCTTCCTCGAAAACCACCAGGGCATCGTTGATACGGTGTTTCGCCGATTCACGATGACCGCGCGCCAGATGGCGCAAAAGTGGGGATTCGACGCGCTGCCGGACAAGATCAAGGCCGACGCCAAGGACAAGCCGGAGAACGAGTTCGAGGTGGTGCATTGCGTCATGCCGCGGGGAGAAGTCGATCCCCGGCGCAAGGACTTCCGCGGCATGCGTTTCGCCTCCTACTACTTGTCCGTCGAAGGCCGCAAGCAACTGTCCGAGGGAGGATACCACACATTCCCCTACGCCATCGGCCGCTACGTCGTGGCGCCGGGCGAGGTGTATGGCCGCAGTCCTGCGATGCTGGCGCTGCCGGCCATCAAGACGCTCAACGAGGAGAAGAAAGCCATCCTCAAGCAGGGGCACCGAACGGTCGATCCGGTGCTTCTGGCGCACGACGACGGCGTGCTCGACACGTTCAGCCTGCGGCCGGGGGCGATCAATGCCGGCGGCGTGACGGCCGATGGCCGGCCGCTGGTGCACGCGCTGCCGGTGGGGAACCTGGCCGTTGGCAAGGACATGATGGACGACGAGCGGATGCAGATCAACGACATCTTCCTCGTCACGCTGTTCCAGATCCTCGTCGAGACACCCCAGATGACGGCGACCGAAGTTCTGGAGCGCGCCCGCGAGAAGGGTGCCCTCCTGTCGCCGACGATGGGTCGCCAGCAATCCGAATTCCTTGGCCCGACCCTGGAGCGCGAGCTGGACGTGCTGGCGCAGCAAGGGCTGATCCCGCCCATGCCGCGCATCCTGGCCGAAGCCCAGGGCGAATACACCATCGAGTACGACTCCCCTCTGTCCCGCGCGCAGCGCGCCGAAGAAGCGGCCGGATTGATGCGCACCGTGCAGTGGGCCAGCGAAATCGCGTCCGTCACCCAGAACCCGGAACCGCTCGACCACTTCGATTGGGACAAGATCGTGCCCGAGCTGTCCGACATCTCGGCGGTGCCGGCGCGCTGGATGCGCGATCAGAACGTGGTAGAAGCGATCCGCAAGGGCCGCACGGACGGCGCCGCTGCCCAGAACCTCGTCAATGCGCTTCCGGGCGCCGCCGCCATGACCAAGGCCCTTGCGGTCGCCGGGGGCAAGTGAGCGAAATTCTTGAGCGCGCCAAGGCTTTCCTGTTTGCCCGCAAGACGGCTTATAACGCCGTTTTCCGCAGCGCACAAGGCGAAGTCATCCTGCGCGACCTGGCGCGGTTCTGCCGCGCCCACGACACCACGTTCGTCCCGGACGACCGGGCGAGCGCCTTGATGGAAGGGCGGCGCGAAGTGTGGCTCCGCATCCAGCACCACCTTCAACTCAGCGAAGCTGAATTGTGGGACATCTACCAACAACCCAAGAGGTAAATCATGGCTGACGCAACCTCCGCCGATGGCGGGCAAGGTACTCCCCCCGCAACTCCGCCTGCCGGCGGCACGCCCCCGGCTCCGGCGCCTGACGCATGGTACGCCAGCGCCGACGACACGACCAAGGGGTTCATCCAGAACAAGGGGTGGAAGTCGCCTCTGGAAGTCATCGACGGCTACCGCAACCTGGAAAAGCACGTCGGCGTGCCGGCCGAGAAGATCCTGCGCCTGCCCGACGAGGGCGCCGACAAGGCGACGATGGACGCCTTCTACGGCAAGCTGGGCCGCCCGGCCGAAGCCAAGCAGTACGAGATCAAGATGCCGGAAACCGGCGGCGACCCGGCCTTCGCCGAGTGGGCCAAAGGCGTGTTCCATGAAATCGGCCTGTCGGGCAAGCAAGCTTCGGCCCTGGCTGACAAGTGGAACGAGTACGGCGCTGGGCTGATGACGAAGCAAGGCGAAGCGTTAAAGGCGTCCCAGGCTGAAGCGGCGGGCAAGCTCAAGGCCGAACTCGGCGCGGCCTTCGACAAGTCGATGGACGTGATCGACAACGTGGCCAAGACGTTCTCGATGGGCGAGAAGGAACTGGCGGCCTTGCGCACGGTGCTCGGCCCCTACGAGACGGCCAAGTTCCTGCTCAAGCTTGGCGAAGGGTTGGGGGAGGACAAGTTCGTGTCCGGCGGTGCCCGGCAGACAGGGTTCGACGCCATGACGCCTGGGCAGGCGCAAGCGCGCATGGCGCAGCTCAAGGCGGACAAGGAATGGACGGCGCGCTACCTCAAGAACGGCGTGCAGGAAAAGGCCGAAATGGAACGCCTGATGAAGTTCGCCTACCCGTCCGAGGCGGCTTGACGTGGACAGCGTCGAAGCAAGGATGCGCTGCATCGAGGCGGCGGCCGGCGTTTGCCGGGCGCAAGGATTGAGCAATCCGCAAGATGTTGTCAAAACCGCAGTTTTGTTGTATGCTTTTGTCGAACCGCTGGACAAGCCGAAAACGCTGACGCTGCCGAAGAAAGACAGCGACCGGAAGTAAGCCCCGGCCTGATGTAGCAAATCAGGCCCCTCCTTGCGAGGACAAGCCAGGGACGAGCAGACCGCCTCAAAGGGTCCGCAAGAACTTGTCTTTTCAAACTCGCAAGGAGGACTACCATGTCCCTGAATCTCCCGACTCACTATGTACAGCAGTACAGCACGAACATCGCGCTGTTGCTGCAGCAGATGGGGTCCAAGCTTCGCGGCGCTGTCACCGTCGGCTCCTACACCGGCAAGGCCGCATCCCCGGTCGACCAGATCGGCAAGATCGAAATGCAGGCCGTCACGTCGCGCTTCGCCCCGATGGGCCGTGTGGATGCGCCGACCGACCGCCGCTGGGTCTATCCCTCGGACTTCGATCTGCCCCAACTGATCGACCAGTTCGACAAGCTGCGCCTCATCACCGATCCCGAATCCAGCTACGTCCAAAACGCGGTCATGGCCGCCGGGCGGCAGTTCGACCGGCTGATCTGTGCTGCGTTTCTCGGCACGGCGAAGACCGGCGAGGCGGGCGGCACCAGCACCAGCTTCGCGGCGGCCAACGAAGTGGACGTCGCCGTCGGCGGTGCCAACTCCAAGCTGAACGTCGCCAAGCTCAAGGAAGCCCGCAAGCTGATGATGGCCAACTTCGTCGATCTCGACATGGAGCAAGCCTACATCGGCATCACGGCGGCCGACCACGATGCGCTCCTGGGCGAAATCCAGGTCGTGTCGAGCGACTTCAACGGCGGCGCTCCGGTGCTGCAGAACGGCAAGATCACTTCGTTCCTCGGATTCAACTTCATCCACTGCGAGCTGATCGAGACGGCCATGGCCGGCACCAACGAAGTCACCCTTCCGGTGTGGGTGCCCTCGGGCATGCACCTGGGCATCTGGGGCGACGTCGAGAACTCGGTCAGCCGCCGCAACGATCTGCAGGGCGAACCGTGGCAGCTCTACACCAAGCTCACCGCCGGTGCGACCCGCATCGAGGAGAACAAGGTGTACGCCATCGAGTCGTACCGCTAATCCGTGATCTGAAAGGAGAAACATCATGGCAGTTGTAACTGTGAAATCCACCCAGATCACCAACCGCGACGCCACGCCTTCCGTCCTGAACAACGGCCGGACGGCGCGCGGGGAAGTCAAGCACGCCCGGGGCGTGGTGGCCATCGCCAACGGCGACTCGGCCACCTCCAAGTACCTGGCCTGCTCGATCCCGTCCAACGCGGTCGTGATCGCCGTCCGCCTGTCCTCGCCGGACATCGGCACCACCACTGCCGCGGACGTTGGCCTGTACCAGACCACCGCCAACGGCGGCGCGGTCGTCGATGCCGACTTCTTCGGTTCGGCCGTGTCTCTCAGCGGCGGCGCCATCAACAAGTCGGACGTGACGCATGAGGCGGCGGTCTACACCATCGCCAATGCCGAGAAGCCGGTTTGGGAGGCGCTGGCCCTGACGGCTGATTCGCTCCGCGACTACGACGTGGCGCTCACCCTCACGGGTGCGGCCGACGCCGCCGGCTCGGTGCTGGTCGAAGTCGACTACGCGGTTTAATCCGAGGCGCCGGGGGCTTCGGCTCCCGGCCCTCTCTGCTGAGAGGTGAATCATGGCTGACCGATTCTATTCCGTCATCAAGGGGGAGCACTTCCCCCATCAGGTCACGGAAGGCGCCGCCACGTCTGGCGAAGCCATCGAGCTGCGAGTGTCCGACACGATCTACTCCGACAAGATGGCCGTCATGCTCGGCCTGGAGGCCATCGAGGCGTACATCGCAACGAAAGAAACCAACCCGATTGCGTGAGGTGAAACATGGCCGTCCAGGCATCCAATCGCAGCGACCTCAAGACCGGGCTTCCGGCGGCCATCATCGGGTGGGCTACGCTCGCCAACGGCGACACGGGCGATCCGGTCGAGATGGTCGACTATCCCGACAAGACCGTCACGATCACCGGAACATTCGGCGTCGGCGGTTCGATCACTTTGCAGGGATCGAACAACAACTCCGACTGGTTCGCGCTGACTGACCCGCAAGGCAACGCGCTCACCAAGACCGCCGCGGCGATGGAACTGGTGCTGGAGTGCCCGCGCTGGATTCGCCCGAACGTGACGGCGGGCGACGGCACCACCGCCCTGGTGGTGCAGATTCTCTGCCGGAGGACTTCGAGATGAACGCGAACGAGATCATGGTAGAAGTCGAGCGCGGCTTGCGCACGTTCAAGGCGTTCGAGAACGCGCACAAGATCCTCGAAGGGCTGCAAAACGCCGAACAGGTCGAGCGGGAAACCTTGTCCCGGGTCGAGGCGCTGAAAACCGAAGCAGCCGGCATCGACGCCGCGCTGGAGTCCGCCAGGGCAGGAGTCGTCTCGGCGCGAGGCGAGGCCGCGCGGATCCTGGCCGAGGCCCGGGAAGCCGCCGAAAGCGTCGCAATGGAAGCCAAGATCGTCGCCAAAGGCGCAATGGCCGAGGCCGAAGCGCAGGCGGCAGCGATGGCGGAAAAGGTCGAGCGGCTTGCCGCGCAAGCGGCGGAAGCGGTGCGCCAGCGGGACGGGGCAAAAGGCGAACTGGCCGAAGTCGAGGCGCGACTTAACGACGCTCGGGAGCAGGTCAAAAAGCTTCTGGGCGGCTGACTGGCCATGCCCAAAACCGCACGCTTCGTCTGGAGTCAGCACGGCCTGCTGCTGGAGACGCCCGTACCGCTCACGCCATACCAGCAACAGCGCGCTGCCGACTTCGCCCTGCCGGTGTTCATGCAGCGGCACGACAACATGCCCCGCGGCTCTCGGCGCGATGCCGTGGCCGTGGTCATCAAGGCCTTGCGGGATCGCCGCTGGACACTTCGCCCGACGCCGAAGGCCGACTGTGAAAAGGACTTGGTGCTCGCATGACACTCAATGAAATTTGGGCCGGAGAACGGGACATCACGAAGCGCGCCTTCCGGGCGGCTCGCGGCGACGACATCTACGTACCGCTCTGCCACAAGACGGTCGATGCCGCCGTGAAGATCGCGGCCAGCAAGCAAGAGGGCTTCGGCCTGGAAGACATTCTCGCAACGGACTGGGAAGTGAGGGACTGAAATGGCGAATACATGGACAGGCTTAGTAACTGCACGCGCCTTCGCGGCAAGTTCGGTCAATGCGGGCATTCTCAACGCCGGCACGCGGGTGCTGCGCCTGCGCCGGCACGGCTTGCTGAACAACCAGACGGCCGCCGTAACTGGCGTCATCTGCCTGATGGAGCTTCGCTGGTACTCCGGCGCGGGCTGGACGACGCCGACTTCGGTGGCGAGCATCGCGCACGATTCAACGAACAGCGCACTCTCCAGCGTCACTCACGGCTACGCCGGCACGCCGACCGGTACGTCCAACTTGCTGCGGCGCGTTCTCTGGTCAAGCGATGAAGCTGCGGCCAGCACGGCGACAAACGACGAGCTGGAATGCATCGTGCCGCTCAACATCGTATGGGACGCCGGCTACGCCGACGCCAATGTGCAGGCCCTGACGATCCGCCAGAACGAAAGCTTCATAAACTACAACACCAGCGGCGCGGCGGGCTTGGTCGATCTCTGGAGCGAGTTCACCGACGAGGCGACTTGATGAGCGCGCTGTCGTACTCCTGCCGGCTGCTTACCAACGGGGCGAAGAATTTCTCGACCGAGCAGGCCTTGACTGTCACGGATCAGCCGTACAGCGGGGGGATGCACTTGGCAGAGTTTTCCATCTTCAACCGCCCCGGCAGCGGGCGCGTCGTGACGCTGGAGGGCGTCGAGTTCGACGGGTACAACCGGATGGCGAGCAACAATCAGCACGGCATGTACAGGTTCAACAGCACGACCTGGACGCAAGCGCCAAAGAATCCGGATGCTGTCACGATCAAGGCGCTTGGACAGGCGACGACCTCGCTCAGTGCAAACGTGGATTGCGGCAGCGGGAACGGGCAAATGGGGGGAACCCCGACTGGGTTGAGTTATTTCTACCATCACCCGCAACTACGCACTGCGGATATAGGCCCTTTGTTTGGCCGCAGCTTCGGTAAGACCAGCGGGGCGGGCGGCTGCGAGGGCCGCAAGTCGGCGGTGATGTACCACGACTCCGCAGCGACGCAGGCGTACATTATCCGCGAGGGGGAGTCCTTCATCATAACCTTCGGCTCTGCCCCGACCGCGGCGCGGGTCAATGTGATTTTCCGGCACGCTGGCGTCGTCTACGAAATGAGTACAGTCGCCAGAGGGGACAAAGCGCACCTGAATGTGGCCGGCGGTGACCTGGATGAAGTTTACATCCGCAATCTGACCGGCTCGGGCAGCAACGTTGAAATCTTGTCGGTGGACGTGATTGACGAATTGGCAGGGATGCCCACGCCGGTGATCACCGCTCATCTTGAGTTGATCGACGAGCACTCCGGCGGTGATGCCATCGTACCCGTTGCGCTCGACTCCGCGAACGGCAGCTTGCCGAGCGGCATCGAGCTGCGCACCGGGGCGCTGACGCTGCGAGGCGGGTCGAAGAAAGGCGGCTGGATCACGCGACCGTATCTGCAACGCACGACCGCCATAAGCCAGGGCTTGTTCAGGGACTTAACGTGGGCACCAGTCGGATTATCCCGACACCTGCGCAAGAAGTGCAACGGGCGCGTCGTCCTGCGCGAAGGCGAGGGTGCGGCCCTTCTTTACCGCCTCCCGTCTGCGGCGGCAGTTGGCGAGTGGCTGGTGAATTTCACGCTTGCGCTGGATGACGGCGTGTATCCCGCTGTCGGCGATGTCGCGTTTGGCACGAACTACGGCCCGACCGGAACGGAATACACCGGCACGCTTTCCGGGGGCGGGGGCGGCGGGTCATACATTCGGAGGCGGTAAATGGCCAGTGACGTGTCGATTTGCAACCGTGCGATGCAGAAGCTCGGCGCCAAGCGCATCGTTGACTTCGACGAGGACAGCGTGAATGCCCGCGAGTGCGCGGCCTGCTTCGAGGAATTGCGCGATGCCGAGTTGCGCGCGCATCCGTGGGCGTTCGCCGCCAAGCGCGCGCAACTGGCGGCCAGCACGGACGCCCCGGCTTTCGGCCCGGCCAACGCTTTCCCGCTGCCCGAGGACTTCCTGCGCCTGCTGCCGGTCGATCCCGAGTACCTGACCAACGAGGACGACTGGCGCATCGAGGGCCGCCAGATACTCACCAACGATTCCGCGCCGCTCAACATCCGCTACGTATATCGCGTCGAGGACGCCAACGAGATGGACGCGCTGTTCCGCGAATCGTTGGCGTCCCGCATCGCCTACGAGTTGTGCGAGAAGCTGACCCAATCGAACCAGAAGAAGGAGGCCGCGGCACAGGACTACAAGCGGGCCATCTCCGAGGCAAAGCGCGCCAACGCCATCGAGAAGATCGCCGAGGAGCCGCCCGAGGACACCTGGCTTTCCGTGAGGCGTTGACCGTGCCCAAAGTCAGCCCCATCCAAGCAGCTTTCAACGCGGGGGAAATCTCGCCGTTGATGTACGGCCGCCCGGACATCAACAAGTACCGCCTGGCACTGCAGACGATGCTCAACTTCAAGCCGCTTGTCCAGGGAGGCATGGCGCGGCGCGAAGGCAGCGTGTTCGTCGCGGAAGTGAAAACCAGCAGCAAGAAGACGCGCATGGTGCGTTTCGAGTTCTCGACGACCCAGGCGTACATGATCGAGTTCGGCGACCTGTACTGCCGGTTCTACAAGGACGGCGGGCGCATCGAGTCGCCGCCCGGCACGCCGGTCGAAATCGTCACGCCCTACGCCGAGGCGGACCTGTTCCAACTGAAATTCTCGCAGTCGGCCGACGTGCTGTACGTCGCGCATCCGACCTACGCCCCGCGCAAGATCACGCGCACCAGCCACACGGCCTGGACGATCAACGCCATAACTTTTCTTGATGGGCCATATTTGTCTGTTAATACCACGGCCACCACCATCACGCCGTCGGCGACGACCGGCGCCATCACCCTGACGGCCAGCACCAGCATTTTCGTGGCCACGGACGTGGGCCGCCTGGTGCGCATCAAGCACGGCACCACCTGGGGGTACGCCACGATCACAGGCTACACCTCGGGCACGGTGGTCAATGCGACGGTCAATTCCGCCTTCGGTGCGGCCACGGCGCAAGCCAGTTGGCGCCTGGGGACGTGGGGCGCCACGACAGGCTACCCCGGCGCGGTGGCGTTCTTCGAGGACCGCTTGTTCTGGGGCGGTTGCACGTCCTACCCGCAGCGCCTCGACGGCTCGAAGTCGGGCGACTACGAGAACATGGCGCCTTCCGGCACGGACGGCACGGTGGCCGCGGACAATGCCGTGGCTGTGTCGCTCAACTCGAACGACGTGAACGTCATCCGCTGGCTGCTCGACGACGAGAAGGGGCTGCTGATCGGCACTGTCGGTGGCGAGTGGATACTGCGCCCGAGCACGACTTCCGAAGCCCTGAGCCCGACCAACATCAAGGCCACGCGCTCCACCACCTACGGCAGCGCCAATGTGCAGGCGGTGCGCGCGGGCAAGGCGTGTCTGTACATCCAGCGCGCCGGGCGCAAGCTGCGTGAGCTGGCCTACGTGTTCGAGGTTGATGGTTTCCGCTCGCCGAACATGACGCTCCTGTCCGAGCACATCACCCTGGGAGGCGTCACCGAACTGGCCTACCAACAGGAGCCCGAGTCGCTCCTATGGATGGTGCGCGGCGACGGCACGCTGCTGTCGCTCACCTACGACCGCGACCAGGACGTGATCGGATGGGCGCGGCACGTGATCGGGGGCGCCTTCGGCAGTGGGCAGGCGGTGGTCGAATCCGTGGCGACTATCCCGGCGCCGGCCGGCAACCGCGACGAAACCTGGCTGATCGTCAAACGCACGGTCGACGGCAACACGAAACGCTACGTCGAGTACCTGTCGAAGCCGTGGGAACGTGGCGACGTTCAGGAAGACGCTATCTTCGTGGATTCGGCACTCACCTATTCCGGCGCGGCAGCGGACGTGATCTCCGGCCTCGACCACCTGGAGGGGGAAACCGTGTCGATCCTGGCCGAAGGCGCGGTGCATCCCGACAAGGTAGTGGTTTCGGGCAGCATCACGCTCGACCGCGAAGTCACCAAGGCGCAGATCGGGCTGCCCTACACGGCGAAGTTCGAGACGCTGCGCATCGAAGCCGGCGCTGCGGACGGCACGGCGCAGGGCAAGACGAAACGCATTCACCGGCTTGGCGTCCGGTTTCACGACGCGCTCGGCATCGAGTTGGGGCCGGACTTCGACAACCTCGACCCGGTGGTGTTCCGCAGCTCGTCCGACGCGATGGATACCGCCGTGCCGTTATTCTCCGGCGACATCAGCCTGAATTGGGACGACGACTACAGCACCGAGGGGCAAGTGTGCGGGCAGGTCAGCCAGCCATTTCCTTGCACGGTGCTCGACCTCATGCCGCAACTGGTGACGCAGGACAGGGGATGAACATCGTGCCATTCAAAGCCGACCACTTGTATCAGATCGAAGTGCAGAGCGCGCAAGTCGATATCCGGGCGCTCTTGCCGCCGGGGGCCGCCCGCGTGCTGGAGGGCACCGAGGCGTTCACCGCACTCGATGACGAGGGGCGGGTGCTGGGCTGCGCCGGGGTGCAACCTTTGTGGCCGGGGCGCGACCTGGCCTGGGCCTACATCAGCAAGCACGCGGGGCCGCACATGGCGGGCATCACGCGGGCGGTGAGGCGCTTTCTCGATCTGCGCGGCGCACGGCGCACCGAGATGGCGGTCGATTGCGGCTTCGCGGCCGGGCATCGGTGGGCGCGGCTGCTAGGGTTTCGGCTGGAGATCGAGCGCATGGAAGGGTACTTGCCCGACGGCGGGGCCGCGGCGCAATACGTGAGAGTGAGGGCGTAGCCATGGAAATGTCGATCCTGTCGATGATAAGCACAGCCGTTTCGGTGGTGGGATCGCTCATGCAGGCGTCGGCCAAATCGGACGCGGCCGAGTACAACGCCGAGATGGCTCGGCGCAACGCTCTCATGGCGACGCAGCAGGCGGAAGCCGATGCCGACGCGCAGCGCCGGAAAGCCGTGCGGCAGATCGGCGCCATGCGGGCCAACTACGGGGCGTCCGGCGTGGTGGGCAACGAAGGTTCGCCGCTCGACATACTGGCGCAAAGCGCGTCGGACGCCGAGATGGACCGGCTCAACATCCTCTATCGGGGCAAAGTGCGGGCGTCCGGCTACGAGGCGAGCGCCGCCCTGGACGACCAGAAAGCCGAAAACGAGATGACGGCCGGGATACTCGGCGCCGGTCGCGCGGTGGTGCTCGGGCTGGGGCAATCCGCTTCCGGGGGATCTGGCACACCGATGCCTTCGTCCGTGAATTACTACGACGACTGGAATTGGGGGAGCAGCTAAATGCCCGTCATTCACGAATACCAGCGGCAGGAAAGCGGCTACGCCCAATCCCCGGCGCGCAACGCTACCGGGGAGGACTTCGGCGCGGGCGTCGGCGCGGAAGTGGC
>ERZ761584.478-NODE-478-length-12197-cov-8.036155_pt1 | contig 12197 bp, 12 predicted proteins | sample MGYA00512168_ERZ761584 | MGnify/ENA primary metagenome ERZ761584 (study PRJEB28899, sample SAMN03785564) | bioreactor sludge metagenome | biome: EBPR Sludge; feature: EBPR Bioreactor; material: 0.22µm filtered reactor supernatant | place: Saint Lucia: Queensland...
TTCGACGGCGCCGAGAAGGACGGCAAGGAGGTGACTGCCCTTGTCGCGCTTCTCGACGCCCCCGGTCTCGAGGCTCTACACGTCAAGCTGAAGAAGGCCGTGCAGGAAGTGGGTGTGCAAGTGTCGGAGAAGCATGGGTTCGTTCCTCATGCCACCTTCGCCTACCTCAAGAAGGGACAACGGGTGAAGGACCTCCCCCTGCTCTCTGGCAGCTTCACGATCCGGGCGGCCAAGCTCGCCACCACCCGCATCCACGATTTGCCACTTGACACCTCTGCACCGAGTGCTCAGGATGAGGGCATGCGCAACTCCCATTGACGTCCGGCCTCTCTCCCTCCCGAAGTCCGACCCCCTCACGCACTACTGCATCACCCGTGCGGATCTGCCCCGTGGAGTCCAGGCGGCGCAGCTCATCCATGCCGCGGGTGAATCCAGCCCTGGAGACCTTCCTCCAGGAACCTTCGCCATCGCCCTGACGGTCCCCGATGAGCCGGCTCTACGAGCCTTGGCCCGGCGACTGGGCATGGCTGAGATCCTCCACCGTGGCATCTACGAGGTGGACGAGCCGTGGAACGGCCAGATGATGGCCATCGGCATCGCTCCCGCTCGTCGCTCGGTGCTCAAGAAGCTGTTGTCGGAGCTGCCCTTGCTGAAGTAGAACCACAGGGCGCGTAGCTCAGCGGCTAGAGCACCGGGGTTGTTGACCGGAACGGTGGTTCGAGTCCATCCGCGCCCACCGGGTCCAATGATGGCTTCTTGCCTGGAGAGTAATGACCTCCGGAGCGAGGGTTCGATTCCCTCTGGACCCACTGATGCGGCTGTAGCTCAGTGGTAGAGCGCTCAGAGTAATGACCTGAGAGGTAGTGGGTTCGACTCCTACCGGCCGCGCTAACCAGCCAGCTTCACAAGCACGTCTCCGTGGCAGGCCTGCGGTGAACACCAGCATCCGAGCACCTTGCCTGTGAGCTCGTGCAAGTCGGCCAAGAGTTGTGGTTGGGTGCGGATCCAGTTCTGGTACTTCCAGATCACCTCTTCTCGAGAGCCGTCCTTCCCGATCTCGAACGGATTGCCCCACTTCGAGGGACGTCCAATGTAGACGTCGTGTGGGTCTCTCTTGCAGTGGACGACGCGACGAGGCCTCCCAACCAACCCCTCGATGAACTTGGTTCGGTGGTAGGGCGTAGCGCCGAGACGAAGGAGGGCTTCCCTGTGTGAAGGGGACCCATATCCTGCATTGGTCTCCCAGCCGTAGCCCGGGAACTCCTCACTCAGGTTGGTCATGAGCTCGTCGCGGAGAACCTTGGCGATGATGCTGGCCGCGCCTACCGGCCAGTAGTTCGCATCGGCTCGAGGTTCGATGTGTTGATGGGAGCGGTGAACAGTGGGGACGGCGTTTTCTCCATCCACCAGCAGGAAGCCCAGCGGGGTTCGTAGGTCCTCGACGGCTCGCTGGAACGCGAGTGAGTTGGCATGGTCGACGCCGAACTTGTTGATCTCCTCTACCTCAGCCCATCCCACACCAACATCCTGAAGTTCAGAGCTACGAAGAATGCGGCGGTACACCTCCCGCATCGTGCTCTTCTTAGCGAACGCCTTCGAGTCCTTCACCCCAGCAATGGGAGAGGTAGCTTGAAAGGCGAAGGTGGTAGCTGCGGCGAAGAGGGGCCCCGCCAGGGACCCACGACCCACTTCGTCGATGCCCGTGACGCGGGTCCATCCAGCCGGAATGTTCATGGAAAAACCTCCGTGATCTCCCACGCTTATCTCTTACCTAAGAGGGTTCTTCTCCATGCGAGGACCCAGCCTCCTCTTGATGAGCACTTCCAGAACCAAGGCTCCAGGCCTGGCTCGGATCCTCTCCAGTACGCAGTCATTCGCCTTCGCAAAGCCGTGCGCCAACGTCTGGAAGGGCCGGTAGTTCTTCCCGGTCCACTCCCGACTTAGCCTGAAGACCACCAGCTTCTTGAGTGGGTCGGCTGGCTCTTCGACATCCATACCGATGATGTCTCCATCGGTGGCGTGGTTCACAACCGCGAGCAGTTCAGTGGTCCACGCAAGCTTGGGGATCATCAGCCGGCATCGTATCCCTGTTGACGATGCGCGCCAACCGGGTAGCCTATCTTCATGTCTTTCCGAGTCATTGAAGATCGTGCAGCCTACGAGAGGGATAAGACTCGTCGGGTTGTCCTCCTCGAGAACGGAGCCTTCCGAGGCTTCTACTATCCCGAAGAGTGGGATGCGGAGCCGGATCCCGAAGACACTTTCGATGCCGAGCAGGTCTTCGCCCACCGTCAGGAGCTCATCAACATCACCCCCTCGGCCTTCGTCGAGTTCGCGGTGAAGATGCCGGACAAGGAGCTCCAGAAGTACGTCAACTTCAGCTTCGACAAGCGCCGCTACCTGCGGCAGGTTTATGACACCGCCTTCAAGCGCACCCTCCTGAAGTGCGGACGTCAGGTCGAGAAGTCCACCCTGCTGGGCAACAAGCTCCTCGCCTACTCCTGCATCATCCCTTCTCTCAACTCCCTCTACGTCTCCCCCACCAACCAACAGACCAAGGTCTTCTCCCAAGACCGTCTGAAGGAGCCGGTGGAGACCAGCGACTTCTTGAAGAGCTGGACGACAACCAAGCTCAGCGACAACGTCTTCCTCAAGAAGTTCATCAACAGAAGCCAGATCACCCTCCGCTACGCGTACCTCAATGCCGACCGCTCTCGAGGTATCCCTGCGGACATCATCTGCATCGACGAGATCCAGGACATCCTCACCGACAACATCCCCGTCATCGAGGAGTGTGCTTCGCACTCGGTGCTCACCATCAACGGGGTGGCACATCGAGGGGGTCTCTTCCTGTATTCAGGAACGCCCAAGTCTCTGGACAACACCCTCGAGTACTACTGGATCAACTACTCGACGCAGAACGAGTGGATCGTGCCCTGCCATCGCCACGCTATCCAAGCTGGTGGCAGACTCACCAAGGTCCACTGGAACATCCTCGGAGAAGATCACATTGGGGAGAAGTCGCTCATCTGCGACAAGTGTGGCCAGCCTATCAATGCTCAGGATGACGCGGCCCAGTGGGTCTCCCTCAACCCGGATGTGATCAAGCAAATCCCGAAGCCCTACGAGGGGTACAGGATCCCGCAGCTCATGGTCCCGTGGATCTCCCACGATGATATTCTCCAGAAGCAGAAGACCTACCCTCGCCCGAAGTTCTACAACGAGGTGCTGGGGCTCTCCTTCGACTCCGGCACGCGCCCTCTCACGCAGCAGGACGTCAAGGACAACTGCGACACCAACTTCAACCTGGATGCCGATTTCCTCGATGCGCTACGAGGGCACATCGGAGACAGCGTGCCGGTCTACGCTGGCATCGACTGGGGTACTGGTGAAAACACCTACACAGTCGTCTGTCTCGGTGCCTACCTCAACAGCTTCTTCACCCCCTTCTACTGGAGGCGCTTCGAGGGCCGCGAGACCGAACCGCAGGTGCAGATGGACTTCATCGAGCACCTCATCTCGCAATGGAGAGTGAGGCTGGTGGGATGCGACTACGGCGGAGGCTTCTGGCCGAATGATGAGCTCACTCGCAAGTTCGGGTGGCAGAGGATCCTCAAGTACCAGTACTCGACGCCGAGCGACAAGGTGCGATGGGAGAAGGGTCTGCACCGCTTCATGGTTCACCGCACGGAGGTCATGTCGGACATCTTCAACGCCATCAAGCGGCGGGATGTCTTCAGGTTCCCCAACTGGGAGCAGTTCAAGGCTCCCTTTGGTTCCGACTTCTTGAACATCTTCTCGGAGTACTCAGAGACGCTCCGTATGAACGTGTACAAGAAGTCTCCTGATAGCACCGACGACTCGTTCCATGCGCTTCTTCTTTGCTTCCTCGCGTCGATGATCCACAACCCCCGCTACGACGTCATCTCTCCAACTGCACATCCACAGGATCAATAGCTAAAAGAACCGGCGGTGGGGCCGCCGGTCCTGTCTTCGTGGGGGGTTCTGCGAGGTGCGGCAGGGCGAGGGGAGCTGCGGGGGCTAGTTCGGGCGGAGCTCGGAGACGCGGGCCCGGCCACCGGCCGGCATCGACACGTCGACCGCCGAGGTGGGGGCGAGCTGCTGGGCCTTCTTCGACGGCGAGAAGATCCAGCGCACGACCTGGGCCACGCCGATGATGGCGACGGCGCGGCCGACCTCGACGCCGGCGGCCTTCCAGAAGCTGCGCTTCTTGTGCGTCGGGTCGATCCGCGCCAGGTCGTTGTCGAGCTGCTGGCGGGTGACGTAGCCGCGGCGCTCGCGGTCGTAGGTGCTCGCCCAGCCCTCGACGTTGCTGAGGCGCTGGTCGAAGCTGTCGACCTTGCGGGCCGTGTCCTTGGTGGTCGCGTCGATGCCGTCGAGGCGGTCCAGGATCTTCTTGAGGTCTGCGTCCATGGCTGTATTCCCTCCGGTCCTTCGTGGTTTCGGCGTGCGGGGTGGCTTTTCCTCTCGGGGCATGCAAGCACCAAGGGATGGGGTGTCACTATTCTTATCCCAGCCGGAGGAGGGGCTTTTCAGTGGGGGGACTTGGGGGAGGTGTCTTGTTGCTTCTCCAGATGCTTGATCAACCTCTTCAGAGGGGTGGAGTCCTGCTTGGCCATGGCGGCGAACCTTTTTTCACTACCTCCATGCAGCTCGACCCAGAGTTGGGAGAGGTGTTCGACGTTCGCCTTGCCAGTTACGAGCAAGTCCTTGAGATCCTTGTTGAAAGGAGCCTGTTCCATCGTCCTGACGAGCTTGAATAGAGGCTTCCAAGGGTGCTCCACAGAAGCAGCCTTGGCCATACCCTCCAGGTCGTCGTATCTGATGCGGCAGAAGAAGCTGGCGAGGGCTTCTTCCGAGTGAGGGGGCCACCCCTTCGTAGAGTAGTGCTCTGCCATTCTGTAGTAGCCCATGAGCTCGGCGCCGGTGAGCTTGAGCTTCTCGTGGAGCAGGTTCTGTAGACGCATCAGGGTGTCCACCTGCTTCTCGAGGATGTGGACGCGGGCTACTACACCTGCTAGCGTCTTCTTGTTGATGGGAAATGGAAGGTCATCCTCCTCCTTCGCTGCCAGCCGCTGTAGATCCTCTTCACAGACAAGAACGGTGTTCCCGTTCCTCTGTGTACGAAGGTAGCCGCGTGAGATGTGCCTGTAGACTGTTCTCACCGTCACCTTCAGTCGGGTGGAGGCTTCTTCCAGTGTCAAAAATTGGCTTCCCATGCTCTTCTAGCTCCTCCTACCATCATACCGCTGGAGGTCGTCACGTCTATGAACCCATTCGAGCAGCTTCTTTCGACCCCTCCCAAGAAGGTGAGTCCCGATGTTCTCGAGATGCTGGGTCACAAGGCAGCTCGTGAGTTCATCGACAAGAAGGTGCCTCTGAACACCGCGGTCGCGCAAGCGGTGAGAGAGCACCCCGAGCTCAACAACGAGCACATCAAGAGGGTGGTGGAGTTCGCCAACAACGTCACCTTCCAGGAGATGTTCCAGTCCTCGACGGACAAGAACGTCCACTTCCCCGTCGCAGACCCAGGGGTCATCCTGCGGGATCTCAAGGATGGTGGGTCTCCCGGCCATGAAGCCCCCCTCGGCGCCTCCAAGGACTACTTCTCCGCTCCCAAGATGGAGAAGCAGGAGGGTATCGTCGACGACGCCCTGTCCACCCTTTCCGACAACGAGCAGAACGAAGGGCTCTACGGGCAGGGCGAACCCATCGAGAAGAACGCCTACGCGACTCTCGAGGACACGAGCGGCCACGCCAACCCCTACGAGAACGTCTACGCCCTCCACACCAAGCTTCGGGCCTCCGGAGATCGCTTCGAGGAGGCGATGGTCCACTTCGAGGGAATCCAGAAGGAAGCGGCGGAGGATCTCTACCAGGCCATCAAGAAGGAGGTGCTGTCCTACGACGGCGCCGGTCTGGGTGGGGTGGCTTCGGTTCTCGAGAAGCTGGCGGGCAAGGACGTCACAGCAACCGTGATGGAGGGTGTGGTCGAGCGGCTCATCGGAGACGGGGTTCGGCCGGAGCAACTCGAGGCCAGCCTCGTGAAGACGGCAGGGGCTGTGATGAACCCCAACCACCCCATTCCCAAGGCCTTCTCGGGGATGCTGAAGGCGGCGGAGGAGCGGCTCGGAGCTGCTCTGTCCCTGAAGGAAGTGCAGGACGGCATGCGAGAGACCTCCGCCTTCTTGGCCAGGGGCGCATGAACTTCGATCGGCTCGCATTCGCGCAGCAAGTCCTCCGTGCCATGACCGGCCAGCGTGTCGAGAAGACTGCGGGCCTTCTCGGCGGCCTGGCGAGAGGTGCGGGTCGTGTCGGGTCCTGGGCAGTCCAGCATCCGATGCCGGCAGTGGGGATGGCCCTCGGTGGCCTGGGTCTGTACCAGGTGGGGAAGGCCTCGGTGCAGAAGGCCAAGGCCTACAACGCTGGCTTCCACCCCGCTGTCCAACAGCAGCTCGCGACACCACTGGGGCAATGATGAGAGCCGAACAACTCTTCGAGAAGATCGCCGAGGTCCGCCCGGAGGTCTACCAGTTCTTCGCCGCGACCCAGGATGAGGTGCGCGAGAGCCCGTTCCGCGATGAGATCGTGGGCCGGCTCAACGAGCTGGTGAAGGTCGCGGGTCTGATGGGCAACATCGCTGGTGGTGTCGGCACAACGATCGCCACCGGCATCGCCTACAACCTGGCAGGTGACCTCTACGACTCCCTCCGCCGCGGGCTCACCAAAGGCCGCAACTACCGCAACATGCTGGCGGCCAACCCGGACCTCAAGCGGGAAGACGGCCAGAAGGTCCGTCGAGCCTTCGAGGTGCTCCACCAGTTCAACCCGGAGTTCTCGGGGAACCCGGTGGTCGCAGGCAGCTTCGTGAGAGACCAGGCCCAACTCAACGAGCTCGGCAACATCCAGATGCTCGGCAACCTGGTTTCTGCGCGGAAGAACCTCTCCGACATCAAGAAGCTCCCCGTCCACCAGATCCCTCTCCTCGACAAGGAGAGCCCGGTCGACAAGCAGTACAAGGACGAGCAGCTCAAGAAGCTCAAGCAGGACATCGACCAGCAGGGCAAGCTCTTCAAGCACCAGCTCAAGAAGCTGGAACAGGAGAGCGACCAGACCGCCTTCGACCTGCGTCTGCGGGAGCTCCAGCAGAAGACAGACGAGGGCATGTTCGGCATGCGTCGTGACCAGCTCAAGATGCAGACCGGGCCGGCAGCTCGAGATCTCCTCGCTACCCAAGTACGGAAGGGTCGACAGGACCTCCAGGGAGATCCCCTCCTCGACCTGAAGCGCCAGCAGCTCCAGCAGCAGGTCTCTCACGGTCCTCAGCAGCAGTGGGGGACCGAGATGAAGAACCGTCTCACCGAGCTTGACCTGGCGTCCCGCATCGCTCAGGGCGGTGGTGTCGGTCTCACCACCCGCATGCGGCAGGTGCTCGGACTCCCAAGACCTCCCAGGCCATGATCAAGCAGGTGCAGTTCAGAGGCCGCGACGACAGCGGCAACATCTTCTGCCAGCCTCTTCTAGGAGAGGGCCTGGAGAAGACTGCTGCGGTCGCAGAGCGGTCTCGTCTGCACCCCAAGATCCAGGACTTCGTCAAGGCGGTCCGCCCGACCAAGCACGGCATCTACGTCCTGGTGAACGCACTGGGAGCCGGCGAGTACTGGGGCTCCAACGTCAACGGAGACCTCTTCCCCGAGAAGGCTCTCATCCATGCTCCCTCCAACTGGGACAAGCTCTCAGTGGAGGGGATGCGTCAGGTAGCCAAGAAGTGGGAGTACGGCTTCCCGACCTTCATGAACGCTGCTCCCTACCGCCACCACCAGAACAAGGACCGCTCTAGAGCATTCGGTTCGGTGGAGCTGGCGGTGTGGAACCCGGAGATGCACCGGGTGGAGCTCGTGGTCTACCTGGACCGCGCCCTCTGCAAGAAGTTCGATGCCTACGATGTCATCGAGCGCATCGAGCGGGGAGAGTTCCCAGACGTCAGCATGGGCTGCCGCGTGCCCTTCGACGTCTGCACCATCTGCGAGCACAAGTCCAAGACCAGGGACGACTACTGCGAACACGCGGCAACGATGATGAACCGCATCCTGGAGGATGGCCGAAAGGTCGCCGTCAGGAACGACACCCCGCGGTTCTTCGACATCTCCTTCGTCTTCATCGGCGCCGACAAGACAGCCAAGGTCATGGCCAAGCTGGCTCAGCAGGGCGACCAAGTCTGCATGGGCGAGTTCTGCACGATCCCCAGGCTGTCGGTTGTCGTCGGTGACACCTTCTCCAAGGAAGCTGGGGCAGAGGTCAATCCGCTAGAAGATTTCCTCATGAAGACTGCTGGGGACAACTGCTCTTGTGGTGGAGCTTGTGATCCCTGTGCAGCTCTTCTGGAGAAGACCTCGTCGACATCTCCGGAAAAAAGGGCTTCCCACCACAAACTCAGCGAGCTTACAAAGTCCATACCGGCAGGTCCCTTCTCGAAGGAGACTCTGCCTCGATTGGAGAAGACCGAAAAAGACATCCCCAAGAAGATCCTGGATGAGATGGGCGGGCTGGACCTTGGTTCCGCACTTTCTACAGCAGGACTCATGGGGATGGTGCTGAAGCCAAGAGAGTTCCAGAGGGTCATCCTCATCAGGATCGGAGAGAAGCCTCTCGCAGATGAGCTCGACCAAGAGGACAAGGTCTTCGCACCAAGTGAAGAAGTAGACGAGTCGATTCCAATCGCACCTGACCTCATGGATGGCGGACTGAAGAAGCTGCTGATGTCGATGATGGGTGAGAGAAGCATGGCCTCTCCGGCGCTACGTCGCCGGGCAGTGAGGATCACCATCGTCACAGGCCCGCCCTCCGAGAAGAAGGTGGACGACCCCCTCATGAAGAAGATCGCGGCGGCCTACAACGGCTACCGCTCGAACCTGATCAAGAAGGCCACCCAGATCCGAGAGAACTTGGTCTCCGACTCCCAGCTCCGTTCGTACCTGTACGGGCAGAGCATGGCCGAGGCCTTCGCCGGTGGAGTCGGCAAGACTGCGAGCGCGGACGTCATGAGCCCCGAGTCGTTCGCATACCTGGTTGGGGCGTACCAGAACCCGGACGTTCCGGTCTCCAAGGAGGCCATGACGTCCCTTGCCCAGATGGGCGCCTTCGTGGAGGCCGCAGCCTAGAGGTGCAACGCATCTCGTAGATGGGCAGCCGCTACGACTGAGGAGAAGACAAATGAGCATGGATCCCTGGCTCGCAAAGATCTACGGAACCGATGGTGGCGAAGACCTCGAGAAGACCGCGCAGTACATGCTGCTCGAGAAGCTCGCGGCCGAAGAGGGCATCGACCTGTCGCAGGTCCCGCCCGACCAGATCGACGCCCTCGCACAACAGGTGTCGCAGCAGTTCGGTGGCCAGCAGCCTGGTGCTCCCCAGCAACAGGTTCCCGGCGCCGACCAGCCCGATCCCCAGCTCGTGGCGGCGATCGAGCAGCTCCGGGCGCAGGGCTACCCGGATGACCAGATCGAGGCCTACCTGGAGCAGCAGCTCTCGGGTGGTCAGGAGCAGCCCCAGCAGCCGGCGCAGGCCCAGCAGCCCCAGGGTCAGCCCCAGCCGCAGGTCGCTCCGCAGGGTGGCCAGCCCCAGGGCCCTCTCGGCACGATGCTCGCTGGCATGCAGCGGCAGGGTGGCCAGCCCCAGGCACAGCCGCAGCCCCAGATGCAGGCTCCGCAGGGTGGTGGTCAGCCCGGTGTCTCCGAGACCCTCCAGAAGGAAGCCCAGGCCAAGTTCGAGGAGGCCGACTTCCTCGGTCGCGTGATGGCGCACTCCTACTACCAGGAGCTGCGTGAGATCGCGGCCAACGACGGGCAGGTCAAGACGGCCAGCATCAAGGACCTGCTCCAGACGGCAGGCGGCCACGTCAAGGCGCACACCGCTGCGGGTTCCTCGAGCCCGGTGCGCAAGGCGATGGAGCACGTCGGTCGGCACTCGACGGCCTACGCCGCAGGCGGGGCGGGTTCCGCGGGCCTCGGCGCTGGTGCAGCGATCGGTCGTGCGACGAAGACCGACAAGACGAAGACCGCCGGCGAGGCGGCTGTCGAGGCGCTGGCTCACGCTCGCGCCATCGAGATCCTCCGCGCCAACGGCTACACCATCACGGAGTAGTTCGCAGCTCTGAGAGGGGCTCCTGGTGAGTGCCGGGGGCCCCTCAAGGGGTTCCAGACGAGAGATAGATGCCCGAGTGGATCCACAACCGAGCCGAGCACATCCGGAAGAAGAATCCGGAGATGCCGGAGTCTGAAGCGTTCGCGATTGCGACGCAGCAGTCTCATGCTCTCGGGAAGTCCCCCAAGGACTATGGAACCGCAGAGGGCCGATCCACCGCCAAGAAGAAGTACGACACCCCGAAGGATGATGTGAAGACGGCGGACCCCAAGACCAAGGAAGCTTCTCCCGTGCTCATGTTCCAACTGAACACGGTTACGGTAGGCGCTTTCTCGGATGAACTTCAGAAGATCGCAGGAGCGATGGACTGGATCACAAGCAAGGCTGGGCGCATCGTCGGGAAGGGTCTCAAGACGGACGCCATCGCTCGTGGGCACCTGGCAGATGCGGTGACACAGGGTGTTGGCGAGAAGATGATGCGTGGCCCATCCCGCTTCCTGGAGCTGCTCAAGGGTGGAAAGCAGGTGGCGGTGCCGGGTCCTGAAAAGCTTGTGGAGCAACCCAAGTTCCTCGGCCTCTTCTCTCGCAAGCCGAAGATGATGCCGACCATCGACCAGATCCGACCTGGCAATGTGGGCGGGGTGTACAGCGGCAAGGTGCAGTCCATCACACCTCATGAAGCACAGGATGAGGCGCTGAAGTCAGTCCTCGCTCGTGGGGCGGTTGGTGCTGGAGCTCTCTACGCAGGTGGGAAGGCAGTGAAGGCTCTTCGCATGCCCCCCATCGAAGAAGACTTCCCAGGGCAGTACAAGCAGGCGAATCTATCTGGGATGGGTCAGGGAACTCCGAACGCGCCAGCAAACCCAACTGGTCTGGCAGAGATCAAGAGCACCATCCCCAACAAGCCGTTGTCGGGGAAGACGCCCAAGTACACAAAGGTCCATCCGGCTCCGACGCCGACCCCGGCGGCGAGCCACCAACCAGTGTCGGAGCCGCCGGCAGTCCGGCGATGAGACCAGGAGCAAGCGAATGCACAAGCTCGCACACAGCCTTCCTCTTCAGGACATGATCCGGGGCGTCATCTCCAACGCCAAGGACAAGCTCGCGGCGGCCGAGAAGGAGAAGGACGAGAAGGTCAAGAAGCTCATCTCCTACGAGAAGCAGGAGCATGGTGGCCACGTCCCCTCCGTGAAGGAAGAGGAGGCGGAGAAGACCGCGGGCCTCCTCGACCCCATGTACATCGAGAAGCTGGCCAACGCCTGCGACTTCATCGCAGCCAACGCCGACAAGATCGAGCCTGCTCAGCAGGGCCTGATCGCTTCGACCCTCCAGAAGCTCGCGGGGGGCAAGAAGATGCCTCCGGCGGTCGCGGGCCAGGGCTCGGCGCTTCCGGTCACGCAGGCCATCGGTGGAGAGCAGAAGTACAAGAAGGACCAGGCATCCACCAACACCCCCGAGAAGGAGCGTCACGAGCCGCTGTCGCATGCCCGTCCTCACGACGGCAGCACGCAGCTCGCGAACAACATGCACGACGCTCCTGGTGGTGGAGGCGTCAAGCCAACAGGCAAGTACCCGGAGAAGGGCCCTCTCGTGAACCTCGGCAAGGGCAAGACTGCCGGTGTTCGAGCGCTCTACATGGCTGCCCTCAACAAGGAAGCCAACGCCGGCATGTGCAAGCACGGCATGCTCCCAGAGAAGTGCGGCGAGTGCTCCAAGACGATGGCCACCAAGACCGAGAAGACCAAGACCGCCGCCGAAGAGGCTCGCGACCTCATCCTCCAGAAGCTCGCTGGAGAGGACGTCATGAAGTCCAGCATCTCCGCCTCCGGCAGCGGGGGAGCTCTGGTGGGCGACGGCGTGCAGAAGACCTACGCCAGCGGTGAGTCCTACCCGCGGCAGCCCGGTGGACCAACGGACGGCTTCGGCAACCAGAACCGCAAGCACATCCAGTCCTCGTCCGCCGCAACCGACATGACCAAGAAGGACGCGAAGGGGCCGGTCAAGAGCCAGCTCGCACAGGTGCTCGATGAGCC
>ERZ761584.479-NODE-479-length-12187-cov-236.702275_pt1 | contig 12187 bp, 23 predicted proteins | sample MGYA00512168_ERZ761584 | MGnify/ENA primary metagenome ERZ761584 (study PRJEB28899, sample SAMN03785564) | bioreactor sludge metagenome | biome: EBPR Sludge; feature: EBPR Bioreactor; material: 0.22µm filtered reactor supernatant | place: Saint Lucia: Queensland...
AACGTTTTCGGGCTTGGCGAAGTGCCGCTACTCGAAACTTAAATTTTAGCACTAACTGTCCTGCGGCATTTTGCCAAACCCGTGTTATGGGATAGTTTTAAAAACCTTTTAGGGTGGGCATTAATTTTAAAAACAAAAAATATGATACTGATTTTAATTGCAATGATTATCGGAATTGGAATAGCCATCTTCCAAACTTACAACGGATGGATGAATGATTTTATTGACTACATATTTTCATCATTTGGTGGAATTGTAGTTGGTGCTGGAATAGGTTTAATTGTGGCTATAATGCTTCCGATGGACACCTATGATAAACACTATTCATTGAATATTGAAACATTACAAGACAACAATAGTGTTAGCGGTAATTTCTTTTTGGGTTGCGGACAAATTGAAGGCAAAATGAAGTATGTTTTTTATTATGAAGAAAACGGACTTTATAGAATGATGCAACTTGATTATAATTTGGTTCAGATAAAATATTCAGATAGCAAACCAAAAGTAAATGTTACCGAAAATTATCCATCAGATGCGTTTATAAACAAATTTGCAATTGACTTGGATGCCTTTGATAAAACATACATTATTGAAGTTCCAAAAGGCACAATTAAAAACAATTACAATTTAGATGCACAATAGTTGTTTTTGGGTGCGGTGGGAAAAGGTTTTTAAAATTTCCCATAACGTTTTCGGGTTTGGCGAAGGTGGGGAAAAGAAAGCACCAAAGTTCAAATTTTGTACAAAAGTTCATAGAAAGTACAACTGTTCAGCCTAGTACTAAACCCCCACTTTTGCCAAACCCATGTTATCGGCTGTTTTTTCGGTCGGTTCGTCAAAATATCAAATTATTAAACAATTAAATAAATAGAAAATGAAAAAAATGATTATCGTAACAGTATGTTTAGTTATCGTATTTGTGCTTTGTGTACACTTTTTAACTTCGTCAATAACTACTGGCATTTCAAAAGAACAAGACAAATACAAAGTTAAAATCGGTCAAAAGTTTATTCTTGAAAAAGATACTTTAACTATTGTAGATTATTCATCAATTATGGAAACTTTCAAATTGTCTAATGGCAAAGAAGTAAGTTCATCATTAATTTTTAACAACTCAAATAAATAAAATGGAAAAGAAATTTGAAGTATTACCCCCAACAATGCCAAATTTTGTACGCTTTAAAAAAGAAGCTGGATTAAGACAAGATGGCTACAAAGTAGATGAAGGTTTTCCTATTAGTAACTTCACAAAAGAGGAAGCAGAAGAATATGGCGAACTTATGAAGCAAACATTCATTGCTCACTGGCAAAGTAGGGTGTCTGCAAAATAGCCTATAACGGACGAGGCTATGAGCAGTTGAGCGTAGCCTGTGCGATGGGAAGAATTGCTTATAGCCTGTGTTATGTTGGTGTGGTGGGCTTTTGAGCGAGGGGCAGTTAAATATTTTAAATTAAATTTTTGCGAGGGATTTTAAACTAAAAAATAAAAATATGATAACAATTAAATTTAGAACTTGGATTGAAAACAAAATGGTTTATTTACCAATGGCAGGACTTCAATATTATGACTTTGAGGGGAGCTATGCACTTTCTTTTGTTGTTGATGGCTATAAAGAATTTTGGGCGCACGAAAACTATAATAGTGATAGGATAAAAGAGCGTGTAAATAAAGCTGTGTTAATGGAATTTACAGGACGTGAAGATGCTGAAATAAACGGAACAGAAGTATGGGAAGGAGATATAATTGAAAACTGCGATACAAAGGAATTGCAAGTTGTTTACTGGAATGAAAACGAAGCGGCCTGGTATTGCAAATATATTAATGATGAAAAACGTATTGTATCACTTGCAGATTCACTTGGAAATTTGAACAAAGTAATTGGTAATGTTTACGAGAACTCTGAACTTTTAACTGTGCGTGGGGAAAATTTAATTTAAAATATTTAATTGTACATAACGGTTCGGGTATTGCTGTCAGGCGGCATAGCAGTAACTCCGAAATAGCAGAGAGTGTCCAGCCGCTTGCAGCAATACCTTGTTAGCGGTTAGTGCCGGGTAATTAAACGATTTAAAAAAATGTCAAAATGATAAAAGAAACAGATTTAAGAATTGGTAATGTTATTTATTATCAATCGTCAGAGGATGGGTTACTTCCTAATATAGTTGATTGGGAAGATTTGAAATGGTTATCTGAAAACCCTGATAGCTTTAATGAGACATTCAAACCTATACCAATTAGCTGGGTTACACTTTTAAAACTTGGATGGGATGAGTTTCAAGATGGTGGCGACCACATGATTTTGTCTAAAAATGTAGGGGAATGGGGTTTGTTTATAATTACTGCTGATGGTACTGGATTGCATTATGAACATAGGAACGCAAGCTGCGGAATTGATATAGAATATTACCACCAATTAGAAAATATATTCTATTTCACTACTGGTAAATATTTGGATAATCAGTTGGAAGAATTAGAGGTGTCAAAACTTGCAAATGAAATATTGTCTGATGGTTCAAATGAAAAAGACTTACCATTTTAGCAGACTGGTAGGCATTACCGCTAACGGTTTCGGGCTTTGCGTTCGTTGGGGATTTACAGCACTAAAGCTCATTTGAAAAACTAAATTTGATAATATGACAGAACTTGATTTGAAATACCACAGCCCCAATGACGCAAAACCCGTGTTATCGGCTGCTGCGGTTAATTTATCGAAAGCCAAAATCCGAGCAATAGTATTTGATAAGTGCGGTGGTAAGTGTGCTTATTGTGGAGTTGATTTGGTGAAAGGCTGGAATGTTGACCACATTAAACCACAAATATTTGGAGGTACAAACGATTTAGAAAACCTGAACCCAAGTTGTAAGTATTGCAACAATTACAAATGCCATACAGATTTGGAAGGTTACAGAAAACAACTCCACACAATGCTGAACGAAAAACTTGAATACCTTTTCAAAAGCAAAACGAAAATGCAAGTAGCTATGAATATGGGTTCAATTAAGCACACTTTGTGGGATGGGAAATTTTATTTTGAACGTGTCGGAAGCAGTTGCCGATAACGGTATCGGGCTTGGCGTTCGTTGGGGATTTCCAGCACTAAAGCCCAATAGTAGTACAAACTTTAATTTAAGCACAAATGATTGATAGTAGCAATAAAGCCCCAATGACGCAAAACCCGTGTTATAGGCAGTAGGGATTTTTAGCAGAATGTTTAATCGAAGCACTAAAGAAAAAAAAGAAAAAATGCGAAGCGAGGGAATAGAATTATACAATGACAAATTTGAAAACATACTGCCAAAAATAAAGTTTGATGTGATAATTACTGACCCACCTTATCCTAATTTTTTGGCTGATGAATATGTTTATTATGATGGAATTATTGAATGGATGAAAAAATATGAATGTAGGCAAATTGTTTTTTGGACTGACAAAGAACCATTTGTTTTAGATTACGGAGCAAAACATATTTGGCACAAGCAATGTGGAACGTATGCTACAACTGAAAGTATTTTTGAAATAAATTCCAAAAGTGAAAGCAAAACATACAGCTACCAAAAAATTAAAAACCAAATTGATGCACAAATGAATAGGGATATAAAAACAATACACCCTTCACAAAAACCAATAAGGCTTATAAATGAATTGATAAATGATTTTACAAGTGAAGGAGATATAGTTTTTGACCCTTTTATGGGGAGTGGCTCAATAGGCGTTTCTTGTGTAAGATATAAGCGAAAATATATTGGATGTGAAATTGATAACAGATATTTTGAAATAGCCAAAAAACGAATTGAAAATGAATTATCACAACCTAAATTGTTTTAAAGTGCGGTGGGGCATTTTTTCTTTTTTTTCTTCCACAAATGTTGAAACGAAGAACGTCTGCCCTATTGCCTATAACGTTTGGCGGTATGGGCAGTTGGGGGATTAAATGCTCCACCCTATCAATTTAGGAGTAACTTAATAAATAGCAGAAATGATGAATGACTTACAAAACCCCCAATTGCCTATGACCGCTTGTTATGCACAGGTTTTTTTAGGTGATTGTTTGGAACAACACGAAAATATTAAAAGTGGCTCAGTTGATTTAATATTGACTGATTTGCCTTATGGAAATATGAACACTGACGGAGGTCGTAAACTTGGAATAAATGGTTGGGATTTTGTTATCGAACCGAAACAAGTTTATGAAATTGCAAACCGAATTTTAAGAAAAAAAGGTAAAATGATTTTATTTAGCCAAGAACCTTACACAACGCAATTAATAAACGAATGTATTAACAATGTTTCTTTTAATTATAGGGCGATTTGGGAAAAGGATAATTTTGCTGTTGCTTTGGGTGCTAATAAAAATATGGTTAGTTACTTTGAAGATGTTTTAGTTTATTCAAAAACAGTAGAGGATAAAACAGAACACCCAATGCAAGAGTATTTTTTAAGTGAATATGTAAAATGTGGTAAGAGTGTAAAGGAAATATGCGAACACTTAGGAACTAAACATGCAAGCCATTTTTTCACAAAAGGATTACAATTTAGAGTGCCAAATGAAAGGTGTTTAAAAGTTTTACAAGATTTTACTGGTTGTTTTAATATAGAATTTAACAAAATAAAAGATGCTCAAGAAGAATTTTTGAATAATATCAGAACAAAATATCCAAGCACTTTTAACTTATGGGAAGGCAACAAATACAAAAGCAATATATTGAAATATAAAAAGGATTACAACGGCTACCACCCCACGCAAAAACCAATTTTATTGCTCGAAGATTTAATAAAAACTTTCAGCAACGAAAATGATTTGGTAGTGGATTTGACAATGGGAAGTGGAAGTACAGGTGTAGCTTGTCGAAATACAAAACGAAATTTTATCGGAATAGAGAAAGACGAGAACTATTTCAAAATAGCAGAACAGCGAATAAATGCACGGACGCTGTTTTCTTAAACTTGTGCATAACGGCGGTGCTTTACGCAGGTTGGGTTTCAAGGCTCAAATACTCAAACCACCACCGAAGATGATTAGAAAACAAATGTTCAAAATATGTACTTCTGCCCAACTTGCGTAAAACACTTTGTTATGCGTTCGCCTTATTTTTTAGCATTGATTTTCAATAAGTTAGAAACTATTTTAAAAATAAAAGAAAAATACTTTGAAAAAAGTTTGCAGTTATCAAAATATATTGTATATTTGTACAAGCAATTAAGCAAATAACAATTTTAAAAAATAAAAAAATGACAACAGTAACATTAAAATTCCCAGTAGGTTTATCAGTTGATTTAAGAGAAGCATTAAAGCCTATAAAAACAAGAATTGAGCATATACCTTGTGACCCTGAAATAACAGTTGAGTATATTGGTTGTGAAGATAATTGGAAAGATTTATTGAAAACTATTAGATACAGCGAAAGCATAAAGGTTATCAATGAAAACTAAAAAGCAAAAAGAAACGAGAGGGGGCAAACGCTCCTTCTCTGGTCGCAAAAAAGCAGATTATGTAACTAAAACTATTGCCTTTCGTGTCCGTGTGGAATTTGTCGAACCGATTAAAAAGATGGTCAAAGATTATGTTTCGGAGCGTCTTAAAGGTGACGCATAACTTGTTTATACCCGCTAAAAAATATCGCATTGCCTTTCTGTTTGGATGTATATGCGAAGTTTTATATCTTATTAGTAAATAATATGAAAAATCTAATATTAACCTTCATTAAAAAATTGATTTGCCTTTTATTCGGCCACAAATACAGGTATTCCGGTCGCAATGGGGATGAATACTGGGGTTCAAATTTAAGCACTTGTAAAAGGTGCGGTAAAGAAATTGATAGTCTTTTTGATTAAAATTAAACAAAAAAAAATTGATATGGAAACGAAACTTGGTAACAAGGTAATTCCCCTTCTCAAATTCCTTAGGTATAAGCATGGTTTCAAGTTTTAGTAACTCTTGGCTTTCGAGGCTATCCAGATACCCGGCCTGTGCCTCGATTGGCAAATATTCCGTTTCCATAAAATCTGAAAACGGGACTTGTTTTAATTCTGAAATACTTGAAATATCCGACTTATATGCTGTTATTGCTTCATTTGCTAAGTTACCACTTTGCAATAAAAAATTTTCATATTCAGGGTAAGATTCCTTGAATTTAGCCTCAAACTTGATATTTGATGGCAACGCACCCGTGAAAATACGATTAATATGGGTGACTGAGTAACCCAATTTCCTCGCTATTTCAGCTTGGCTGATATTATTCAACTCCGCAAATCTTTTTATATTAGGCAATTATATATTATTAAATATATTTATGTTATTAATACTATCAAAATAGTATTGCTATGTAAAGCAATATGTTGCTATATTTGTACTATAATTATCAACATAATAATGAAAACATTAATCGAAGAACAAGGCCTAATCTCTTTAGAAGAGGCCGCAAAATACCTGGGGGTTACTCCGAGAACATTTAGCGCAAACTACTCCAACAAGCTCAACGATGTTAAGCGAATTCTTGGAAGTAGATGCTATTTCCCAAAGGAAGCCCTTAAAAGGTTCTTGACCACCAATAACACCCAAAATTAAAAACAAGTTCCGTAATGGGCTTAAAATAAACACATTGCAAAAAGTTGTAATGTGATGTAGTTAGACTTTATAGACATTTTTCCATGAGATTAGCTTTAGAACAAAGCACTTCCGGCTCCAAGTGCCGGATTTTTTGAAACCAATTTAAAAATCAAAATATATGGCAACTATTAACGTAAACAAAAAATCAGAACTTAAAACATTCGCAAGTTTTTTAAATCCGATTCACAAAGAGATTCCGAGTGTTCTTAAAATCAAAATGACTCCTGTTAAAAAATCCCAAAGGGATGGGCTGCATGAATACGAAGGCTTCCAAATTAAAGAATACTTCTATTGTGTATTGTTTTCAGTCGAACGCATTGAAGATGATTTTGACATCGAAATAAAAGAAATTGCAAGAGCGCATTTGCTCCGCGACGATGAGTACAAGGTAATGGAAACAGTTGAACACGATCTATTCGTGAGAATCGAAAACATTTGTTATGATTATTTCGACCGCACCATGCCGGAAGATTTCTTTGACGATGATGATTCACCATCTTGCGATGATTCCAGGGATATTGATTATTAAAAAACAAAATAAACTATAATAAAATGGCAACAGAAACAAAGGCCGTAGTAAACGGTCAAACAAAAGAACAAAGTAAATTATCTTCATTCTTTGGAGATACTCAAACGCCAACATTCGCAAAAATCGGAATGTATGGTAGCGCTGGAACTGGCAAATCAAGGGGCGCTGTTGAAATTGCAATTGGTATGTTCAAAAAATATAATTTAAAAAAACCAATTGTATATTTTGACACAGAGAACGGAAGCGATTATTTGCGTGGATTCTTTGAAAAAGAAAACATTCCATTCTTTGTAAAAAAATCAAGGACATTCAAAGATTTAATGGAGGCCGTTTCAATAGCTGAAAAAGAAGCAAGCATATTGATTGTTGACTCAATTACTCACGTATGGAGAGAATTAACAGGGTCGTATTTAGCCCAATACAACAGAGAACGATTTAAAAAACTTTGCGATAAAACAGGCGAAGAACGTGCAAAGGAATTATTTAAACCCGCTATCCAATTAGAGTTTCAACATTGGAATGTTATCAAACCAAGATGGGCAAAATTTACCGATGCTTATCTAAATTCAAATATACACATGATTGTATGTGGAAGGGCTGGGGATATTTACGATTATCAAGAAAACGAAAACGGCAAAAAGGAATTAATTAAATCCGGTTCAAGAATGGCAACCGAAAAGGAGTTAAGTTATGAACCTTCTTTATTAATTGAGTTGCAGCGTAGAAATGTAAACGGTGAAGAACAACTGATTGCAATTGTTGAAAAAGATAGAAGCGACACTATCAATGGAAAAGAGTTTAATTTATTAAAGTTCAATGATGTTTTGCCTCACTTTGAATTTTTAAAAATAGGTAAGCAAAACAAAAACATTGATATGTATCAAAATGAGTCAGGTGGCTTATTTGAAGGGCAAACAATGAACCCAGAAGATGATTGGGCTATTGAAAAACGCAAGCGAGCTGAATTAACAGAAGAAATCAAAGGATTGCTATTTATGAAAATTCCTGGGATGGATCAGGATTCTAAAAAGAAAAGATTAGAGTTGTACGAAAAACACTTTGGAACTGTTTCTGAAACTAAGATTGAAAACACAAACAGCGAAACTTTGGCTAAGAATCTTGTAAAGTTAAGAGTTGAATTGCAATCAATTTAAAGACTTCGTTTAAAGCCTAATTACCAGAACCAAAATGAACTTACACTCAATTGAACACATACAACAAAGACTTGATTTTATTCAAGGAATTTTAGAGGCACATTACGATTCAGACGATGGGAATATCTTATCAACAAGGCTGCAAGAAGTTGGGGCGTATATGGCAGAAGCTGGAAAATTAAAAGCAGATAGCGAATTGTATTACGATAAGGCCGTTAATAAAGGAATTATTGAAATGCTTGAAAAGATGCCAGAATACACATCAGGAACTGTTCAAAATAAATTAGTTAAAAGCGTTGGGGCTAATTTAAAATACCTGGTTACATACGCTGATAGAGTTAATAGATCATGCACACATCAATTAGAAGTAATGAGAACGCAATTGAGTTACATTAAAAGTTTGCCAAGATGAGAACACAGTACGACCTATTCAATCAACCTGTTATCCCAGACTTTGAAGGTGCTGATTATAATTCATCCTTTGACAAAGTAAGATTAACAGGCCAATTGCTAAGAATCTTCAATCTTATGAAGGATGGGAACTGGAGATCATTGGATGAAATATCAAACTTAACAGGCGACCCCCATGCAAGTATTTCAGCGCAATTAAGAAATCTAAGGAAACACAGATTTGGAGGCCATGAAGTATTAAGGCAACCCAGGGGCAATAGATTTCATGGTTTGTTTGAATATAAATTAATTGAAAATAAATTAAGCTAATGCCAGTTTGCGAAAAACACGGCAGATACATTCCAGAAGGTCAATATTGCGGAGCGTGTTGGAGTGAAGGAGTTTTGTTTAAGAAAGCAGAATCCAAAGGCTCCGCAACCAAACCAAGTGAAAGAAAGAAATTAAAAGACAAGGCACAGGCTTTGTTTTCAAAAATTATCAAGGCCAAATACTGTAAAGGAAAGTTTGTGAATTGCTGGACTTGTGGTAAACCAGTTTTAACTAAAGGAACATCCGTAACTAATACAGCACATTGCGGGCATTATTACCCTAAGTCAACGCATTGGGAGTTAGCATATCTTGAAATTAATTCCGGGGTACAATGTTTTGGATGCAACTGCAACGATATGGGAATAATCCCAGCAATGCGAAACAAGTTAGTCGAAGTTTGGGGCGAAGAAAAAATAAAAGAACTTGACAACATGGCCGAAAAATTTATCAATGAAAAGAAATCAGGTATTAAAAAATCCCAGCCTCCTGAAATGTGGCTGATCGGTCAAATTGAATTATTAAAACAAAAAGCAAAGAGTTTAAAATGAAACCAGTCTTAATAGAATACGTCAAATGGATTGCAGACATATGCCTAATTGCAATCGGAGTATTAATTGCAATCCTGATTATTGGAGCGGTAATGTTTATTTGTTTTAAAATAGCTTATTCATTATGACAGTTCGTTATTTAACCAGTGAGCAATACGTAAGTAAACTAAAAGGCTTACGATCTCACATTGATTCTTTGATTTTAGAAGAAGAATCAGACGATCATTTAACTAATAATGAGGCGTGTAGAATCTTAAACGTTTGCGCTGCAACATTATCAAGGTACGCAAGAGTTTACCCACTAAAAAACAAGAAAAAGCACGGTCATTCGTGCTATATCAAGGCAGAGATAATAAAATTAAAAGCCGCATTGGATGCCGGTAAAATTAAGTTTGAAATTGAAAAACGATTAATATAAATTAAATGGCAAAAGAATACTTTTCACACGATTATAACAGCAGGGTAGATCATAAAATTAAGGCCTTAATTTCAAAACATGGCTATGAGGGATATGGATTATTTTGGGCTATAATTGAGGACTTATACAACAATGCGAACGCATTGCCAACGCATTTTGATTTACTTGCCGTTGATCTAAAAAGTAATGAAAAAACAATAGAAAGTATAATTAAAGACTTCGGACTCTTTAAAATAAAAGGAAAAATATTTTTTTCACAATCAGTACAAGACCGTTTGAATTTAAGGAATAAAAAGTCTTTAAAAGCCAAAGAATCAGCAGATTATCGCTGGAAAAAAGATAATGCGAACGCATTGCCAACGCAATCCGACAGCAATGCTATAAAAGAAAATAAAATAAAAGTAAATAATATTAAATTAAAAGAAAAAATAAAAAAAGAAAATTTGAATTATGATTTTGAAAATGCAAAAGAAGTTTTTGAAAATTTTAGAAAAAATTATCCAGGAACCAAAAACGGTTTGGAAAAAGAATTTAAAAATTTTCAAAAGCATTCGGACTGGAAAGATTCGCTTTCAAAATTATCGGATGCCCTGGGCATGGAAAAAATTTGGAGAATCCAAAAAACTAATTCCGGTGGGTTTGTTCCCGAATGGAAACACCTGGCTACCTGGATAAACCAAAGATGCTGGGAGCAAGAATTAGCTAAAATTCAAACTATGCCAATTCAGGAAACGTCAAAAATCGAAACCATGCGCTCAAACGTTGACGAGGGAATGAGAAACTTTTTAAACAAGCAAAATTTATCCAATGGAAAACAGGTATTTGAATTGGAAGCAGCAACCGTTTCCGAGCCAACAATCGAGTGAGGTTGTAATTTCCAAAATCAAACAACTGATTGAGGACTTGTCGGTCTTTTACGGTTTGACTGGATTGCAGCCAAATGAAGCTGAAGCAATTTTTAGCTACATAACCCATTTTTTAAAATCGTTTCCAAAGTTCAAATTGATTGACATGGATCGGGCTTTGGAACTTTTTAAAAAGCGTCCGGATTTAAACAAGCTTTGTCCGGAATACTTTGAAACGGTTTTCAACCAGTACCGGTACACATCGGAGCGGATTGAAATTTTAAAAAAATGGGATTTGGAAACTGAAAACCTAATTTCTAAATCAGCAACCAAAACACCGGAACAACTTTTAGCCGAATGTTTTGCTGATTACAAGCTTTCAGGCGAAATCAAGCTAAATTCAGGCAAAGTTTACAAAACTAATTTTAAAGCCCTTAGCGAGGCGATCGGAATCAAACCTATGAAAGACATAGCACAAGCCAAAATAAGCGAGCTATCAATAAATTTCACGAATAAAATCGAATCCTGTCGCAATATGTCAGAGCGACACGAAGCCGAAAAAGAAAAAAAGGACTTTTTGGACGAATTGGAACACCTACAAAAAACCGGAAAACCAACAGGATTATTACAAGTTGAAATCCGAAAAGCCCATTTAAGGGAGTATTTTGAAAAGCATTATCAATTAGTAAAAGTATAACAATGGAAAACAAAGAACAGATTTACGATGAGCGGATTGCTCCATTAATGGCAAAAATCATAGATATATGTAAAGCCGAACAAATACCAATGTTTGCAGAATTTCAGTATGCAGATTTAGATTTTTGCACCACTTGTATTTATCCAGATGTTGATGGGAGAAATGTAACTACTAAACTATACGATGTGCTTTCAAAATGCAGAACAGAAGAAGGCGTAAATATTGACCAATTCTTCTTTCACTTAGCTAAAAACTATCCAAACAAATCAAGTATAGTAATGAGCATGCTTGGCAAAAAGCCTGTTTCGGAGCAGTCAAACTGACACCTACCCATTTTCCCTAAACAACTTAAATCAATTAACAATGTCAGACGAAAGAGATAACCGAGCAATGAATGAAGAATTAAAGCAAGAGGCTTGTTTAGATACCGATAACGGATGGATTCCTGTAACTAATTCGCTTCCAAAGCCACTTCAAACAGTATGGCTTACAGATGGAAAAGAGTTTATTTGTTTAGGATGCCTTGTAGAATACTCAGGTGGTTTCCATTGGGCACAAAGCAATGGAGTTATTTATATTGAAAATGGCGAGATAGTGTCCGAATGTGAAAGTGAAGATTTGGATGTAAATTATTGGCATGAGCTTCCTAAGCCGATTTATAGATAACG
>ERZ761584.481-NODE-481-length-12154-cov-33.315150_pt1 | contig 12154 bp, 20 predicted proteins | sample MGYA00512168_ERZ761584 | MGnify/ENA primary metagenome ERZ761584 (study PRJEB28899, sample SAMN03785564) | bioreactor sludge metagenome | biome: EBPR Sludge; feature: EBPR Bioreactor; material: 0.22µm filtered reactor supernatant | place: Saint Lucia: Queensland...
AGCGGCACCGTTCATCACACAATTTCCAGAGCAAGAAAAAACCCCGCCGGTTTTTCCGACGGGGTTTTTGACGGGGCTTTTTTTTCAGCGTCTACTTCGATTGACGCTCGCTTCTACCCATTCGCAATTCAACATGCAATATGGCAGTGTGTGGTCGCGTCTCGATAGGTCACATCCGCTGGGTCGATCGCCCATGTCGTAAAGGAACGCTTCGAAAGAATCCCATCGAGGATCGAATGTCACGCCCCTATAGCACTGGCGCTTCACGTCCCCGCACCGCTGCCGCATCGCGCGCCACGAGTTATATGCCCCTGTGCGGAAGGGCCCGCGATGTCCGTGGATGAACTTCGGCACGTCTCACCCTCTGCGTACCTTTGCGACGCCGAGTTGCACCAGTTCATTCTGGCATTCGTACCATTGGCGCTTTAGTGCCGCATCAACGCTCATGATGGTTTCCAGCGCATCAGTGACGTGACCCGACTCTCGCTCGATGGCTTGCGTAGCTGTGACGACTTCCGGGACCATCGCCGAGAGTGCGGCGACGTAGCCACCTAGAAACGCGGCATGCTGCATGTCTTCGTCTGCCTGACTCGTGACGGTGTGTGTTCTCAGGAACTCCTGCCAGTACTCAGCAAATCTTTTCATGTCAATCTCCGTGCGACTGTCAGAGTCGCGGTTTTGCGTTGAAGTGCGATTCGATCGGTTCAAGGCACGACACCACCAGGCACCGAGTCGCCTTGACATCGGCGATGCCCGGGGCGATCAAGTTCGCCCAGTCGCGTCGTCCGACGCTCAAGACCCCTATGTCGTTGATGTCGTCGGCTTGCATCGAGCCGTCGATCATGCGGGTACGGATCAGTACGGGCATGTCATCGCCGATCGAGGGGGTCCGCAGGATGTCGCGGAGCTTGCCTGCCGTCAGCATGTCAACCCCCCAGCGGGATCGAGACGCCGACCTTGATCGATCCCGGGGACTCCCCTGGGGCGAGCCAGCCCTTCAGTGACCGCCCGAGGGGTACCCCGCCCCCGCAGCCGATCCCGTGGACAACGATGTCGCGCCACGATGCGAATCCCCCGATGGCCGCTTGACGACCCTCCCAAAGCAGTCCAGGCACCATGCATGCCCCGAACTGCGTCCACCCCGAAGACGTCGGCAGCAGCAATGGGGCGCCAAGGCCCAGGATCGCCCCTGCAGTCGCGTGATCGCGTTTGTCCTTGGTGTTCCAGGGGTCCAGCGATTCATCGAGCCAGCGGCTTGCCTGTGCGGGCTGTGCGAAGACGCTCAGAACGGCGAACACCAGGCCGGCGAGCATCAGTGCGACCATGCGGGCCGTGAATCCCTCGCGTGAAGCGGGGACGTCGTTGCTGTGAACTTTCATAGTGATCAACTCCTGAAGTTAGAACTCGGTTGCGAAGTGCAGCGCACCGCCCGACTTGTCGAACGTCGGCAGGTAAGCCACACGAACATTCTCGATGCGCATCGAGGGGAACACCAGCGGCATGACGGGGGCCATGGGGTACCCCGTTACGATGCCGACCGACACGTCGATAGGGCCGATCACGCGGGGCCAGGTCCTTTCGACGTGGATCGACCAGCGACCCACGCTGTTGCGGTAGACCCCCGCGGACCACTCCCCCGAGCGGGCGAACACTCCGGGGTTGAACTCCTCGTACCCAGCATCGCGCTTGGCGTGATAGGTGGCGAGGTTCAGACCCATCGTGTCGATGCACAGGGCGATCGACATCAACAGCGCGGGACACATGGTGCTTACCTGCGCTTGGACTTCGTTGCGGGCTTGGGTGCGTCGCCGCCGGACTCCGCGCGTGACTTGCTCGGGGCTGGCAGCGCGGCCCGCTCTTTCTCCACTTGCGCCTTGATCATCGCGATCGGGTCGTTCTCGGCCTGGGCGAGCAGTGACTCGACCCGATACTCGTAGAACGCCCCGCCCGGCTTCGGGTTCTTCGCTTCGACGGCCAACAGGCGCATGGCGACGCTCACCCCCTTGCCCGTCGAATCGAGCGCGACACGAATCGGCGTCAGCGCGATCTCGGGAATGAACAAGGTCGACGCGCGCATCGCTTCGCCGGTCGCGACGTTCACGCACTCGAACGTCCCGGTCAGTCCGGCCCATTCGCGCATCTCGCCGCCGAAATCCTTGTTCCCGGTTTTGACGCCGACGGCCAGGCCGAACACGTCCATGATCGGGAGACCCCCGGGACCGGCTTCCAGAACGGCGCGGGGTTCGATTCGTCCATACACCGTGGCGACGGACAATTTCTTCAGTTGCTGTGCGGGCATTTGAGACTCCGAAAAAAGTACCGCGAAATTGCGGCACTCGAATTTGAACACGAAAAAGCCCGCAACGGTGCTAGCGTTGCGGGCTTTTTCCCGGTCACCTCAGCTAAGGTCCAGTTTCCCTGTCAGTCGATGTTCACCCCCCGATACTGCACATCTTGCGACGTTCGACACTTTCCCTCGGGGTAAGCGGGGCGGGATACGGTTCGTGGCGATCAGACACATACCGCACTCGAAGTCTACCGCGCTTTCTTTTTCTTGTGTCGAAAATTGGCCCCCGATTTGCGCACCCTTCGTTCTATGTAGCGAGTCCCGTGCAGAAGTGAGAAATTCGGCACATCAGAACGCCAGACGACTTCGCCCCCGCGCGCTACGCGCTCGATCTCACCCGGGGCTACCTTGACCCCCTTGGATGCTTTCTTGACGCAGCGGCGGCCTTTGCGGAGGGCGTAGAGTTTTTTCCCCGCGACAGCCAGTCGATCGCCGCTCGCTTCGAGCTTCCATGCTCCTAGGGCCGTGCGATCGATCTTGACGCGCTTTGAAAGCCCCTCGCAGATGATTGAATCCGTGTCGCAGTAAACGGGGCGCCGTGCGCTGGCCAGTGCGTGCAGCAGCACCGATCGTGCAGCGCTGGTGATGCTGGCGGCAATGGCGACGTCCTTGTAAGCTCCCCCTCCGACCGCCGGCTTGCGCCACACCCGATACTCCGGGTGCGATTCGTATGGTATCCACCCTTCGGCGTCGGCCTTGAACCGTGATTCTTTAACACTTACTCTGTCGAAAACTTCGAGCCAGTAGTCATGATAAGTCGCAGGATTTTGCCCGAACTTCCCGTAGCTGCTGTTCAGAATAGTCTTCGCGAAGTATCTCCCAAGTCCGTCATCGTTTTTCTCGGCCTTTACTTTCTCCCGTATCCAATGGTCGACATACGATCGGAAGCACTGCCATCGGAGGGGCATCATTACATGGTGGACCCTTTTCACTTCGAACCTGCGGAGTTGAATCGCAGCAGTCAGCTCGTGCGATGTGGTGTGAAACAACCCGTCGCGACAAGTAAAAGTAAGGGTATCCCCTTCGCGTTGTGGCAGTGCGCCGTGATTAACCCCCTCGACAACGGCGAAGTAAGTCCGTCCGGGGTAACCCTTGATCCACCCCTTATCGCTCAACTCGGCGTCGAATATGTGTAGATACTCTCTCCCGATAGGGTGCCAGAAATCCCGCATGACGAATGGGTACATCGAGTTGACATCGAAGACTTTCCACGACCCATGCAAAATCCCTTGCTCGAAGAACTCGACGCGGCCACCGAAGTAGAACGGACGGAATCTCTCATCGTGACCAGGCCCCAACGGCTCCTGCGGGTGAAACTTTTCAAGCTCGCGCATCGCGGTGCCGGCGATGGTGGTGCGTACACCGAACTTATCTATGAAAGCCCGGACCAGCCGGAAAAGCTCCTCGCAATCGCGCTTGAGGTAAGCGAGAATTTCGGCCCTGTGGTGTTCTCGCTGGTCGACCGTGAACTTCGAATAGTCGATATCGAGCTTATCAAAGTCCTTCAGCGATACCGGGATTATCGAATAGCTGTCGCGGAACTCGTGGCGCCCGAATTTGGCTTTGACGACACGGCCATTGATGATCTTCAGGGGGTTTTCAAGATGTTCGAGGAAAAAATAAAAGTCGAACTTCCCGCCATTGTGAGCGTAGATCAAAAGCGGGCGCTCGATCAGCGATAGAAACGCTAGAGAGCGCGTCACACACTGTGGCCCCCAAAAATCGAAATACCCCTCCCCCTCGATAAGAACGCCCGCTGCGAAAGGTCGTATCTCGGCACCGAACGAAAAGGGATCAGTCTCGAGGTCGATCACTGCCAGGGTGTATCGGCCCTCCGGCTTATTCGTCTTCGTCGCCTTCGTCTTCGTCGTCATCTTCCCACCCTCCGTGCGTGTCGATCAGCACCACGGCCAGTGACTCGGCGTCGCGACCGTTGAATTTGCGGACCTTGGTCGCGTAGGTCAAAAGGTCAGCGAACCCGTGGAACGTGGCAATCATTTGAGAATTCCCGATCTTCAATCCGACGTATTGACCCTTGGGAAGCCTGCGCATGGGGAGCTTTTCCAGCTCGCGCAGGAAGTCGGGTGATGATTGCAGCAACACGGTTTCCCGCTGGCGCCGCCTGGTGTATGAAATCTTGCCTCGTGCGATGGAAACTCGATCTCGACCAGGCGCGTGGATCAGTACCCGGCCGTGCTGTACCGGAAAGTCCGCCAGTTTCATCTTGGCGAGAGTTGCTTTGCTCGCCCTCCGCGACACATAATCGTCGGGTCTCTTGAGCACTGCCGAGAATTTTCTCGCTTGCTTGGTGATATAGCTCTTTTGCCCGCCGGACAGGCTTCGAAGGTTCCAATCTTTCGGAATCAGTCCTTTTTCCCTCAATATTCGTGCTGAGGATTTTTTCGACATGAGAAAACAGCCCGCTACTTCCGGCCCCGATACCAGTCTCGAAACTTCGGCACCCGGGGGGTCTGTTCCACCCCTTGAACCGTCTGGCGACGCTTCGTCACCCCCGGGCGAGACTTCGCCCATTGAATCGACGCTTCCAGCCAGTCAATCCCCTGTCCAGGGGGGAGGGGTAACTCCCGTTGACGATGGCGGTCTACCTGTGGCTGGCGATCTGTGCCCTTCCGGTCGCCCTGAGGATCCCTATGGCCCGACAAGTGACGCTCCCTTTGGCTTCAAACGCGACGGCACACCGAAGACGAGTCGCGCCGGTCGGCCGCCGTCACGGTCCCCTCGGGACCCAGGCCCGGATGGCGACAAGTCCGACGCAGCGCGAATGGCGACTGTAAAGCCTGCGGGCCCTCGTAAGCCACCCGCGAGCAAGGCGGCGACTGTCACTATCGACTATGAATCGGTCGCACAGGGGTTCGCCTCGCTGTGGTTCTCGGTGGGTACGCTCACTTTCGGCAAGGACTGGGAACCCGACATCGAGCAGCGGGAACACATCGCGGTCAAGGACGCCATCAAGCGCTACGTGGAAGCTCGCCAGATACCCGACATGCCGCCCGGTCTCAATCTCTCGATCGTGCTGGTGACATACTCACTGGCACGGCTTCAGAAGCCGACTGTCCGGTCTCGCTTGAGCGTCATTGCGGATTCACTGAAAAAGGGTTTCTCGTGGCTTCGCGCAAAGATTCCATTAGGCCGTTGATCGACGCGCGAGAGCACACGCTGTACTGCGGTGCCTCGATGACAGGGAAGACGACGCTTGCCCGCCTGCACGCTCAGCAACTCTCGGCGGCCGGGTATGACCTGGTGATTTACGACCCTGTAGGCACTGAAACTGCAAGCGGGTATTGGCCTGATGGATCCGAGGTCATCGAAGACCGTGAGAGATTCCTGCGCTACCTGCGCGACGTGCGTTCCGATGACCCCGAGCGGCCGATTTTCGTCTTCGTGGACGAAGCGGCCGACATATTCGACCACTCACAAAGGGACGCTCGCTCGATTCCCAGGCGTTGCAGGCACGACGGCGTATATCTGCGATTGATTGTGCAACGGCCGATGATGATGCACCCTGATGCCCGCACTCAATGCTCGATCGGCTTTATGTTCCGCCTGGCCAGGAACGACGCGAATCTTATTTGCGCCGACTTCGGGCACGGCGCCGAAGTATCGGGCGAACAACTCGACAAGGGCGAATTCATTCTGTTAGAGTCAGGCTCCGCAAAGGTATCTCGGCACTCACTGAGTCAGTATGTGCCGGGGTTTTCGAAACCCTCTCAGGAGTGAGTCGCCATCATGATGGAACATGTCAAATTCGCCGCCAAGGTCGCCCTGGTTCTGCTGGTCATCAATCAGATCGGTCCGGTGCGCGACATCGTGAACCGCAACTATTTCGGCGCGTGACCCGCAGCCGCTGAAGTCCCATCAACGCCAACGCTTGAAAAGAGAGCACACCATGGCACAGCCACGCCGCATGATCGGCAGCAATCAGACTCGGGGCCTGCGCCTCGTCGCGTCGTACCCGGTCGCCGCCGACAACCTGCAATTCCTGGTCGACCTTCCGCGGGGGCCTCACATCGAAGCCGTCATCCTGCGCATCAGCGGGACGATCAACAACACGGTTGCGTTCACTACCGCCCGCAGCAATTCGCCGTTCTACATGTTCCGGCGGATCGACTGGATGTTGAACTCGAACGTCACGCTCGATTCGCTCTCCGGTCAACAGGCCGTGCAGTTGATGGGTCTCACGCGTCGTCAGTTGCCGTCGGGCGTGACCCCTGCCGTCGGCGTCGGTGCGACAACGTTCGAGGGCGTTGTCATTCTCGATCGCGCGCTGCAAGACATGGTTCGCCCGAAAGACTCGATGCTCAAGACTGACATCGGGGTTTCGAACAATCAACTGCGCATCCAGCTCGGCGCGCTGGCCAACATGTTCACCGGTGCCGGAACGTCGACCTATACGTCGGTGACTCTCGAAGTCGGCGTGGTCGACTACCAAGAAGCGCGGGACGACTCGGGCAACACACCGAGCCCGCTGTTCTACGTCAAGCGCAACGGCATCTTCTCACCGACGATGGCGATCGGCAACGGCCAGCAGATCCGGTTGAACACCGGCAATCGGCTGCGCATCGTGAGTTTCCGTGCCCTCGACGGGACGACGCTGGAACCGAACACGTCGGGCGCCATCGGCGCGACCGGCCCTGCGGCCTACGTGTCCCGCGTCCGAGTGCAGCGAGCCGGCGACACGCGCGTCGATATGCCGCTGAACCTCTACACCCGTTTCGCGCAAACGGTGTACGGGCCGACGGCTCCCGCTGGCGGCGTCGCCAATCCCGGGCAGATGGCGATCGACTTCGCGAATTCGGGGGCCCTCGGCGCCCGCTACTCGGAATTCTGGCCGATCCCGTCGAGTGCGGACACGTACCTGCTCGTGGACATCGTGGCCAGCACGGTGCTGGAACTGGCGACCCTCGAAGGCGTCGACTTGCCCCAGGGGTGATGCATGGTCGCTCTCCTGCGGGCGACGAATGAGGGGGCCGGCACAGCGCCGGCCCCTGTGCCATTGGCGAGCGCTCCCGCGCCTGTGCCTGCCCCTGTGCCTGCCCCTGTGCCGCTCGAATGGCACGACAGCGGCAGTGTCGACAGAACGGGGGAAGGCGAAGCCGGTCCCTGGTCAACCTATTGGCCACGCTATGACGCGCGTGTGGATCCGTCCTGGCTGGCCGAACTGGGATTCACAGGCAACCCGCTTGCCCCGGCCCAGGGCACGGGCTATCACTTCGATGGGAGCGTGGGTGTCAATGGCGAATGGGTCCCCGATGAACTCGAATTCGATCGGTGGGCGCGCGAGCAGGGCCTGACGCAGCGCGTCGCGATCTACCAGGGAACCGTGTACGTTTACGCCTACTTCGAGCGGACAGGCCGCGTGCGCGGCAAACCCCGCTATCGCCCGGTGGACGATTCGGGATTTATGGGCGTTCTCATTGCCATGGCCGCAACGGCCTTTGCCGCATTCGCCGGTGGCGTGATCGCGGCGGACATCGGTTTGACTGCCGGCGGGGCGGTATCTGGCGTCGGCGGGGCAGTCGACGCGACGACCTACACTGTGAGCTTCGAGGGCGCAAGCGCTGCCGAAGCGATTTCGGTTGCCGAAACAGGATCGGCGTCACTTTCTCTCAGCGATGGAGCAAGCCTCATGTGGGATGACCTTGGCAGTGCATGGGCTGACGTTCCTTTGCCGGATATCTCCGTCGAGGAACTTTGGTACGACCCTTTCGCCTATACCAGCGGCGAAGCGATCAGTGTCGGCAGCGACGCGATGGAAGTCGATTTCGGATGGGGCTTCGGCGAGGGCGGGATGGTCCCGCCGGACGCCATCGAAGCCTACCCGTCGAATGACGACTTCCGACGCTTCGAGATTTCAACACAGGAACTCAACATTCCCGCGCCCGACATCGTGAGCGACTTCGGAGTTGTCAACTACTCGTGGGAAGAAGCCGCAGCCGATGCGTATCGCGTCGGCAAGGCCGTGCAGCAAGTGAGCGCGGCCGTGCAGATGGTCAAGGGGCAGCCGACGCAACCTCGAAGCGGTTCCACCAGTGGCGGGAGCACGTTGTCCGCGCTGCTGGATCGCGTCTTCAAGCCGGCGCAAGCGACCGCCCCGACGCGCAGTCCGACGGCCAACAGCAGCACGGCTCGACAGTCCGAGAGCGCGCAGCCTCGAGAGTACATCGGCCAACTCGGCGCGGGACTGGGATTCTCGGGCATGGGACTTGCGGCCCTGTTGCTCGGCGGTGCCGTCATCGCCTACGCGGTGACTCGCAAGTAAAGCGGACATCTTCGGAGACATGCAATGGGCTTCCTCGATCAATACAACGAATGGGGCAATGGTGGCTCCATGGTCTCGGTCGGATTCGAGTCCGACGTGCTGGTCACCGGTGGCAACGACCCGAACGCCGTTCCGGTCGTGTCTTCGAGCCCGCAAACCTCGCAAGGCTCGCCTTTCGACTCCATCGTTTCGATCCTCGGCAGCGTCGGGCGCACGGCGCGCGACATCGGGACCGCCGTCGGCACCGCTCGCCGGGACATCGCAACGGCGCGCAAGGAATACAGCGTCGCCGAAGCCAACGCACGCCAAGGTAATGCCCTGGGTCAGTGGTGGCAGTACAGCACCACACAGGACAAGCTAGTCATCGGCCTTGCTTTGGCCGGAGTCATCGCTGTGTTCGTGGTCAACCGTTGAGGCACACGCCATGCAACCGAAGTTGAATCCTCTGGCTCGCACGTTCCGTTACGAGCCCAACTCGCAGGACACGGCGCGGTACAGCGTGGTGCCGTGGTCTCGCATCGATATCATCGTCGGCAACGTTGCCGGCGCCGCTCCCGATCGTTCCCAAGGCGTCATCCTGCCCGAAATCGAGGGCGAGGGGCTGTTCATCGAACGGGCCGACTACCCCGTTTTGATGTGCCCGGTCGTCGGTTCCGGGCCGACGGAGGATTCACTCGTCGCTGCCCGCGACGGGTTGATGTTCAACACTCCGTTCAAAGGGCTCTACCTCTCACATCCCTTGCTGGTGACGACGTTTGCGACGCAGCCCCTGCGCCTTTCGCTTATCGTGTTCAAGTTGCAGGGCGCGGTCTCGAACGAGTACGCAAACCCCGTCACGCGGTCGCTCGTGTCGTCCCGTGCCGTCACGAACACGGCCATTGCTCAACAATGGAACCTGTTCGTTCCGCCTGGCGCGCGACGACTGGACTTCCTCCGCATCGCAGCGATTCAGACGACGATCACGACGGACCCCCTGTTGACCATGGTGGACTCAGGCGGCAATCCGATCGTCCCCGTCACGGTCTCTCAACAGATCGCAGCGGTTGTGCAAACGTACAACTTCGCGCCGACTACCGTTCGCGCCGGCCAGCGCTCGGCCGGCGCAGGTCCGCTCAACCTATGGGACTTTCAACCGCTGCCGCTTCCCACGGCATGCCGTGAACTCGCCGTATCGTGGGCGGGCACGGGCCTGGCCGCTCCAGTCACGATCGAAGGGCAATGGAGCTGATGACACCATGGACCCTATCCGCCCTGCCCTATGGATCGCGGCCGGTGTGTCGGTCGCCTGGCTCGTGGCCGGCGACGAATTGACCGAGCGCGATCTGACACCGACCGAAGCGGCCAATCTGCAAGCCTTCCTCGATGTCATCGCGGAAGGCGAAGGCGGCCCCGAGGGGTATCACGCCCTGGTCTATGGCGGGCGCTTCGAGAACTTCGAAGACCACCCCTACAACACCGGGGAATTCCCGGGTGTTCGCCGCCCGGATGGTCGATTGACCACAGCCGCGGGGCGGTACCAGATCACACGCACGACCTGGCAAGACATCGGCGGGAGAAAGCGATTCGGGTCTTTCATGCCCGAAGCCCAGGATCGCGCTGCGGTCTACCTCATGAGGCGCCGCGGGGCGCTGCCGCACGTCATCGCCGGGGAGCCGGAAAAGGCCGCGTACGCGCTTCGTGACGAGTGGGAGATGTTCCGCCAGCCCCAATGGACCGCAGATGCCGTAGCAGCCCGTTTCGCAAGCCTGGGGGGCATTTTGATGCAAGGGGATGCCGCATGAAAGCACCATCATTCGATCAAGCCAAGGGAATCGCCGTGCTGGTCGGCGTCGGCGTGGCCGGGTTCATCCTGTGGAAGCTCTACCGAACGGGCGAGGGGGCAGCCGTCGCCGTCAAGGACACCGTGTCGGGGGCGGTCGACGCCATAACCTCGATCCCCCGGGCCATCGCCGCCAGGGGCAACGACCAGGTCGCCCAGGCCAAGGGCGAATTGTCGGCCCTGCAGCGCTGGTGGCGCGACATCACCACGCCCGGCGATGAACCTGGTCCGAGCGGCGGGGGATCACGTCAGGAACTGCAGAACCTGCCACCCCCTCCCGCAGCGGGCGACTCAACGATGATCGACTATGCCTCCCCGGACTTGTGGAGTCTGGGAGCCGGCGCTTTCGCTCCATCGATCCCCGCTGCATTCGGGGCCGACTCATCGGCTTACGCATCGGCCGACATATGGGGCAACAGTCCCGATGCCCTTGGGAGCACTCCGTGAACGCCCCTCTGATCGCCATCGGCGCAGCGTTGATCGGCGTGGCCATTCTGAGCCGCAAGGGGTTCGACAACCAGGCCACCGGCTTCAACCCCGATGCATACAGCGACACGCGAGATCAGTCCGTGAACAGCGCAGGCACGACAACAGGACCCGCCTTCGTCGCTCAAGGCGCCCGCAGCATTGAAGTTCAGTACGACCCCGGTCGCCTGGGCTACACCACGCCGCCCCTCCCGGTGGCCGCCCGCACGCCGCAAGACGGCGCCTTGAACTCGACCGCCCCCGCTCCCACACCGGTCGACGCTGTGACTCCGCCGACAAGCGGACTCATGACGCACACGGAGCGCTTCGCCCTGCCGGCAAATATCAGGGCCCTCTAAGGAGAACCACTTGTCAACACCCGCTGACCCCATTGCGGATTTCGTCGCCGAAGTCCGTAAACAACTCAAGGCCCCAACGATCGACGGGGGATCGATCATCATCGGCGCCGCGCTGCTGTTCATCGGCGCGATGCTGTGGAACATGTCAACGCGGGGGCCCCGCACGGCAGCGAGCCATGGAGCGGGCAAGGCATCGCTGCCGCCGCAGGCAACCCCCGCACCTACCCCGCCGGCCACCGGCATCAACCCCAGAAAGGAAGCGTGATCATGACAACGATGAAAGCCGACAAATTCAAGAAAGCCGCACCGAAGTTCTACGCGTCATGCGTCGAGATGCTGCGAGGGCGCGAACCGAACGCCTTCGAATACAACGCCGATGCCGGCGGGACAGTCCACGCCTTCGTGCCCGGCCCGCACGGTGTCGAGTGCATCCCGGTCGGCTCCGTTCACGAGTTCCCGCCCATGCACATGGAAGACGCGCCAAAGGTCTAACCCGTGGACAACGTGCAGTCGATCCTCCTCGCCTTGGCTGTCATCAACGCGGCCGGCGTCTTTGCGCTGGTCGCCCAGGTCCATCGATGGGTTGTGAAAACCGAGACGCGTCTCGCGATCATGGAACACCACCTATGGGGACCAAAGGCGACACAGCACATCGATGGGCACTGACCTGGCAATCTGGGGGATCACTGTCGCCTGCGTGGTCGGACTGATCGCCGTTGGGTGGAAGACGTGGAAGGAAATTCACGGGCGTGGAAAAGACGACATTGAATAAACGCTCGTAGTTTTTTGCGCGCTCTCTGTCGATCCCCTCGCGCAAATTTTAAGGGCCATCGGAAACGGTGGCCCTTTATTTTTTGGGAGTAATCGGAACCGGTCGCTAATGC
>ERZ761584.482-NODE-482-length-12154-cov-10.828829_pt1 | contig 12154 bp, 19 predicted proteins | sample MGYA00512168_ERZ761584 | MGnify/ENA primary metagenome ERZ761584 (study PRJEB28899, sample SAMN03785564) | bioreactor sludge metagenome | biome: EBPR Sludge; feature: EBPR Bioreactor; material: 0.22µm filtered reactor supernatant | place: Saint Lucia: Queensland...
GTTGAACCTAGTAGTTTTCCAGAGGGTGATTAACATGGCTGAACCATTGACGAAAGATGATTTGATTTGTAGGGGATGTAATCACAGAGCAGGAGATCGTATACCTCCGCCAGGTAAAGGTTGTTGTCCAGATGGAGACTATTCATTAATTAAAATAATAAACCTGAAAAGTGCTCTTGAGTATTTAAAAGCAAAGATGAAGGGTTGTATGACCAATAGAGATGTACAAGAAGAAATAGAGAAAGCTTTTCCTGCCATCTACGCGCAGGAAGATAAGGGTGGTAAATAATGGTTTGTGTATCGTGTGCATGGGAAATGATGAGTAAAGCTCCAAATCCAGACAATGTTAAAATGTATGATAGATATGAGAGTATACTAGGAAGAGAATATCCTTGTGATTGTGACAGTTGTATGTGGATTAGAAAAGCTAGGTTAGCAGCTGATGTTGATAAAATCAAGGTGAAGCAATGAATAGCATAATACGGTGATGAAAAATGACTGTTCGACGATGGATAGAAAATAAGAATGGAGATCTTCAGCCTGTCAATATTAAACGTCTTAAGAAATGGAATGCTACTCACGTTAAGATTGGTCGTAAGAATGGTAGAAACATCTGGAAGGATAAAAAGTTAATTGAAAAAGAGAAAGAGCCTCCAAAAGTAACTAAGACTCTTGAAGTTTATTTCTTCAGATTCAATGCCGAGTATGATAAGGCATCTGATAGTTTGAAAATAGAAATTAGGTATGTCGGATTACCTGATAAATTAAAGGATTTCAAGAAACATTGTCAGTATCAAGTTACTATGGACTACAATGCTACAGTTGCAGGTAATGCAACTATTGAGATTGCAGATTTGGATGATGACGATTCGTTAGGAGACTTTCAATTCTTGAGAAATGGAAGAGAATTTGATTACAAAGCTCTGAAAGATGAACTGGATAAGGATGTGGGATCTTGAATCAAACAATATTACCGCAGGATGGAATGCTAGATCAGATAGTGGCATTTACTACTGTGGCTATGCTTGGCATGAAGAAATCCGGAAAGACTTTCGGAGCAGCAATAGCTGAGCGAAATATAAAGAAGAAGACTTTCATCTTCGATACTGTTGGAGCATTTACAGAAATGAAACTAGTTTCAAATGCTCTCTTCATCAAAGACATTAAGATAGCAAATAAGGAAATGGTAAGGAAGCTTCTTGATAAATGCTATGCAGCTCCACAGAAGACAGTTGTACTATATGTATTTGGTTTCTCAAGGAAAGATTTGGTTGATTTAGCAAATATGTTTTCTGAGTGGGCATTACAAAAAGGTAACATGGCAGTTATCTTTGATGAAGTAGGAGATTATCTCTCACAAACTAAAGAGGTTTATGCTGATGAACTAGAACGGATGATACGGTGGGGTAGAAATAAAAATATTCAGCCTATTTTACTGCTCTCACAGAGACCTCAGAAGGTAAATAAAGAGGCATTGGCACTTTCAGATGCCTATGTTGTTTTCAGATTATACCACCCGTTAGATCGAGCTAAAATAAAGGATCTTACAGGGGATGAATCTGATATGTTCGATAATAAAGTAAAGACACTTCCAGTTAGGCACACGATTATTTTTACAATAGATAATCCAGTACCAGTGGATTTTGTATTTCCGGAGTTGAAATTATGAATTTTATTGAAGCTTGTAAGGCTATGCAAGAAGGACACTTAATCAGATGCAGACTATGGAAAAATATTGACTATTATATATATACTTTGAATGGCATTACCATTGAGTCATCTACTGGTGTTGAATATGTTATTAAACTTTCAGAAGTTGATTCTGATTCTTGGTATATATACGAACAAGATCACGAATGTACATGTGAGAAATGTGGGAAGGTGCTCTAATTATGATGGAGGCAATGGCACTTAAGGTGTTTTTCAATTGGCTAAAGGATAAGGGATATTTGAAGGTTGTAGAGATGTCTAATGGTGATATGATGCTGCAGATCGATATGCCCGGAGAGATTGTTGGCAAGAATCTCTTAAAGAAAAATGGTAAGTGGATTGAGAATTTCAAGGATATGTACGGTGAGAAAAAATGAAAAAGAAAATTAGTGAACAACAAAGAAAACAAGTAATAGAGCTTCTAAAAGCAGGAAAGACTATTCCTGAAATAATTAGAATTACTGGAATTAGTTATCCTTCAGTTTCTCGAATTCGTACAAAATACAGAGAAACAATTGATCCTACTCAACCTATTGTAGATACCAATGCAAAGACGGTTGAATCACCAAAAGAAATAAACAGCTCTGATTTAATTCAGTTGGAAGATTTAATACAAAAAACTCCTGAGCAAAAAGCTACAGAAGTTAAGATAACTCAACCAACTGAATTAATCAGGCCTGTGTCAGATAGTTCCAAATCAATGAGTATGGATCAGATAGTCGGATCTTCGGTATCGAATTCTCCTCAAACTCCTGATGCTGATAAATTAAAAGCAGCACAAACTCATGCGGCACTCATTGCTACTACGATAACACAGGCAGCTTTCAAAGTGGGACTTGAAAAAGAGATGCCAAAAGAACAAGTGGAATTAATCAAGACTTCATGGGATCAATTAGCTCCGTTTCTCATCACTACTGCTGCCTCAGATAAGAATGCAGCTATTGCTGGTGTTGTTATTGCATATGCAACTGTAGTTGCTCTGAACTTCAATGACATTAAAGCAGTTTATGAGAGAGCAAAACAGAAAAAAGCTGCAGCACAACAACCAATACAAAAGGTACAGAATCAGGAACAACCCACAATGAAGGAGACACCTGTAATTGATCCAACTTCAGTTGATTTCCCATTACCAAAGTGATTCTATGCAATTTAAAAAATGTAAAAAATGCGGGAAAAAATACCTAGATAATCAACATGTTTCAGAATACACAATTTACAGCAAATCAGAGCATCCTATCGATGTAGTTCATCAGTCAGAGCATAGTGGTTTGTGTAATAATTGTAACTGGAAAAGGTGGTGTCGTGAAAGGGGAAAAAAGACCGTTCAAAAGAAATAATTGTACTCGATGCAATGAAGAATGCATTTGGAGATGTGTTATTGATGAACAAAGACGATGGTGTAAATCGTGCATAAGGAAGGTTGTTTATGAATCTCATTTGTGATTGCGGACGGTTATTGATGTATTCAAAACAGTCAGTCTATGACAAGTTTTGTGTTTCTCCTCATCAGGATATGTTTTATAAGAATATGGGGAGGATTCCTTGTGATCGGGCTGCTAAATGTCCTCCAACATTTGTACATCTGCGATGTTCTGGATGCTCAAAATTGTACCATAAAGGAAATGTCATACGAGTATCAACTTTCGACCAAAGAACAAAGAAAGAGGTACTAAAGACTTATAAACTTTAGCTGTATCAATTCACCAAATATTTATAAAAATGGTGAAAATATGCCTTTGGGTGAAGCAGTTTCGGATGTTAAGGAAGTCGCAATGGATGTTGCTTTCATAGTAGCAGGCGCATTTATTGGAAGAATGGCATTACAATATATAGGTAATGCTGTACCACAAGTAAGACAGATGGGTCCATATGGTGCCATAGTTCTTGGTGCTATCGTAGCAGCTTACACAAGTGGAATCATAAGAAAGCTTATGATGGGCGTAGCAACTGCAGGTGGACTTGGTGCCGCTGAAATGCTATTGAACCAACCAGCTGTAATAAGAAACTCATAGGTGATTTATCATGGCACGAATTCAATACAGACGAGACTCTTCGACTGCTTTAGGTACTGGTGCAGCAACACTAGCTAATACAACCATAACAATTTCGAGAAATGCTTTTATTCAGCAATTGGTTATGGATCTTAAAGCCCAGATAGATACTGGTGCAGGTTCCTTGTTAAATCAGCAAAGATGGTTTACGAATATGGCTTTGACCTTCAACGGTTCAAGTACTTATTTCTCATTACCATCATTGTACTTATTCCACATGAATAAGAGAGATTATCACACAGCACCACAAATGGATGCTTACGCTGCTGCAACACCAAATCAGGTTGCACGTGGTCAGTGGGTGATGGATACTAGAGTAAGACCAGATCTACCAAACGACTTTACTGCTCTTATTCCAGCATTCAGAGCTAACACATTGAACCTCAGTTTGCAGTGGGAAGCAGTAGGTACACTACTTGGTGCAGCTGGTAACTTTGATTTCACAAACATGGATGTACACTTAGCAGAAGTTGTACCAGATTCAGCTGATGAGTCAGCAAGATTACTCAAATCAATTTGGGCAATCAATGTAACTCAACAGAACAACCCATACACTGGTACTACCACAAACTTCACTAATGTTGCAAACATTCCAACAGGTGCTCTTTTGAAGGATGCTCATTTATTCTTCCAAAGTCCAGCGGGTGTTGCAAACATCAATGATACTTTCTTGGATTCAGCAGGTACACTAGTTGATAATGAATTCAGAGTAGAACTTACAAAGCCATCTTTACAGATCTTGTACGATTCAACTGAATTTGATGCAGTCAACAAAGATAAGACTGATCTTGAATTAGAAGTTCGAGATGCTGGTGTAGTAAGATATGACCCATGGTCTGACTCTGGTGGATTACCATTAGAAAACCTAGATGAAGGTTCAGTCCGATTTGCATTCAACAACACCACAAACACTGGTGAAGTTGACGTCGTATACAGACGATATGTAAGAAGGTAAGAACCATGACAGTCTCTGGTTTAGTCAAAGAAGGTGAACAGTTGCTGGCAAACCCAGCGACTGCTAACATTATTTCCAGAACAGGAGATGTGCTACTTAAGGGTGCTGCAGATGTTGGTCGAGTAGTTGTTCCCATCGTAGCAGGTGGAGCAGCTATATCTATCGGTGCAGGACTTGCAGGTCCTGCATTAGGTGCTGCAGTTTCTGATGTTGGTCGCGGAGTAGGTCAAGGTGTTGCGTTGGTTGGTGGAAATACTCAGTTAGCTGAGCGGATAGCTCAGATTTCATATCAGCCTCCATTCCACACTACCTTACCAAACACTTCTGAACCATCTAATCAGTACTCTACAATTCCAACTACCACTGGATCAGGTCAGGTTGTAGTTGTACCAGTCCCAACAAATAACAGCCAGAATACACAGTCTCAGGCAATATCTGGAAACATTGTTACTATAGGAGTTCTCGGACTCCTTGTGTTGGGTGGTGCATATTTCGTCCTCAGAAAGTAATATTTTTATTCTTTTAGGTGCTGGCGTAGTAGCTACGGCAGCTTATTTTGCTTTAAAACCTCGTGAACCATCAGCTAATGAACTTAGACAGAAGCAGAACTTAAAGGAGGTACCTTTGACAATCACATCGATACCTTCAAGTTCTCCTCCTGTTATTGTTCAGTCTCCTGAGCGACAGCAGTTCAATACGAATACATCAAGTACTCCTCAAAGTCTTGGTCAGATTAGGTCTAGTGCTTTTGACCTGAGTAAGGTTCTTGCAAAAGTTCCGACTGCAGCAACTCAGGAACAAACTCAGGCACCAAAACCTCAAACAACTCCACAAAACACAGATAATCAAATTGTGGATTTTGCTGGTCAGTTTGGTTTGACTGCAATCAGTACTATTTCAGCTGTACCAAAGATAGTTGATAATGTACTTTTGAAAGAAGCATTACTTACTGGAGTTAAGAACATAGAATTAATTGGTCTTCCAGCAGGAATTGCAGCGGATGTTATTTACGAGCACAAATCAATCCCAGTTGCAGTTGTTGCCAACACAGCTGGAGATATTGCAGGAGCAATAACAGGCATCGCAGGAAGTACAATAGCTACTCCAATCGGAGGAGCATTGATTTCTGCAGGTACTCAGATTCTTGTCACTGATGAAGTGTACAAGTTTGCTGATAATTTCAATCTAAAGTGATAACCATGGTTAAAGGATCAACAGTTTTGCTTGTCGGTGGTGCTGCTGCGGTAGCTTTCTTTGCTTTTACTAAGCAGGGTCAGGATCTAGCTTCCTCATTCTTTGGAGGAGGTGGTGATGGTCTAGGTGGCATCGGTGGAGGCGGAGCTGGTGGAAATGGTTCTTCTGGCCAAATAGGTGATGCTGGCACTGGTTATTACACTTATGTACCTCCAACAAATCAACCAAATCAGAATCAGGGTACAAATCAACCTTCAATACCAACAAGTCAAACTCAGCAAGTTGTTCCGAACACTCCTGCATTCTCAGAAAGTACTTATTCATCCTCATCTTCATATTCATCCTCATCTTCACCTGATGGGGGAAGATACACTGCACCAGCTGGAGGAACAAGTCTTGCTGAAAGAGTTAATCAGCAAATAGTCTCAAGAACTGCGGAAATCAACCGTCAGTTTGGTGGTGAACTAGTTACTATTTCTCAGGGATCTGGTTATGCTGGTGGAACTGGTAGTTTCGTAAACATTAATCCGGAAATAGCAAAGAACTTAACAGCAACTCAGCGACAATCGATTCTAGATAATTCCTTCAGAGATATTATTTATCAGACTGGTGGTAACGGTGGTTACACTCCAATAGAAGGTGGTTTATTCTTCAGAACAGGTACTCCACAATCAAATGTAAGTAACATAACAAGTACTCCAGTTCAGTATCAGAGTGTTGCTCCTCCACAGTCAATTCCTACTCCATCTCTACAGGTTCAGAGTAGCCAACCAGTCATCTTTAACTCTCAAGGTACTGCAATTGCATCTTCAGCTAGTGGACAAAATGTTTATAGAAGTCAGGCACCTGCAGCTGCTCAAACAGCACAACAGCCATTAACTCAACCATCATCCGGAATAAATACAAACACTATTCTACAAGCAGCTGGATTAACTTTGAGTGCAGTTCTGGGTGCTCCACTTCCAGCAGCTCAATCAACAGTAAATGCTATTGCATCAGCTCCTCAGACTTACATGTCCTATGCAATTCAATCAACTAATACTAGTTCAAGCTCGAATGCAAGTAGAAATACTGTTCCTTCCTCAAACAATACTCCAATACAGCGAGCAAGTACTATAAGTACAAGTAACCCAACAGGAAGTTACTCATCTTCAACTGTTACAAGAGTCAGTAGTCCAGCACCAACATACACTTCGTCTGCATTGAGCAACATTTCTCAAAACTTGTCCTCGACACAGCAGAATATATTAAGTAGAGGTGCGATAAGTGCATAGAGGTTTTACACATGACGTATGACGGTTTAAATCCATTACCTGCTCCGGATACATTGCTTAAGGAAGTCTTAGAGATTAAGGCTAAATTAGTCTCGAAGAACTTCTATGCCACCATGCAACAGTACATGGACATGATGGGACTTCGTGCATTCGATCAGAAAGAAGTATCATTAGCTGCAGTTTCTGGGGACTTTAGAACTGCAAATGTTCGAGGATATGTCAACTCAATTAATATAAATCTAAGTGTTGCTGCAACATCAATCTCGATATTTCTCTCAGGAAATCCTATTCCTGTATTTCAAACATTTGCAGAAAAGGATGTCTCATTTCAACTAAACAAATTCATGGATGGCGATATCTTAGTAAGAATTGTTCCAGCTGCAGCGACAACAGGAATAGTTGTTATGGACTATTACAATACCAAAGAATTGGACATTGCAAAGTTGATGTAACATGGTAGGCACTAACGGACAAGGTATAGGATTTGAATTTTCCAAAAATGCAAGTAGTGCAGGTTTAACACTTCAGCATGTTACAGATAATGGAAATACAACAACAAATCCAATACTTAGAAACTCATCAACAACTGGGAGCAATATCGATTATTTCATTTCAACAACAGGAAATGATTCTAACGATGGTCTTACTGCATTGACACCATTTCTAACTATTAATCATTTCCTAAATGTAGTAAGTGCAGGTATATTTGACGGTATGGTTACTCTTAACTTTGCCGCAGGTACTTATGCGCAAGCTACAAAATCAATAGAAATTAAAGATATTCTAGGAGCTGCAGCTACCACAACAGGTTACCCATCATCGATTATAAGGTTTCTTGGTACTGGACCAGCAACAACTGAAATAACTTTCACAGGAAATGGTATATGTATTGGTCTACGTGGTCCAGCAGCATTAATAGTTGAACAATTAAAGGTTAGCGGGGACAGTACCGCAGGATCACGTGCGTTCAACTGTTCTGACAATTCACGATTAATCTTAAGAACCGTAGATATTTCATCTGTTGCATTTGGTGCTGCAATTGGTGGAAACACAACCTTGTCGATAGAAAGTGGTGATTATACATGGGCTGTAACATCGATAGGTGTTTCTATTTCAAATAGTGCACGATTAATCTCATCCGCAACTAACTTTATACTATCTGGTGTCACTATCCATGGATTTACATTAACTTCTGGTGCCCAATTAACTATATCTGGACCCGGAGCAACATACACGATAACTGGTAATAATGCCACAGGTGGAGCATTCCAAAATACAAATGGTGGATTTATCAGTCTTGGCAACTCATGCACTTTCAATATCAGTAACTTTATCAACGGAGCTACTGCTGCTGCATTCCGAATAATAAATGGAGTCAGTTCCACTATAATAGGTTCATCAAGCACTTACAACATAACAAACTGTAGCAACCCATTCTATATCTCAGAAGCTGGAAAAGTGATATCTATCGGTACTGGTGCTACATTACCAGTCTATAACTACCTTGGTGGTACACCCGCAGTTTTACAATTGCTTGATGATGCAGGAACTTACAGCGAAGACAGTTTTACAGGAGCAGTACTGCAAAAAACACAATCCGTCTATTGGAAGAGTGCACATGACAACAGATATCCAAGAGTTGCATCTGCATTCAATGCAGGTGCATTACCTGCGTTGTTCGTAGGTTTTGTAACACAAAATGCAGTTCAGGCTTTATATATACCAATTTATGTTGCTACTCAGGCAGAGACAATAACAGAATTAAGATATGCCGCAAGACTTGCTAATGGTGTAGCTGCAAATGATTTATACACCGTTTATGTAAATGGAGTAGCAACGGCAATGATTTTAAATATCAATAATGCTGCTGCAGGCTCAACAACTGCAAATCCTATTGCTTTAGTAGCTGGCGATATTGTCTCAATAGGAGTAACATCAGATCCAATTGCTACAGCAGCAGCAGATCTAACAGTACAAATACTAATAGAAAAACTATAAGGTGATTACACATGAGTGCAGAAGTAGATTATCAGGAAGCAGATTTGAAAGGAGTCGGAAGCATTACAGTAACAAACGGAATAACTGCCAGTAGTTTTACTGGAAACTCATTAGTAGGAAACAATGTTACATCAAACGGAGTTATCCACAATGCAAAAGGAGCTGATGTAGCAGCTGCAAATGATCTTACATTGGGTAGTGATGGTAACACTTTCACAATCACAGGAAACACTCAAATAAACGCAATAACAACTGCACAATGGAGTGCAGGAGATCAATTCGTTCTGATATTTTCAGGTACTCCAACGGTAAAACATAACACTGCTGGTGGTGCAGGAACTGCGGTTATACTCCTTTCAGGTTCAGTTGATTTAGTTGCAGCTGCTAATACTATTCTATCATTAGTATTTGATGGAACTCAATTCCAAGAAACATCAAGAAAGGTGGCATAAATGGGATACATCACAAGTGTTTTAAGTGGACTGGTTGGAGGTATTGGATATGCAATAGCCGGATATCTGGCAAGTGCTCAGAAAGAACCTTTCAATCTTCCTAAATTCATTACTACAGTAGTTACCGGAGCTATCTCAGGTTTATCATCCTCATTAATTGGAATAAATGCAGATCCGGTAGTAATAGCAGCAGCAAGTGCCGGAGTAACTGCAAGTACTCAGAAATTTGTCAAGGCAATGATACCAGAAATAACAAATAATCCGGCTCCAGTTAAACTTTCTCAGGAAGAAAAAATAAAAGCCCGAGAAGGATCTGCAACAAAAACAATTTCAATGTGGGATGGTAATCCATGTCAAACATTGTACATTGTTGCTACTGGTAAGACTTATATAGCATCAAGAAAAGCAGAGACTCCAGAAGAAGCAGAAGTTGCTCGACAATCAAACCTAGCACGACAATACTCTGACGGATTAATAAGTGAAGATCAAGTCAAACAAGCAGGATACGATGCTGAGAAACTACTACTACAATTCAAATTTATCTGGCAGGATCAAGCAGAAGAACTAGAAAGGTTGAAAAAAGAATGAAATGCATTCCACCTAAAGATGAAATAGCAGTACGAGAACGATTAGCCAAACTCGAAAATGATATTTTATGGATAAAAGAATACCTAGAACAACATAAAAAATCAAAAGATTTAGAATCTATGATGAGGACAGTAAGCACATTAGGAAACGGAGGTACTATAATATACCTTGTCGTTAAATCATTAGGGTGGTTTTAATATCGCGATCTCCAAAATTTGTATTTCTCATTCCTCCAAATACTCCTGCACCTGTCACTCAAGTTTTTCGACTTGGCAAAGGACAATGCAAACAAATTACAATACTGATTCCTACGGGTCACTCACGACTTACAACTCTTCAAATCGTAAGACACGGTAGAATTCTATTTCCTGAACCAGTAATAGGTACAGGTCAGACAGAAACTTACATTGGAGACGGTACTCAATATACAGTAATTACTGATTTTACATGCACAGGTGGAGACGATCAAATAGTTATGAACGGAACCAATACCGATGATACTTATCAGCACAGGTTCATTGTTCAATTTGAGATGCAGGATCTGCCAGAAGACTTCTTTGCAGTAAATAATCCACTTCCAAGTTATGGGAAAATAGACTTTACTAAATATTGGGATGTATTCAATAGTGATTTTTATGGCAAGCGGCGCTGAGGATTTCAGATTAACAACTGGTGGAGGTTCGGCTATTTCAGCAGTCCTAAATCCAGTAGGAAACACAACAACCCCTCTACTAGCTAATATACAATTCCTCTCAGCTTCGTTCCAGACAGCCGGAAATGCCATAATTAAGGTTATTTGCGATACAGACCAAGTAGGAACCATAGCTGTACAACAAAGCCCTGATAATGTCAATTTTAGGGATACCAGAACCCTTACTCTTCAACCAAACGAATTGAACGCATTCGAAGTTGATGTAGTCTCCCCATATGCTCGAATAAACCTGATAAATGGAGGAACCAACCAAACAATATTAAGATTATACTGGTATACTTCAACACTGTGATCCTATGGGACGAAAAATATCTACTGACCCCTCATCAACTCATATCGATACAGTTCCAAGTCTAACAGCAGTCTTCCAGACAGTAGATGGAAACTTATTTAACACTGCATACGCACGAGCACCCGGATTAAGATTCAGAGTAAGAGATATGGTTGGTGTTGCAGGGGAACTTATTGCCATAGGAACATTAAGATCCAGTGGTGCAACTGCAGAAACACCATCAGACCAGTTAACTTGGGGGTATGGAATTGGCAATATCGCATCCAATGGAACTGCTGACACAATATTAACTACTAACTTTAATATAGAATCAAGTGTTATGACAGATCAAAATATAGTAGTCGGTGATTTAGCACAATCTGCAGCATTTAGCAGTGGCACACTTGCAGACCTTGTTGATGAAGATTTAACCACATTTGCAGCCATAGCAAACGGTATTACCTGTGATATTACAATTACAAAGAACTTCCAGTATGGAGATGTGTTAGCAATAGCATTCGCACTTCGATCTGGTGTTGGTGGTGCTGACAATGCTTTAATATCAGTCATAGCCAACGGAGTTACTCTATTTACACAAAATAAAACAGGTATAGGAGCAAGAACAATAATCCCTAACTATGTTTCTGTTGTTCTCCCAGAATGCACATCATGCATAGTAAGACTTACTCGAAATGCTGCAGCTGCAGCTGCATATGTAAGATTGTATGAAATTAACTATTTCCCTGCTAGTCAGAGAGATGTTGTAATATTTGAAGAGTAACGGGTGGCCGGGTTTATGTAAACCCGGAAACTTTAGACTTATTCTAAGAACACAAAACTTTGAGAGCATTCTATGTTCAATCCATAATTATCAACAATACTATTTATAAATAGATCGGTTTTTATCGATCATCCACATATTACCATCGTTTCTTATAATATATATTAG
>ERZ761584.483-NODE-483-length-12143-cov-4.088269_pt1 | contig 12143 bp, 17 predicted proteins | sample MGYA00512168_ERZ761584 | MGnify/ENA primary metagenome ERZ761584 (study PRJEB28899, sample SAMN03785564) | bioreactor sludge metagenome | biome: EBPR Sludge; feature: EBPR Bioreactor; material: 0.22µm filtered reactor supernatant | place: Saint Lucia: Queensland...
GGTCTATCCGGTGGTGCTTGGTAGGTCCTAACCTTTCCATTCCACTTTTGAACAAACGGCTCGTCAATAGGTATAATCGGGTTGGCCTTCGCCATTGCCTTTGAATCATCCCCGGTTCTCTTATCCATTGGATGGATCAACGTCTTCATAAGGTCCGGCAGAGTTTCGTCACGAACCTCAAGCATCCCGTCCATTTTTGTCATGTTATACACCGAATGAAGTTCAGTTCTAACTAACCGCGTTAGTTTCCACTCTTCCCCAACAAAGAACCTGCCGATATCGGCCACCATTCGAGCCACGGTTCGATCTGTTGTGTCCCGCATAATCATACTTTGCATGATGTTGGTTGTGATCTGAGACCTTAGGTCGGCGCTGTAGGCATCAATAGACGCCTCGTACTTGTTGACCAGAAAGTTCTGCGCATCCGTTGCTAGAAGGATCGCATCAAGGTTAAGCGGCTGTGTTGCACCCACAAACTTGCGATCAAAACGGTTTACCTCACGGATCAAATCAGAAATCCCCTGCCGAGCCAATATCTCGCTTGAATCCACCATTTCGTCTTTTAGCACCCGCTTCAGTGCCTCTATCGCTGACTCTACCTGGACTAAGGTCACGTTAAGCTGTTGCTCTGAAAACGTACCTTCAGGAATGGTTAAGAGCCTGTCCATAAGTTCTTGTCGAACAGACTTGAGAGCTTTAAGTAAACGCTTTGCTTGAGACTCCTCAAGACTCGAAACCTTCTCTATGTTTCCCTGAACTAAATCAGTTACGGTTTCGTCTTCAAAGAAGCTCATTTCTTTTTAGTCTTTCTAAACAAATCATTGAGCATCTCTGTTGCCGTTCGATACTCGCCACTTTTCAAAGTTGTAGCTTTTACGGTAGTTCTGTCTCCATAAATGACTTTGGATTTCTTGGTGATAGCTCTTAGCATTGTTTCTTGTTTTGCGTTCGGCTTTATTACCATATCAGCGTTAAATACGCTTCCATGATCCGAAACCCGCACGGAACGTGTTTTTTTCATAAACTCAAACATATTACTCGTGCGATCTTCCGCAGAACCTTTGAAGATAGCCTCTACCTCGCGGTGATCTCGCACGCGAAACCCAGGGCTCCCACCTTGATTCTTTCCACTTAGATCCAAAAGACGACCTTTTCGATCAATAAAACCCGCTTCTTTTGGGTTAGTTGTAAAACCAAACTCTGTTTTTACAAGGCTATCCAATTTTCTCAAAACTCGTTCTTTTGATTTCTGAGCTATACGAGTCAATTGATCGCCAACCTGACGCGCACTTTTATCAACACGGATTCTAACTATCCGACCTCGTATTCTGCGAAATACATATCGGCCAAGTTTGACAGACATAAAGCCTCCTACTTGACCTTAACTAGCCTTTTTGCAAGCTCTGTTGCAAGCGATTTATCGTATCCGGCTGTAAACGCCATGAATGAGCCAGTACTAGCTGCGGTTCCTGCCGCAATACCTACAAGCGAGTCCGTTTTTCCAGGTACTAACTCTTCAGCTACCTTTTCAGCGCCAACACCAACAAGGGTTGCACCAACCAAACGACCACCAAAAAGCGTCGCTTTGCTGAGTTTGCTAACGCGATTCATTTTCTTTAAGTTTTTGCCGCCACGCTGAATTGCAATGTCCGAAACTCGCTTACCTAATCCACCAAGTGCCCCACCTGCATGAGAAACATCAAATGCTACTCGTGCTGTACGAGTAGACTTCTGCACCTTCTCACCTAAACGAACCATAGCTCGAAGGCCCTTACCCGAAGCAAAACTAGCACCAAGTGCTACTCCTGCGCCTAGTGCCGCAATGCCAACGCCCTTTGCAATGTTCTTTGCAGACTCCTGTACGCGAATCGGAATAATTCGACCACGAACGCGTCTAAAAACTACCTTGCGGTCCTGACTCATTTTTTAATCCTTATGGGAATAATTCTTCCACGGATTCTGCGAAATACAACCGGAGCACCCAGCACTGCCCCCGCAGTCAACAGCCCCGCTACCGCTGCACCCTCTTTGCCTGACTCGCTTCTAAATCCTGGCAACCCAGATGTGAAACCCGCTGCATACCCTCCGGCTGTAGCGCCACCAATGAACGCAGTCTTTCTACTCAGCAACGCTTTTCTTAACGCTCGCATCTTGCTCATTGACTAAAACCTCAACCAAATAATAGACCATTTGAATGAACTATAAACATGGACACAAAAGAAAAAGCGGCGCTTCTAAACTTTATCGAACACACCACAACATTGTACAACGCTGCACTAAACCTTCGTGTCCGGCTTTCAAAGACTACGGCGGGCGAGGGATTTTTTTTTACGAGCCTTGGTTGGATTTTGCCACTTTTCAAAAAGCTATCCCACCCTGCCCAAACTCGACTTACACTTTGGATCGTATTGATAATGAAAAAGGTTATTTTCCTGGAAACCTTCGATGGGTCAGCCGCTTGGAGCAAGCTAACAACAAACGAAATAATCGGTTTTTTAACTATAAAGGAAAAACACAGACACTTGCGCAATGGTGTAGAGAACTTTCCCTCAACTATATGACCATAAAAACTCGTTTGCGGGCGGGCGGACTTACTTTTGAACAAGCTATTTCCTTTCCTAAAAACTACCCCAAGGGTTGACAACTGGCTGTGCAGCAATCTTCTGAATCTCGGCTTCAATGTCCTCAACACCAAAATCCTTCGCTAACCACCTGGTCATAGTCTCACGGCTAATAATGTTTGCACTCGCAACTGTAGATGCAATCTGAACCTTCTTCTGCAAATCCTCCATTGTTGGAGGAAATACAGGCGGCCACTGCGCTATCAACGTAATACTCTTCGGCTTGTATCCAGGTGGAATTGATACAGGAACAGGCACTCCCTGCTCATTTAGAATCAAGGTTGCTAATGCCATCTTGAGCTGAAGATTCACCAAGTGCTTCTCAAGCTGTGGCCGCATCTCCTCGATTAACTCTACAAATGGCCCATGCAGCACTTCCATAGCCTTACCGCTCTGAGCGTGCGAAACCATTTTCTCAGGATCTAACAACACAATTCGACTAAGGTCCTGAATATTAAGGCGCATCTTGTCCCGAAGCATTTCTGCGGTTTCAACACCACTCATCCCAGCTTCAAGAAAACTCGCTTCACCTTCTTTTCCTAAATTCAAGGCTTTTTGACTAGAACGAATCAACGTGTCCACTTCGTCCTCGTCCATGTTTTTTAGCGTAAGCAAAGGGTCCTGGTTGTACTGAACAGCTTGTGAACTTTGAGACAACGAGTATGAAAGCTCGTCAAAGAAAGGAAGAACATCCTGAATTAGCGAAACGCCATCATCTGACTGTGGAAGATCACAAGTTTTTAACCATTCCCCTTGAACAAATCCTAGTCCGTGCTCTGCAACCGACACAACTTGAAAGTTCGGATCTTTTTGACCCTCTTCATACAAAGGATTGTCATACAGCACGTCTTGCTGCTGACCCAAATCCATCCGATACCATTTCTTTTTTGGAATACCCCGAGCGTCTTTATCCTTTTCGTCATCGTAAACGTACTTTACAGAAACCTCTTCAAGGTTTCCAAAATCATCAAACTTCGGGTAACACCACTTTGATAAATAGTGCTCGACTACATACTGCCCGTTCATTATGGCAAAACGAACAAACACGCTCCCACTAACGAGCTTTCGACGAATAGGCTCAAGTAACTTTGCTCGAAACTGACTCTGTTGCCTAATAACCCTTAAAAATTCCTGCGTGTCTAAATCGTCTTCAATAACCCAATTTGGAAAAGTGCGCTCCCCAACAAGTTTACTCGCAAGACGAGAAACTAGGAGCTTGGCCATTCCTACGTTAATTAGCGGACGACGCTTTCTAACTGGTATGTAACTATTGTCTCCAGCTACAGATTGCTCCCAAGTGGGGAGGTGGTTGTACTGCCTGGATTCGTAATAAGCATCGTACAAATCTAGCTGAGGCCTTCTGAACAACTGCGAACCATGGGCAGTCGAACTACCAACGACACCTAGCATATTTGCGGCCCGTAGCTCGCTACGAGTAGCAACTCCCATAAACCGCCGCGTTTCCGCCATTATCGACTCCTCATTGCATCAAAATTGAGCGGCTTGGCCTCGTACCTATTCGTCACAAGACTCCAAAGCATCTCTAATGCGTCAGGAGCGTCATCATGGTCTCCCTTTGGAAATTCTTCGACCATGTTCATAAAATCCAAGCTCAGAGTTCGGTTAAACAATATCCACCCATTGTTTATCTTTGGCTCAAGGGTAAATATCCGCTTTTCCTTTTTCTCCGTGTTCTCAATCTCATAAAAGGGTACGCTGATTTTCCAATCCTCCAACCCCTTTTTTCTCATTTCATCTTGCCGACGTTTCTTCTCTCGCACAATGTTCTCGGTCAAAAGTCCCCGATACAAGTTCTCTTCGACTCCAAACTTAACATATTGCATCAATTCATGCTGCTCAAAGATTTCAGGAATATACCGACTCGGTTTTGCTTTCTTCGTCCAATCACGATGGACAAATAGCCTACCCTTACTGTCCTTTAGCCCACTCGCAATCACTGTAAAGTCCAGAACCGACGTGTTCTTGGTCTTTGCCTTACCACCTGTTGCAGGGTCCATAGCACCGTAGGCAATCAGTTCTTTGTACGGGATGAAAGTCCCGGTGGACTCTATCACTATACCTTCACGTTCTGGATCTTCGTAATACCAATGAATGTTGTCGAAAATAGCTTCGTCACTTGGTAGCGGTGCGTTTTGCTTTTCTTTCATAAACGCACGCTTGCCTTTTTCCACAAGCTGCTTCATCAAATCGTAATAAGGTTCTTTTTCAGGCCACAATACTTGCGTGCCTTTAAGCATTTCCGATTTGTTCTTTTCAAAAAACGCTACGGCATCTTGCTCTCGATTTTCGTTGTCTAAATTAGAATAAACTTTTCGCCATTGATGCCAAAGATCCTCGCGCTCACTCCACTCAATAACCGAACGATAAACCTTTGTCTTGTACGCAGGGTTCTTTTTAAGACGCATGAGAAGACTATCCCTGTGCAAAACGGTTCCTACAATTTCAATGCTGGTTCTTTTGTCGCCAAGGTTGGTCACAACTTCGTTAAACCAATCCTCCATCTTTTGGCGCAATTCTTCGTTGTAAACCTCGTCTGAATCTTCTACGTCGTCTAAGATAATTTTGCTTGGTCGAGCTTCTCCGTATCTAATACCTCGTACTTCAGTCCCGGAGCCGACCGCTTGGAGTAGACATGACCAATCTTCATTAACAACTTCAAACGCTTCTGAGCCCACTTTTTTGCTAGGAAAGTGAACTCCATACACGTCCAAAAGAAAATCGTTATTAAGTATCTCACTCCGAATGTCTTTAAGTTTTTGGATAGCCTGGGCGGTAGTGGCGGATATGAATAGGATATATTTCTCTCTTCGATAGCAAATATCATGAATAGGTTTGAAGAGTCCCTTAACCGTTGATTTCGCATAACCGCGAGGCGCACAGTCCAAAACTCTAGCCGCAACTGGATTGCGTCGATAAAACGCAAAACAATCACGATGGAATTCGTTAAAAGGGTACTCGCAATAGTGCGGAAAAAATAGTTCACAAAACAACTCCAGGTCATGCTCACAACGAGCGCGGATCAATTCATGGGCTAGACTCGGATCTTCTTCGTTGGTGCTCTTCAATAATTTCCACAAGTCTTGCTTTGATAGTTTCTCGGTCTTTTCCCTTAGCTCCCGCTCCATCAAACAACCCCAAGTATTTTGACAGCATTTCTAACGCCTTTAGCGCATCTCGCATTTTGATCTTTTTTCGATAACCAAGAAGGCCCCCATCGCCATCACTCACCGGGGAGATGTCCACAAAATCAATCGCTGCCATTTCTTGCTCTGTCAAAGACTCCGAAGGCTTTACTTCGAGAGAAGTCTCATTCCATGTACAGATCATTCCAATATGGCCAAAAGCTATCTCCGCAAGCCTACGCAATACTTTGTCTTGAGAAATTTCTAATTTTACCGCTGCTCGTTCTCTAAGTTCGACTAATCGCGTCATAACCTTAGCATCTCTTAGCAGCCTAGAAGCATTGGCTTCAGCAACTTTTTCGTCGCCTCCGTAAACCTTCAAATACGCTTGTTTTCCGTTTGATGAAATTAAATATGCCTGAACAAATGCTTCATGTTTGGCATTTTTAAGTACTGGCACCTGGCCTCCTTAAAACGCTAGATCCATCACAGCGTCTAAACACTGCGCATACTTCAATTCTGGTGACTTATCGAACTCTTGTTGCAGTTCGGTCCACTTCTCCGGTGGTATCTCAAACTGATATGCGGCTTTACCGCGCTCTTGCTTTAAGATTTTTGTGGCATGAATACCTTTGAACCTAAGGTAGGCCACAAACTTAATGTTTTTTGAACTCATCATATCAATATCCTATCCCTAAGCCTTTAGGCTGCACGCATCACAATCAATTTAGCAAGCCTAGGATTTAACACCACAGGTCAAACCGAGCTGGGTCTCCCCTAACCGAGCTGGGTCTCCCCAGACTAAACCCTACTAACTTTGTTATATATACTTGCGTAAGTCTCTACGCATTACCGCATTGTGTCTCCGTGTTTCCTTGAGGGTGTTATGACGTGCCTAGTTATTAGGCCCGACCGCGACCAGAGCACTTCCAAATTAGTTCCCAGGACGTGGGGAAAAATCTGTCACACCCCCCGCGTCATTTTACACATCCGCCAAAAGCAATATAACAGGGCTTTGCTCACTTGGGACAAATAACCATTTATATCTGGTCATCTGGTCTGAATATATATAAATATAGAAAATTACTAAAGATTTCTGGGACCAGATGTCAAAAAAGATCTGGCACCGATCTGGTCCATCTGGTACCGCTCAACGCAAAGCAACACAATAACGCGTAGACCCATACCAGATCTCGCAAAAGATCTGGTCCGGGCATTTTCAAATTTTTTGTTCTTATTTTGCGCCTTGAAACCAGCGTCCGTCATCGGTGCGTAAGTAGGTTTTATCTCCGTCTTTGTCTTTGAACTCCATATCAAAGTACCCACGAAATTTAATTCCCTCTACCTCACACCTACCCATGCGTTCATTGCCTTGGGGAATGGCACGTTTGAATCGTCTTGAAAACTCCACAAGGCTAACGCTTTGATAAGTTTGAGCGCGGCCCTTGGTCTCACACCACAGGACAAACTCAGCGTAAAGGTCCTGTGTAGCGACGAATTTTGATCTGCCGTTCAGTTCATGCACTTTGACTTGATTGATTTCACTGAGCCAATAGGCCACGGAGTTATTGTCCTCTGCGTACTGACTGAGCATATCGTCAGATTGCTTTGATGCGGTGAAGCCTTTATTTTTCTGAAGTCTACGGTAGCCGCTTAGAAAGATATTAAAAATGCCTGGGAGTTCCGCTTTGAACTTTTCATCAAGAAACGGATCTTCGGCGATCCCTTCAAAAGTCTGTTCAAAGGGCACTATGATAAAACGTCGTAAAAACCCGTAGGAGCTATCGGAGGCCTCGGGCATGGTGTTTGTCGCAAAGATGAGTTTGGTGCGATTGGCGACCATGTAGGGTTGATGCCACATGAGTTTAACTTCAAGGGCAGCGCCTTCGGTAAGTTTCTTAAACACGTCGGTTTCTCGAAGGTCCCTTGCGCCGAGTTCGCTTGCGACGTTAAAGAGTTTACCTTCCATTAACTGACGCATATTAACATTGTTCATTTCGCGTAAAGAGACGCTTGAGTAGTTTTTCTCCCCGGCAACGTAGCGAAGTGCATTAATGAATTTTGATTTTCCGTTTTTGCCTTCTCCGATGAGTACAAGGGCTTTGTGAATCCAGTATTCATCGCCGCTAATGGCGTAGCCACCGAATTCTTCAAGGATAGCGCGGAGTTCTGTGTTGTTTCCGGTGACTTCGTTTAGGAATTGGTCAAAGCGAGGAGCTTTTTGGTCAGGGTCATAGGCATAGGGAAGGACGTAGAGGAAGCCATAGTCAGGAGAATGTGGGAGTAGGTTTCCGGTTTTAATATCAAGGATGCCGTTTTGAAAGTTTACTTTGCCGTTGAGTTTAGTTTCAAAAAAGTCGCGGTCCACAAGGTTTGAGTGTTTGATGTATTTGTAGAATTCTTCCATGTAGGCGGTTTTTGGAAGTGGTCGAAAGTGTTCAAGGGCGAAGTTTTTAATTTGCACTTCGGACCATTGGGTGAAGCGTTTGCCGTCGTAGACGTAGACAAGGCCTGAGTCTTTTCGAGTTTTGTGATTATGAAGGCTATCAAAGTATTTAACCAAATCATCATAGGCGGGGATGGGTCCGTTTTTTCCTTTGTAGTAAAAGCCTGTTTCTTGAGTGGCTATAAAGTCAGGTGATTTGAGCTGTATGGGGGAGGAGATTTTCATAAAGTGCGGGCAGGTGGAGCATTTTCCCCAGACGGCGTTTAGGTTTTTACAAGTTCTAGGTCCGCTTGCAACGAGTGCTTGTTCAAGTTTTTGATCGACTTCAGACGGTGAGAAGCCCGCAACGGTTGAGTCACTTCCAGAGTCTTTAACGGCTTCTTGGAATTTATGTGCGAGTTCTCGTCCGTTTGGCATACGTCCGACGATGGAAAGTGCAGCGTAGAAGTGTGGTTCTCTAACTTGTGCTGGGTCGGTTTGAACCCAGCCTAGAAACTTACAATTTCCGAGTATGGCTTTGTGATCGACTTTGGTGGCAGGGTTCCACTCGATGTGGTCGGTTTGGGAGAGTTCTTGAAGGCCTGAGAGTTTGTCCCAATCGAAGTCTTGGGGTTCGAGGTTGAGTGAAATTGCGTAGGCTTGAGTGTTTCCTTTGGCACCGGGTTTTCGGTTTTCAGTATTTGGTAGTCTGAGCAAACGAGCAGGAGACCCGACGGAGGGGTCTGTTTCACCTTTGAGACCTGATTTTCTGAGAGCTTCATCAATGCTAGTGCAAATGCCTTTGTATTGGAGGCGTTTTTGTTCAAAGAATTCTGCGCTATCGAATTTGTGTTGAAGTAGGACAAGAAACTGTAGGCCGTTACCGGAGAAGACTTGAAGGGTTTTGTTTGGATCAAGGCCAGTGGTTTGAAAAAAGACAGAGACGTAATCGTTTAGTCTATCTTTGTCGATATTGTCGATGTCAAAGGGAATGGACTCTTGAAACTTAAAGCGTCTTAAAGCGCCGCCATTTTTTGGAGGCTCGCAGTTAAGGGCTGTGTAGTAGACGTTCCAGCGTTCGGTGTCTGGAATACTAGCGATAGTGCTATCTAAGTTTTGAAAAAGGTGCTGAAGAGATGGCGCAGTGTTTAAGAGAACGTGTTTTCGTTTAACTTTGTTGGAGGCTGGGTCAACGTAAGGTCTGAGAGCTATTATCTGAATCATATCCTATCCCCTTTTGAATTGAAGAGAGTTTGAAAATAGTCACAACCTAAAAACAGAGGCAAGAAAAAAGGCTTGCAAGAGTGAAGCAGTCTGCGCTAGTACCATGTATGTCCATACCTAGTGGATGAAGAGAGCTGTAAGGCCCTGCGTTGAGAGACGTAGGGCTTTTTTATTTTAAGTGGTTGTGTTTTTATTTTTCAATGCGTGAATTGTATGGGGAGTTAATGAGTATGGAGCCTGAAAGATATTTAATGGCCTTGGTTTGGACGTTATGTTGGGGAGTTATTTTGTACACGATTTGGAACATTAGGAGGAAGGTGTGAGTAGGTTGATATTTCCTAAGGCTCCGCATGAAGTGCAGATCCATGTAGCGGTGACGTTAGTGGGGGATAGGTTGAGTGTGAAGCCTGAGGAGCGAGTGGACCAGGAGGTGGGTCAGTGGGCGGTTCGGTATATGAAGAACGACTTTGGAAAGATCCGTGTTCAGGATTTGGAGAAGAGTTTCACGGAGTTTTACGCGATTGTTTTGAAGCGGTTTAGAGAGTTAGGGGTTTTAAGAAGTGGGGAATAAAAGTGTAAAGGAGCTCCGCGAGGAGCGGGCGAAGATTAAAGCGGAATTAGAGAACAGAACCTTTGCAGAGAGGTATGAGCTTGCTGCAAAGCAGTGGTATGAAAACACGGGAGTCATGCCACCTACATATAAAGATCCAGAGACCGGAAAGCTGTACTGGGTAAACAGAGCACAGCGTCGAAAAAATAAGAAATAATGCTTGCAACTTTGAAAGCCTTCTGTGCATAAAGCGGGTCCACAGGAGGAAAATATGCAAGAAAATTGGTTAGAAGCAATCGCAAATGAGTTGGTTAGCATTCGTCAAGAGTTAGAGGATTTGAACAAAAATCAAATGCCTTGGGAGCTAAAAATTGCGGCGCAGTTAAGGGCTGCTGACATAAGGCCCGAGCATGATCGCGGTCCGGCTGAGTGGTACTTGCAAGAAGCACGGGAATTATTAAACGCCTACAAGCCAAGTGTAAAATAAATATGTTTTATGAACCTAAGACAACAGAAGAGTGGCGAGAGCGTGTCATGGAACTTGAGCTTGAGCTTCAAGAGACCAAAGCGGAGCTTCGTGCTTTGAAGTCTGGGCCAAATGCTAAAATCAAAAAAGATCCAAACAGGCTCGACGTGATCGACACTTATCCTCCGATTGAATATTTGAGTATTCGCAGCGACTACTATCGGGATTTACTAGACGCGTTTGAGGCTCTTGAGGAGACCTTGAAGAAAGGAAGCAAATGAGCTTAAAGGACGATGCAGTTTTGAACTTAAAACTGGCAGGGCTATTAGACAAAGATTCTGACTATGGGGGGATGCTTGGCGAAGCGGTCTTAAAGTTAGTAGAAACACACTTTTCCGAGGGCCATTCTGGAGGGAGTCACGAAATGGCTTTGCAAATTTTTAACACAGTCGTTCGAGGTCATGCGCTCACAGCAGAATACTGGGACATAAAAAGGGCTGAGATGGATAAATTTGCGAAAGAAAACATGGGCGAGCCGTGGAAGGAATGGCTGGTTTTGGAAATGTTGGGACCGAGACCATCTAATTAAAGTGAAGAAAGGAAGCAAATGAGCAAGCCAAGGCAGTTTTGGTGCGATAGATCAGGCACTCTAGACAGTGGCAAGGTACTGGTATTGGAAGCGCACCAAGCCAAGCCAAATTGCTGGGCTCAGGATCACGAGCGAAGTTTTCACCTAGTAGAGTTCAGCGCCTACCAATCTGCAATCGAAGAACTGAAGGCGGCAAAGGAAACCCTGAGCTATTATAGATGGTATTTAGAGGAGCTACCGTGGAGAGGCGACGTTGACATTCAAACCGAAGTAGCAAGAAAAGCCATTGAGCGCATCGACCAATTTCTAAAGGAGCAAGAGTGAAGCTAATCGACAAACTAGCGGAAATTGAGCACAGGCAATGGGTACGGTGGGCAACAACTTTGATAAAAGAAGAGCCTGGGCTGTCGGAATCGCGAAAGGCCCGATGGTCAAAGCTTCTAGTTCCATACAGTGAACTCTCCGAAGAGTGGAAAGAGTACGACAGAGAGTGGGCTCGTCACGTACTGAGGGAAGTTCGACTTCAATTTGAAGAAGACCATTTAGCGTATTATGGCAACGGCATTGTTACGGATGAGGAGCAAGAGTGACAACGAGCAAGCCTTGTAGCGACTGTCCATTTGTCGTCTCAACGCCTCTTAGCGGTTCAGTTGAATGGCTTGAAGACGTATTCAAAGCGACAATGCCAGAGGGATCAATGATGCATTCGTGCCATAAAACAGATCCAAGGGCGGATGGATATGTGAGAGGCAAGGCAAGAATGTGCTCAGGTTACATTCAGATGCTTGAAAACGAACTCAACAACACCCCAGGCCTTCATGGAGTTTACAACTCGCCTAAGCATTTGATTGAGACTTATTTAAGAAGTGTTTTGGGAAATCAGGAGTTTGAAAGAATAAGGAAAGAGCAAGAGTGAGCAAAACAACAAAGCCAAAGTTTTACTATGATCCTTGCTTTAGACAAAACTTTTATTTTTTCATTGGTTGGCATTACGACACGTTTAGCGAATACATGAAAAAGAACTACAAAGTTTCCTTTGAGAAAAAAGGACTCTTTTCCGGAAAAACGGCAATGATTGAAAACGAAGAGCACAACATCATTATTATTTGGTGCGAATTACCCCCA